>Ga0209201_1001935_pt1 | contig 21853 bp, 24 predicted proteins | sample AD_UKC055_MetaG_FD_184411 | JGI IMG/M metagenome (GOLD analysis project Ga0209201, IMG submission 184411) | Active sludge microbial communities of municipal wastewater-treating anaerobic digesters from USA - AD_UKC055_MetaG (SPAdes) (version 2) | ecosystem: Engineered > Bioreactor > Anaerobic >...
ATGGCCTACAACTGCGGTGTCCGTACTGCTACGCCGAATACGTCGGTAATTTCGATCACGATCCCGACTGGTAATGATCCCCCGCGCATTATCGCTTTAAGCTCCGACCCCCGCTAAAGTAAGCAATAAACTATTGACACGGATATATCATGCCGGCGAAAGGACGAGCCGGAATGGTGTATCTGAGTAGACAAATTTTCCCCTTCCTCTTTTGCTGGACCATGACGGGCAGACCGCTACCGGCCTGCCCGGTACTTTGCGGGGGGTCGTGATGGCAGCCAAGAAACCGGCGCCGAAGAAGGTCCGCAAGAAAATGGGCCGCCCGCGCAAGGAGATCAACTGGAAACAGTTCCGGAAACTCTGCGAAATCCAGTGCACGCTCGAAGAAATCGCCGCCCTGTTCGACTGCTCGATTGACACCATCGAGAACGCCGTCAAACGCGAACACGCCATGACTTTCTCGGAACTCCATAAAATATGGGGCGCCGACGGGAAGAAGTCGCTTCGTCGGAAACAGTACGAGCTGGCCATGAAGGGGGACCGGACCATGCTGATCTGGCTCGGCAAGCAGTGGCTCGGCCAGTCGGACAAATCGGAGTTCGGCGGGAAGGACGGCCAGCCGCTTGTGTCCAAAGACAACGTCGTCATTATCCTACCGGACAATGGCCGGGATGGACCCGAGGAGGGACCGGGTGCATGAACGGTCTGCTGGTCATACTGCTGACTGCTCTGTTCGGGTGGGGATCAATGGCTAAGATCGAGATCACCCCTCAGCGGGGGCCGCAATGGGATTTCGTGCGGGCCAAAGCGGACATAGCGATCGGTGGCGGTTCGGCCGGCGGGGGGAAGACCTTTGCCCTGTTGCTGATGCCGCTGCGGCATATCCACCGGCCGCATTTCGGCGCGGTGATCTTTCGCCGGGAGTATCCGCAGATCACGGCCGAGGGGGGACTTTGGGACAAATCCTGCCAGATTTACCCGCATGTTTCTGGGACGGCCCGGGAGGGTTACCACGAATGGCGCTTCCCGTCCGGCGCAAAAATCCGCTTTGCTCACATGCAGCGGGAAGATGACCGGTACTCCTGGGACGGTTCGGAGATTCCGCTGATCTGTTTTGACCAGGCCGAGTCCTTCAGTTGGAAGCAGGTCTCGTACATGTTCAGTCGCAACCGGACGACCTGCGGAGTGCGGCCGTACATTCGCATGACCTGTAACCCCGATCCCGACTGCTGGCTCCGGACGTTCCTGTCGTGGTGGATCGACGACGAAACCGGTTTGGCGATTCCCGAACGGTCCGGACAGCTGCGGTATTTCGTCAACGTCAACGATGAGATAGTTTGGGCGGACTCAGCGGCCGAACTCACAGCGCGGTTTGGTCCCGAGTCTGCTCCCCGGTCATGCACGTTCATTCCCTCCACCGTTTACGACAACAAAATCCTGCTGCAGAAGAATCCGAGCTATTTGGCCAACCTGAAGGCGCTGCCGAAGATTGAGCGGGAACGCTTGCTGGGGGCGAACTGGAACGTCCGGGAGGCGGCGGGGATGTATTTCCAACGGCACTGGTTCGAGATCGTTGAAACTGCGCCGGCGGTGGGTCGGGATATACGCTATTGGGATCGGGCGGCCACCGATGCCGCCAGCAAGAACGCCAACCGCGGCTCTTGGACGGCGGGGGTCAAGGTCCGCCAGCACCCCGGGGGGATCTACTATGTCACAGACATGTGTCGATTTCAGGGGTCGCCGCACCAGGTGGAGCAGACCATTCGGCAGGTTGCCAGCCAGGATGGCCCCGGCGTACTGGTGGGGATCGAGCAGGATCCCGGGCAGGCGGGCAAGGCGGAGGCATTGTTCCAGGTGCGCAGTCTCACGGGCTACAATGCGCGGGTCAATCCGGTCCATGAATCGAAGGGGGTCCGGGCGAAGCCGGTCAGCGCCCAGGCGGAGGCCGGCAACGTCAAACTGGTTCGCGGGATGTGGAACGAGGCGTTCCTGAACGAGCTGCAGAATTTCGACGGGACGGAATCCTGCACGTCCGATCAGGTCGATGCCTTGTCGGGCGCCTTCATGATGCTGAACAGTCCGAAACGAGTGGGAACGTGGTAAAATATGGGGGCGAGCGCAATGGCCAATCCGAAGGACAGCAACGGCAAACGCGCCTATCAGATCATCATCACCATTCTCACCGGCCTGCTGCTGCTGGCGGCGACCGGGTTCGTCGACGACATCCGCGGCCAGGCCGACAAGGACCGACGGATCGCCGCGCTGGAAGCACAAATGGATTACATCCGGACGGACGTGGTCAAACGCCTCGATCGTCTGGAAATGAAAATTGACGCGCTCAGTGAGGGGCACCGCTAATGCCGAAAGCCCGGACAAATAAAACCGAGACCCACTTAAAGCAGTTGGCGACGGCCTACGCTATGCTGGCGGTGCAGGCCAGCCGGGCCTCTATTGCCGGCCGTCTTGGACTGTCGACGGCCTATACTAACCGTGATCTCTATACCGCGCTCGGCTACGTCAAGGAGCCGACCTGGGCGGACCACTATCTGCCGGCATTTCGGCGGAACCCCGTGGCGCGCTCGGTCATCATTCGCCCGGTCAATGAATCGTGGCGGCTGGCCCCCAAGGTCGTGGAGTCCGAGGCGAAAGAGACGCCGTTTGAATCGGCGTGGTCGACGCTCTGGAACCGTCTGCGGTTGCAGACCAAATTCAAGCGCCTCGATAAACTGGCGACGCTCGGCCAGTACGGCGCGCTGTTGATCGGGTTCAACGACGGACAGGCTGACCTGGCGCAGCCGGCGGGCCGCGTCAGCCCCGGCGATATTCTCTATGTCACCCCATTCTCGGAGGGCACGGCCCGGATCACGGACTACGAGACCGATCCGACCAACGAGCGGTATGGCCTGCCGACGTTCTACCAGATGCAAATGGGGGCGGGGCTGTCGGTCAGCACCAAGCGCGTGCACTGGTCCCGGGTGCTCCACGTCGTCGAGGACAATGACGAGAGTGAGGTCATGGGCAATCCCGCGCTCGAGGTCATTTACAATTTCGTCACCGACCTCGAGAAAGTTGCCGGTGGTGCGGGGGAGATGTTCTGGCGGGGCGCCTGGCCGGGGCTGCTGTTCAAACTGGACCCCGAGGCGACCGTTGACCCTACGACCATTACCGACATGAAAACGCAAACGGAGGACTATATCAACAGTCTCCGCCGAACTATGTCCCTGCAGGGTGTCGACGTACAGCAGCTGTCACCGCAAGTCGTCGATCCGACCGGGCATGTCGGGGTGTTGGTCGATCTGATTGCGGCCGGCAAGGAAATTCCCAAGCGGATTCTCATGGGATCGGAGCGGGGCGAATTGGCCTCGACTCAGGACAAGACGGCATGGTCCGAGACGATCAGCACGCGCCGGGTAGAATACTGCGAGGGGCAGATCCTCCGTCCGTTTATCGATCGGTGCATCGAGTATGGTGCCCTGCCGGCACCGGCAAATGACTATACCATCGAGTGGCCCGATCTTCTGGCTGCCAGTGACGCGGAACGGGCAACGGTGGGCGAGACCGTTTCCCGGACGGTGGCCACGTACGCCAATAGTCTCGACGCCCGGGATGTCCTGCCGTTGGATTCGTTCTACTCGCTCGTGCTCGGCTATGACCAGGACCAGATCGACAAGATCAATGAGCAGCGGGAGCAGGAACAACGGGAGGCAGATACGGACGATGACCTGGAGCAGCAACCGCGAATGGAACTGCCGATCGAGGAGTTGCCGACAGAGGAAGAACCGAATGCCATATGACCCGACCAAAACAACCGGTATTCGGTTGGCGTTTGTCAGAGACGTCAACAGGCGGTTTCGGGCGCTCAAGAAGGCGATGAAAGTCCTGATCGTCGATGAGAACTTCTTCGGGTTTGGTCGGCCGAAGATGATGGCCTTCACGTTCGAGACCGAAGCGGCCAAGATCGACGCCTTCATGGAATGGTTAGTCGACATGGAGGAGCAGGGAATCCTCGAAATGGTCTACCGGCCCGGGACGTTGATGCGGTCGGGCTGGACCGGCCTGTACGTCGAGAGTTCTTATCGCAAGGGGGTCCAGCGGGCGTATGCCGAACTTGGCAAGGTGGGGTACGTTCCGCCCGTCCCCCTGGTTGCGGCGCTGACTATGCCGATTCATGCGCGGCGACTTGAACTGCTCTATACCCGGACGTTTGAGGATCTCAAAACAGTGATGGCGGTGACCAACCGGGAGTTGCGAAACCTGTTGACGGATACATTACGGGAGCGGTTGACGCTCGGGGACGCGGAGGGGAAAAATCCGAAAGTGGTGGCGAATGAACTCCTCGCCGACCTGAATGATCGGATTGATGGGGTCGGGTTGGCGCGGGCGCGGATGATTGCGAGAACGGAGGTCATCCGGGCGCACCATTTGGCGACGATAGAGACATACGAGCAGGCGTCGGAAGAAATGCAGGTTGAAGTAATGGCCGAGCTATCAACTGCCGGGGATGGCCGGGTCTGTGCGACCTGTGCCGGCCTGGCCTCCGGCGGGCCATATCGGCTTAATGAGATTCGCGGGATGATCCCAGTACATCCCAACTGTCGCTGTGCCGCTATCCCTGCGGCCGAGTCTGTTGAACTGTTCAAACGAGGTAGACATGAGACGGTTGAGGGCGCAGTCGAAGTGGGAGCTACGGTCTGAGGAACTGAACGGCCGCCAGTACATCGTGGTCCCTGTAGTGCCACTGGCCACCGGTGTCCATGTCGGTATGGACGGCCAAGCGACGTACTATCCGGCGGATGAACTTGCCACGGCAACCACGTACAACAACGGCCGGCCAGTAGTGATATACCATCCGGAGGCCAGCGCGAATGACCCGACCGTCCTGCAGGAGCGGGGCGTGGGCATGCTATACAACCTGCGGTTCGACGACGGCAAGTGGCGGGCGGACGCATGGCTCGACGTGGAACGTATGGAGGCGGTCTCTCCGGGGTTACTGGACCGGATCAAGGCGGGGGAGTTGATCGAGGTATCGAGTGGGGTCTACGGTCGTTTTGAGGCGGCGGCCGGGACGTGGAACGGGGAGACGTACGAGGTGGTGGCGCACACGATTGTGCTGGACCACCTAGCGATATTGCCGGAGGCGACCGGGGCGTGTTCGGTTGCGGATGGGTGCGGGATTCATGCGAATAAATCTATGGCTGAAAATAACGTAACGACGATACCGGAGGGTATGGTGATCGAGAAAATCAAAGCGCTATTTGGATTGCAGGGGACGGCAGAGGAGCGGGCGCGCAACGTGGCCCGGATGAAGCGGCAGATCGACCTGCTGGAGATGAGTCTCGACGATCTCTGGTCGGCCGTCTACAAGGCGGTCAGCGGGCTTGACAACACGTCGTGGTCGCATTGGGTCCGGGAGGTCTATGACTCCTATGTCATCTACGAGGCCACCTGGACCAACCCGAATGAGGGCGAGGGCCCCAAGACCGTTCTCTACAAGCGGAGTTACACGAAAAATGACGACCTGTCGGTGACATTGGGTGACGACGCCCAGGAGGTCAAGGAGCAGCGGGAGTACGTGCCGGTGAACAATCAGGACATCCAGAAACAGAACTGCCAATGTGATAAGGAGAAGAAGGACATGCAGAAAGAGCAGAAGGTGAAGGCGCTCATCGCCTGTGAGCGCACGAAGTGGGCGCCGGAGGACGAACAGTTCCTCATGGGGTTGACTGACGACCAGCTGGACAAGATGACCGTCGATCCGCCTAAAGAGGAGCCGAAGGCCGAGCCGCCGAAGGTGAACGAGGAGAAGCCGGAACCGGAGCCGAAGCAGACGTTTGCGGATCTTCTGGCCAACGCCGCCCCGGAGGATCGCGAGATGTGGGCGCGGTTCCAGGAGCGGGCGAAAGCCGAAAAGGCGCGGTTGATCGGGGAGATCCGTGCGAATGCGGCCTGCCAGTTCAGTGAGGAAGAGCTGGGAGGGAAGTCAATCAGCGATCTGCAGAAGATCGCCGGCCTGGCGAAACCCCGCGACTACTCCGGGAGTTCGGCGGCCCCGACGCAGAATGCCGAGCCCCCGATGCCCCCGCCCCTCTTTGAAGTGAAGAAGTGAAGCGGAAACAAGAACGAGACAAGATAGGAGACTATGACAATGGCCTACAACACGATCGCAATCGTTGAAACCGGGATGATCCGCAAGGAGGCGAAAGCCGATGCCGCGATCACTCCGGGGATGTTGCTGGAGCGTACCACGACCGGTGTCAAGAAGCACGCCGGGGCGGGGCTCGTCGCCCAGCGCATGTTCGCGCTGGAGAACCTGTCGGTCGCGCCGTCGGCGACGGCGACCATCGACACGGCGTACGATACGGGCGAGCGGGTCCAGATCGGGCTCTTTCCTTCGGGTGGGGAGGTCTACGCCCTGCTGGCGAACGGGGAGAAGGCGGTCATCGGGAACTTCCTCGAATCGAACGGTGATGGCCAGCTGAAAGTGCTGGTCGCCGATACGTCGGCCGGCACCATCGAGGTCGGCTCTATCGTCGGCGTCGCTCTGGAGGCCGTCGACATGTCCGGTTCCTCGGGTGTCGACCCGAGCGGCCGGATTCGGATCGAGGTGTTCTGAGGTGGGTTTTTTCATGGGCAGAAATAACGTAAATCCGATAGGACGGAGAAACAGAAGATGAAAGACAGGGAGTTTGACAACGTCCAGGTCGACGTACTGGACCCGAAGGTTCCGTTGGCGTACCAGCTCGGTGCGCCGCAGTCGTTGACCCGGCAAATGCTGACGTCCGGAATCGGGCCGGAGATGCGCAAGAACTCTCTGCTCTCCTACGACCAGTGGAAGCAGATTGACGGCGCAGTGGTTGCGGCGGCCAGACAGCGGATGGTCATCACTCAGGACGTCCTCTCGCGTGGGTTGACCTACCCGCTCGATGATGCTCTTGGTGTCACGGTCATTGCGACCCAAAAGGCAAGCGACTTCGCGCCCGCAATGATGGACATGAACGCCGATACGGAGACGCCGAAAGACAAGGTCGATATCAAGATCGACTACTTGCCGGTGCCCATCGTCCATTCGGGGTTCTGGTTGTCCATTCGTGATCTGCGGTCGAGCCAGCGCAACGGTACTCCGCTCGACACGACGTTGGCGGAACTTGCTGGGCGCGTGGTGATGGAGAAGATCGAGGGCAACTTCGCCACCGGTACATCGACGTACACGCACGGCGGCGGATCGATCTACGGTCTCCTCGATGCCCCGAACAAGAACAGCGTGACCGTCACGGCGCACTGGAATGATTCTGGGGCGGATCCTGTTGCGGACGTGATCGCCATGAAACAGGCGCTCATCAACGACCGCTACTATGGTCCGTATGCCCTCTACGTTCCGACGGCTTGGGAGACGGCCCTCGACGAGGACTATGTCTCCGGCTATCCCAAGACTGTGCGTCAGCGCATTCTTGAGATCGAGGGTGTGCAGTCAGTCCAGGTGTGTGACAAGCTGACCGCGGATTACTGCGTGATGGTCCAGATGACGTCTGATGTGATTCGTGCGATCACCGGGTTTGGTGGCTCGCTCTACACGGTGGAGTGGGACACGCTCGGTGGTCTGCGTGTCCACTACAAGGTCATGGGGATCATCGTGCCGCAGGTCCGGTCGGATTACAACAGCCGCTGCGGAATCGTTGTTGGCACGAAGTAGTGCCATATGAGAGGTGGTCCCGGTGGGTAATGCCATCGGGACCATACAAAGGAGCATCCGGATGGCGATCTATCGTATGACTTCAGGAAAATACTACAGGGATGGCACATGCTACCAAGTCGGTGACACCTTTGAATATCTCGGTGAGCTGCCATGGCACATGAAAAACCAGTGCGTCATGGTTGCGGCAGATCCACCTGAGCCCGAACCGGTATCGACCCTGAAAGTAGAGACGGCGGGCGCCGGCTGGTACCGCGTGCTCAAGGCGAACGGCGGACCGTTGACGAAGAGCGTACGTCGTGCGGTTGCTGTTAGTCTGGCCGGGGAAGCCGCTGTTCTTGCGGCCGAGAAAGAGGGTTGACATGAACGCCGGCTGGACCATCCCACAGATATGGGAAGGGGAGACCTGTTATATCATCGGCGGCGGGCCGTCGGTCAAGACTGCTGAGCTGTCTCTCCTGCGTGGTCGGCGGACAATCGCGGTCAACAACGCCTATCAGCTCGGGGATTGGGATATTCTGTTCTATGGGGACTGCCGTTGGAGAGAGCTGCATGCGAACAAATTGGCTGATTGGCCCGGGTTGAAGATCCACGCATGCAACCACGGGACTGAACGAATCGGGGACACCAAGCGGGTCGAGCGACGCAACCTGCAGGGCCTATCCAGAAACCCAGAGATCCTCGCATGGAACCTGTCGTCCGGAGCGTGCGCGGTCAACCTGGCAACATTACTCGGTGTCAAGAAAATCGTTCTCATCGGGTTTGATATGCGGAAAATCGACGGGCAGAACAACTGGCATGTGGACCATCCGACCTCAAACCGCAAAGGCTACGATCCGTACAAGCGCTTTCTCGGGCCGTTCCCAAAGATCGCTGAGGATCTGGCCAAGCTCAAGGTAGAGTGCATCAATGCGACGCCGGGGTCGGCTTTGACCCTATTTCCGATTATGACCCTGCCGGAGGCGGTATGCTAAAGGTTGCCTGCGTCTACAAAAGCGGGGCAGAGTACACGCCGGAGGACGTGCGCAAGTTGACGGAAGCGGTAGCCGCCAATCTGGCCATACCGCACGAAACCGTCTGCATTACGGACGATGAACAGGGGGTCATGCCGTACGTCGACCACACGGTCTCAATCCTACACGATCTGCCGTACTGGTGGCCCAAGCTCCAGATGTTCAACCTCAGCGGACCGGTCCTGTACTTCGATCTCGACACGGTGATTCTCCATTCGATCGACCACCCGGCGAACTGCGTGCGGACGTTGCAGGATAATTTGATGGTACTGGCGGATTTCTACCATCCAGAATTGATCGCGTCCGGCATCATGGGATGGGCCGGATCGATGCAGTTGATCTGGGACAAGTTCGAGCAGCAGGTGACCGGACCGGGCCGGTTCCATGAGAAGCGGAATGGGGTGTCATTTCAGGTCGGCAACGAGTTATACCGGGGGGATCAAGACTGGCTACGGGTATGGTTACCAAGGCTCGGGATCAAGACGGTCATGGCGCAGAGTATGGATCCAGGGATCTGTTCCTTCAAGGTGCATTGTCGGAACCGGGGGATTCCCGCCGGTACCAATATCGTCTGTTTTCACGGCCGGCCCAAACCAGCGGAGGTTGGGCTATGAACACGACGCTGTGGTTCTACTGGGGGCAACGGCACCTGAGTTATCTCCGGTGGCTGACGCTCTACTCGGCCCGCCAGGTCCATGAGGATGTTACGCTGGTCCTGCGCCGTGAGCCCGTGCAGCCGTCTGTTCGGTGGAGAGAGCAGCAGGATTTCCAGTCCGATCCCATCGGACCAAACTATTTGAACCGCCTGCCGGATATCAAGGTCGTCACGTTGGAGACGATCGCGCCGGAGATCGCAGAGCTGAACGCCCCGGACGTTCACACAGCCGATCTGCTCAAGTGGTGGTTGCTGGCGAAGTTCGGCGGGACGGTCGCGGATATGGATATCGTATTTCTCCGGCCGCTTCCCGTAATCACGCACAACGTACAAGTGACGGTCTTTTCCGATCATCCAAGGTTCGATTACCTGCCGGTGACGTTCATGCAGGGGAACTGCTGTCCGGCCTGGTGGCGCTCATTCGAGAAAGCGCGCAGAGAGTACGACCCCAACTGCTACGAATCGTGCGGGAGCCACTGTGTCGAGGGGGAACGGATCGGCACGTTATCGGAGCGGGTCGTTTACCCGTGGGCCGGTCGGCCGTGGTCGCTGTGGCATAACTGGCTGTTTGAGGCGGACCAATGGCCGGCGATCCCGGAGGACTGCATCGGGATTCACTGGTACGCGGGACATAACCAGCGTTACAACCGGATCATTCAGGGGCCGGACGATTGGCAGAAAGGGGCGGTTATGTGGGCGGCCCGGGAGGTGCAATGCGCGTCTCGGTAGTCAATTTCTGCTCGACGGCAGCGGCCATGCTGGAGTTCTCGACGGACCAACTGTTTCAGTGCGCCGGGACAGAGGATTTCGATTACGTGGTCGTCACCTGGAACCCGACGGATATCGTTCGGCAGTTCCTGCGGACCAGACCGGAGATCCGGCAGGTGCCCTATGAGACGGATCACAACTTCGCCTATGTGCCGAACCTCCGCCGCATGTTCAACCTTGGCTTTGGCGTCGGGTATCAGTTGAACGATTACGTTTGCATTGTCAATACCGATATGGCATTTGGACGTGACTGGCTGGTCAATTTGACGCGCCGCGCCACGCCGGAGATTATTCCGAACAGTCTGCATATCACCCCGATCAAGGGACCGAATGTGGTCACGGCGGACTGCGGACTCCCGACATGGACGAGCTTCAATTTTGACCGGTTCTGGAAGCTGCACGATCAGCTCTATTGCGACAAGGTCGAGACAGAGGAGGAGCGGGGAGGATGGCGGGCGACCCAGACGCTGCCATATGTGATTCACCGAAAATGGTGGGAGCGATGCGGGCCGTGGTTGCCGACGCATGTGCCGGGACAGGAACCACCGGACCGGCAGTTCTTCAGCCGGGTCCATGAGGCGGGCGGGCGCTATATCCTCTGCCACGATTCGATCTGTTACCACCATGAAGCCGGCGAGCGGCGCAGCGGCAAGCGACCCGAGGGCGCAGAACACATGAGAGAGGAACAATGACCGACCAGGTATACGACGTGCTATGCTCTATCGGGGAGTTGATCGACAAACTGTCGATCGAGAACATCAAGTGTCATGCGGCCAATGAGCGGATCCTCACCGAACGACGCAAAGCACACCCGGACGCGCAATTCATCTCCAATCAGGAGTTTGTTGCCCGGACGGCCGGGGAACAGCGGGTCCGTCTGAAAAACGAAATCAACCGGCGCTTGGTGGAGGCAATTCGGCGGGGCGGGTTCGAGACGGCGCCGGAGGCCAGAACCTATGACCTGAAGGATGTCGACCATGCCTGAGTCACAACAGCCCATTGAGGGACGCGACCTCATGATTGAGCGGATCCTCGCCGGCCCCTGCAGCCATGTGCTTGATGTCGGCGCCGGGTCGGGTAAATGGGGGTGCCTGCTCAAGGGCAAGGTGAGACACCTGACCGCATTGGAGGTCTGGGTGCCGGTCGTTGAGAAGTACCGGCTGGGTGACCCGTACGATGAGGTCGTCATAAGCGACGTGCGCCATTTCAACCAATGGGACGAATACGACGTCGCCATTTTGGGTGACGTGCTTGAGCACATGAACCGGGCGTCGGCCCTGACGGTGATTGAGAGGATCAAGGCGGCGGGTATCCGAGCCTTCCTAACCGTGCCGATTTCACTCTGTGAACAGGACGGGACGGTCTACGGCAATCCGTACGAGACGCATCTTGACCAGTGGACGCATGAGGAACTTGAAGCCACCGGGTGGAAACTTCTCCATCGCGGAACGAATGAGGCCGGAACGGTAGAGATAGGGACGTATGAGCTTGAACCCATACGATGACAACAAGGTGCTGCTCCACGTCGACCGGTTGCAGCAACTGAAACACGGAGAGCAGCCGGCGCCGGTACATGTGCAGTTGATCCTGTCGGATCTCTGTAACCTCAACTGCAATTTCTGTGCGTACCGCTCGGCCGGATATTTCACGTCCGAACTGTTCCCGGATGAGAAGGGCAGCTACAATCCTCACCGGTTCATGTCAACAGATAAGGCGTTTGAGATTCTCGATGACTGCGCGGGGATGGGCGTCAGGGCAATCCAGTTTACCGGCGGGGGAGAGCCGACGGTCCATCCGAATTTCCCGGTGATACTAAGGCGGGCACATGAACTTGGACTGGAGACGGGGATCGTCACGAACGGCGTGCGGATGGGCGAAGAACTGAGAGATGAACTGCTCGGGTCGACATGGGTCCGGGTGTCGCTGGACGCCGGAACGCCCGGGACCTACGCGACGATCAAAGGGCTCAATTCAGAGGCGGCGTTCCACAAGGTCATCGAGAACACGGCCGGACTTGCGCGCATGCACCGCAACCGGAAAGACTCATGTTACTTCGGCCTGTCCTTTGTCGTGACAAGAGACAACTGGCAGGAAATCCCCCAGGCAACCAAGGTCGCCTGTTCACTTGGCGTCGACAGCATCCGGTTTTCGGCCGTCTTCACCAACGAAAACGCCGAATACTTTGCCGGCCTCACGGACCAGATCAACGACCTGATTGAGCAGGGGAAGCGGTTCGAGCGGCACGATTTCAGGGTGATAAATAATTTCCGGGACCGGTTCAGCGATCTGTCGGAGGGCCGGCCCGACTTTCAGCATTGCCGGTACATGCAACTGACTACCTACATCGGCGCCGACCTGAATGTCTATGCCTGTTGTGTGACCGCCTACAACCGCTATGGTTTGATAGGGTCGATCGCCAACAAGCGGTTTGTTGAGTTCTGGCATAGTCCCGAGAAGCGGGACTTCTTTGAGCGGTTCGATGCCCGGCAATGTCCGCGCTGTCAGTTTCTCGGGCGCAACCGGCAGATCCAGAGGACAATGGACCAGATACCGGAAGGACACTGGAACTTCATATGAGCGTCGGGATTCTCATAGCTACGCGCAATCGGGCGCCACAACTGCTTTTTGGGCTCCATTCAATCGAGAAGCAGGCGTACAAGGACGCCCCCATCCTGGTCATTGATGACGCATCGACGGACAACACGCCGGACGTTATCCGGCGGTATGGCCACCTGGTACGGTCGCAGCGCATTGAGCGGAGCAACGGATACCGGCGCAACCCTGGCGCCGTGCTGAACATTGGCCACCGGGAACTCTCGGCGGATATCGTGATCGAACAGGGCGGGGAAGTATGCCATGTCACCGATTGCGTGACCCCGCTGGTGGCCGTGTGCAAGCCCGGAACGGTAGCATTGGCGCGGGTCCACCACGGAAGCCCGCAGGAATATATTTCGTTCTGCAAGATGGTCCAGTCCGGAGCCTATGAGTTCCCGGCCGATGTCACACCCGATACGTACCGGACCAACGGGGATACGTGGAAGGTTCCGGTAGTCCAGGGCCATCGGCTCTATTGCGGGGCCGAGCGTCCGGCGCCCTTCCTGTTCTGCGGGGCGATTCACCGGGACGACTTTGAGGCGGTTGGGGGATACAACGAATCTCTGCCGGCGCGCAACGATGAGGACCTGGCTAACAGGCTGATCGCGCGGGGCGTCAAGTTCGTGTTTGTCGGCAGTGCATTGGCTTTTCACCTGGAGCACCCAAAGACATGAACGACGTGACGATCATCATTCCGGTTGGGGGGCACCATTCACGCTATGTGTGCGAGGCGGTACAATCGTGCTTTGCCGGGCCTGTTCATCCGAAGCGGGTCATCGTGGTCGATGACCATGCCCGGCCGCCGGTCCGGTTGCAGCGGGACCCGAGGATCCTCCTGCTCTGTCCGGCGCAACATATTGGACGATCCGCGGCGCGCAACCTGGCGGCCCGCGATGCCGATACGGACTGGCTCTATTTTCTCGACGCGGACGACTGGCTGGAGCCGACGGCGCTCTCTGATTTCGATGCGACCGTCAACAACGGGATAGATTTACTCTATGCGGACTATCAGTATCGTGACGGAATGGGCACGCATCCGGTTCGGAAGCAGCTATGGCGCTACAAATTCCGCGACCAACGCAATCTGGTTAATATCGGCATGTTCGTGAAGCGCGAGCGATTTTACAAAATTGGCGGGTTCGATGAGGATATGGCGATGGCCGAATACTGGGATTTCTTCATCCGGTACACGGCTAATCCGAAAGTCAAGGTACTCAAGGGCGGGCGGCCGTACTTTACGGCTCGGGCGCAATCCTCTGTTCACCTGAAAGCACAAGAGGCCCTTGATGCCGGGTCAGACAAGATCGCCGCACTGATCCGGGGCGGCTACTATGACAAATGGAGGAAAATCTAATGGCGCGTACGACGGCCCAAGAGGTCAAGGCGATCATGGTGGGGACAGGTTTGACGTATGAGCAGCTGCAGCCGTTCGTCGATACGGCTGAGGTGATCGTTACGGAAGCCTGCTCCGGCTATGGAGAGGACCTTCAAGAGAAAATGATGATGTGGCTGGCGGCGCATTTGGCCTGTTCGGCAGATCCGGAGATTGTAGCAGAGACGATGGGCGCGGCCAACGTGACCTACAGTGGGCGGACCGACCTTGGTCTGAACTCCACGAGCTATGGACAGAAAGTGCTGCTCATGGATCGGCACGGCTATTTGAACCAGAACAAGAAAATCTCCATGAACATTCTCGCCGATGAGGAGGACGCATAAGATGGCGCAGATTCTGATCACCATGAAGGAGGATACGATCCAGCTCCATTTGTTCTCCAACGATGAGATTGAAAACATCATTGGGGACAACGAGAGTGAGGTCTCGGCTGCCCAGGAGATTCTTGCCAAGCGATCGATTCGTGACGCGCAGGAGGCCGTCGTCCGCGAGGTGGCGGCGCGTTTGACAGCGCTACCGACGACGGAGTTGCCCGATGGGGTCGTCGTCAACTACAAGCAGATGCTTGGGGCGGTGCTGTCTCTCAAGAAACAGATCGAGGACGGGAATGCCGTTTAAGTTGCAGACAAACAGGTCGTTGAACCAAGTGGCGGTCTATTGGGCGCCGGGGACATCGGACGGGTATGGGGATCGCACGTTTACGGTCGGGACCGAGATCGCCTGTCGCTGGGAGGACCGTCAGGATGAGTTTGTCGACCCCTCTGGGGACAAGAAAATCTCGCGGGCGGTGGTGTACGTCGCGCAGGATCTGGCCGTCGGGGGGCATCTCTATCTCGGGACACTGGCGGATCTGTCCAGCAGCCAGGACGACGATCCGTTTGCGGTGCCGGCGGCGTGGGAGATACGGGGCTGGGAGAAGATCCCGAAACTCAATGGTGCGTCATATACCCGGAGAGCGTGGCTGTGAAGTTTCGCGGTGGTGACCAGATCGCCAAGAACCTGCTCAGGTGGCGCAACCAGGCCGAGCGGGTCATGGTCGGCCGCATGCGCCAAGCCTGCCTGTTGGTGCAGCGCCGGTCTCAACTGATCGTACCGGTAGACACCGGTTATCTCAAGAGCACCGCTGATACCGATGCCGGATGGAGGGGCAGCAAATTGATCGGGGTCATCTTCTACACGGCATCCTATGCGCTCTTTGTCCACGAGAATCTGCGGGCTCGACACAAAGAGGGAAAGCAGGCAAAATATCTGGAGCAGCCGTTGCGGCAGTCGGTCTGGGAGATTGCGAAGATTCTCGGAGGTGAGGTCAAATGAACAGCCCCGCTGTTGACATAGCCGGCATTCTCGATGGGGTTAGCAGCCTCGGCCTGACTATTGGGACCGACCTGTTTGTCGGGGATTTGCCCGATGGTGATACGCTGGCGGTGTGCATCACCGATACCGGGGGATATCCTCCAGTCAATGCCTTGACCAAAGAGCACTTCGACCGGCCGACTATCCAGATCCGGATACGCGGGGCGCGGGGGGCATACACGGCGGCCTATGGTCTGGCGCTGGCGATCGATGAGGAGCTGCACCTGTTGGCGGAGGAGACGGTTGGGGGGACTCGATACTTGGTGATCGAGCGGATCAGTGACATCCTGAGCCTCGGGTTCGACGAGAAGCACCGGCCGGAGTTCACCATCAACTACAGGGCGGATCGGACGGCATGAAAATAATTATCCTACTGATCGGTGTCTTGCTTTTGACCGCGGGACAAGTATGCGCCGAATTTGAATGGTATCTCACGGCCAACCGTGGCGCCGATTCCGTTGCCATTACCAGTCTACCATATACGATTTCAACTGGTGGGACATCTGGGACCAAAACTCTCAAAGTGTATTATTTGACGGGCAACCTCAATGCAGCGGCTGGTGGCATTAGCGTCTCTGGGGAACGTGACTGGTGGGAAGTCAACGGTCAGAATTATACGATCACGTTCGACAAGGACAGTGCGGGCGGATGTGACGGGATTGCTCTATCGAATAATTGTGACCATTTCATTATCCGCAACCTGACGGTCACGCAATATCAGACTGCGAACGCGGTCGAATCCGGCTCCAAAGGTGGTTCTGACGTATATGCGATCAATATGGGGGTTACACTTGATTGGGGCGCCCTGTTGAACGTTAGCGCTCACGTATACGGGCATTCGAGCAAAAACGTCAACGCCTCCGAAAGTGGCCCAACCGTCTACGGCATGGAAATCAAGGGTGGAGATTATACATCATACTCCAATTCCTTCGATTCCAGACATTCACTTGATGGTGCCGCTGTTACGCTCCGGCAATATCGGGATGATACTCCATGGGACACGGCGAATTGGTGGGTACACGGGATCACAATTCAAGACGCACCACATGCCGGCCTGCTCGTGGGTGGGGTCGCATGGGTGGATAGCAACTCGGTCAAAATCGATGGGCGAAACGGGACCGGTGGCTCATGGGCGAACTGTCATGCCATTGCCGATCTGGGGACGTGTTATACGGGGAGCCGGTTCCGCTACAATACTATCCGCACCGGGACGGCTCATGGTGGCGGGCGCGGGATGTATTTCAACTTTACGGAGGGGACCGCCGATCACCCGGTAGAAATGGCCTACAATGATATCCGGGTCAATCAGGGCAACAGCAGTGAAGACGAAGGCGCTCGGGGATTGCGCATTCGTTGGGGGGTTATGTACCTGCGGGTACACGATAACTATATCGAAGTCAGTTGCGACGATGATCCTAATACGACCTATAAGGGGGCGAATGCGCACGGCATCTGGTTTGGGGCGATCGGTGAGGAGAGTTCCGACACCAGTGCAAACAACTGGATTTACAACAACGAAATTCATGCGACGTTTACACTCACCGGAACCGATACTACCACCCAGTGCGCCGCAATTATTATCGATCAACTGCAGGACCCATCAAATCCCTTCGGGAATGGTAACCGATTCTTCGGGAATAAGCTCTATTCCAACGTCCGCGTATATCAGTTCGGAGACGACTACCATCCAGCGAACCACATCATCTCCTATCGAGATACTATTATTTGGGAGTCGCCGTGGTATACATGCGGCTACCATTGGCATGAGGCGGTTGGGGTTGGTACTGGACCAATGACATGTGAGGACAACTGGATCATTGACCCGATTTATATCGACTGTGATTCGACCGACGTCGGACACCGTTCGGGGGGAGGCTCACAAAGCTGGTGGCTCGCCCGGACCGTCAAAGCATATGCGCGTGGGCAGTATGGGGTTCCACTTGTCGGCGCCACGGTAAACATACGCAACGGCGAGGGAACCGTCCTGTGCACCCTCACGACGAATAGTCAGGGGTATGTGATCGATACAGTGGCCTATCGATATGAGCGTTGGGGCAGTGATGCCCAAACGAACGATAGCTCGTTTAATCCAATCAAGGTGTTGGCGTCCACGGGGACCGATTCCGATTCATCCTCTGCGATCGTACTCACGGACGCGGAATATGAGGGGACCGACTTCATCGTCACGATTGGGGGACTTAGTGGCGGGACCAAGGGGAATCTCGATCGGGCGGTACAATATACCTTGACAGGGGCGAATGATTGGCCCGTCCAATGGGCGGAGGTACACTGGACCGATGCCTATGGTCACACGACAACTGATACCACGGATGGTTGGGGCATGGTCTTCGATACATTGCCAGCGGTCCACGGCGACTCGACATTCAATCCCTATACGATTACGGTCGTCAAGTATGGTTGGGATACCGCAACGGGCGGATACATCTATGACAGCATCGAGACCGAAACCGCTCTCTCTCTGGATTCTTCTGATACTGATGGTTCACAGTTGTTCAACGGCACCCTTGGTACGTTGTTCGGACAGGACCCGGAGCGGGTGTCGATCCTATTTGCCCACTACTCGAACGGCGCCATTGCATTGGCGGGCACCTGCTGGAGTTCAAGTTACCACAAGAATATCCTTTACTGGCTCGACACATTGGTCATCCACAATTCCGTCGGGGACACTGGACGGATTTCATTCCGCAGCTATAACCTCAATGCGGACGGCGGCAATTATACCGGAACGGCCCTATCCGATACGGTCGTGGGGACGGGCGAGAACGGTTGTGAATTTGATCGGATTGCCAACTCGTCATTCTCGTGGGGCGGCGACCAGAACAAAATGCAAATCTGGAATAGACAGGACAATGGGCCAATTTCGGAGGGAGGCGAGTATGACCGCGCCGGGTTGGTCGATTTTTTCTTCGGTGTCGCCGGCCATGATACTCTCGGTTGGTGGGCACCATTCCGCACCTGCGAACTGGCCGACGGGACGGTCGAACCGGACGGCTTCGACATTTTTATGGTTAAGCAGCCTCAACGGGCATTCGGGTGCGCGGAAGGCTGCGATACCGCGATGATCAGACAGCGGTGTGACTCGCTCAAGATTCTTTGGCAGAAGGTCTATGACTACTGCGCCGACTATCCGCAAATCCAGTGGGTGCTCGTGTTCGGCGTACCGTACGATGCGGACGCATCGAATATCAGCGAAGCGGAAGCGGCCATTCTCGGCAAGCATCTCAACTGGTGGAATGATACGCTCCCGACGGTTAATCCGGCCCCGAACGTCTGGTTATTCGATTCCTTCTCACCACTCATGCAGTGGGAGAGCGGGCATTACATGGAGGCGGGTCATGAAGTCAAGTATATGTTCGCTGATTCGGTGACGGACAGCGAAAACCATATCCTCGCGAGCGTCGGGGCCTCATTGGTTCAGGATACGTTGGTCCCATTTATCAAAACGATTTGTGATTCGCTCCTAACATGGCGCCGGACGGCAATAGTCGAAGAAGAGGAAGAAGGGGATCCACCTGTGGCGGGTTTCTATGGGACACCGACTACAATCGATTCCGGGGAGACTGTCTCATTCCACGACCAGAGCACAAATAGTCCGACCGAATGGGACTGGGACTTTGGGGACGGAAGTACGCACGGCACGACGCAGAATCCGAGTCATAAATACGATTCAGTCGGCGTGTTCACGGTTGTGTTGACAGCTACAAATGAATACGGGTCAGACGACTATACGAGGACGAATTATATCACGGTGCAATCTCCGTCGCCGGCGGGAACCGTGTCACGAGTAAAGCTGAGGAGATGAGCGTATGCGGAAACTATTGATCGTTGTCTTTTTCCTGCTGGCCGGAACCACGGCGACCCCTGCCGAGCTGATTCTCGGCCGTGGTGTCGGATATGACGCACAGTCAACGCACCTGAATATTGACGGGACCGACTCGACGGTCAACTATTCATCTTCGCTCGGAGACTATGTCTCGTCATTCTCCGGCTCGAGCAGGCCGGCCATATTGATCCGTTGGGCGGATAGCCTCAATGCGATCATCTCGGGTAAGACGATTGACTCGGCGTATTTGCGGGTTGTGCTGACCGGTATCGAACGGGACAATGACTCCGCCTACTTTATCGCACGCCCCCTGGTCCATTGGGGATACAATACCGCAACCTTCCTCAACTATGCGACCGGGTCAGCGTGGAATACAGCGGGATGTAATGGGGCGGGAACGGATTACGCGACGACCGACTCGGTTCAATTCACGTTTGGCGCATTTGGTGACGCCAGTTGGGCGAATGATGACACCATCCGAATCCCCATTACCGATTTCGTCCAGGTCTGGGCAGACGACACAACGGACAATGAGGGACTTGTCATCAAGGGGCGGGGCGGATACTGCATACTTGGTATCTATTCTGCAGATCATACGACGGCAGCTCGACGCCCCGAAATTCAGGTTTACTATCCGTCGGGGCCGGTGACGGTCTCGCCGCCAGCATCGGTATCCATCGACACGCTCCACTCCGACTTCAGTGATGAAGAGGACTCCATCGAGGTGACGGTGACGACCGGGTCACAGACCGGATATGACAAGGTGATCATAGCCTGGTCCACGCTGGTCAACCCGGACAGCTCGAACGCCGGTGATACCCTTGAGTGGGCCTACCAGGCTTCCCATACGTTTACCGATACCATTATCGTTGACGACATGGAGGAGTATACCGCCTACATCAACGCCTGGAACTACGACGCAACAGATGGGTGGTCAACGCGGCGTAGTGATACGAAGGTCTTTCGACTCGCAGCGGACACGTCGCCGCCGGATTCATTTGAGGTGATTCGCGCCTTCATTCTCGACGTCGACAATACTCTCGACACTGTTCTGTTTCAACTTGGAGCAGTCGATTCAACCGATTTCGATGGTGGTGGGCGCACTATTATCCGGTATAGCCCAACGCTGATCCCCCAGGACACCACACAGGGATCACTGGCATATGCCGCCAACACCAACGTCGAGAATACGACCGTCACGGTCGGTCTGAACCTCGCTAACCCGACGTGGGTGTATTTCGCGGCCTTTGCTCTCGATGAGGCGCGCAATGCCAGCGATCCGACAATCTGCAGTACCTATGTGGCGGATATTCCCGAGGGTGGGTCGGGCAGCCTCTGGACACAGGACCAGATTGATTCGGTACTCGGGGCGATCCAGGCGACGTACGACGTGCTCTACGATACCGTCCTCGTGTACGTGCGGGACACGATCACCGTTTATGTCGACACATCGCTCTTTGCTACGGTGCCGGAAATCTGGCAGGACAGTCTGCCGGTCGACACCGGAGAGGTCGGGGCGTGGTTGACAGCTAACCTTGCGACGGCTGAGGCTGCTCTGTCGGATGCTGATATCGCGGTCATTATGGATTCCATCTTGAATCTACTCCCGAGCGATACCAGCAATGGGGGCCTGCTCTCCGCCATTCTCCGGTTGGCAAATACCTCACTTAAACCGACTACGGCAGGTCGGACGCTCGATGTAACGTCCGGGGGTGCCGCCGGCATCGACTGGGCCAATATTGAGGGTCCGACTACGACTGTATCCCTCTCTGGGACAACGGTCGGGACAGTAACGGCCGCTACTCTGGCCGCAGGCCAAATGACCAATATCAAAGACACGATTAACCTGAAGCTCGACGATGACACGACTTTGGTCGCCTTCCTACGCCTCGCCGCTGCGGGCGGTACGGATACATGGAACAACACTCAACGGGATTCGGTCCTCGGCGCCTTGTCGGATGCGGCCAAGCGGCTATTTGCGGCACAGGTGTCCGACACCGTCTGGGATGAGCTAGCGGCTGGACATATGACGGCTGGATCATTCGGCGATAAGATCAATGACAGTCTTGACGCCAAAGTCTCCAGCGCGGGATCGTCGGCCAGTATCAGCGACGCCGACAAGGGTGACATTATTGACTCCCTGCTGAATCGCAACATCGCTGATACCGTGAGCGGGAAATTGGTGTCACGCATGCTCGATCGAATACAACGGACCACCGACACGGTCAACGGCATCCTGGACACGCTGCAGCTACAGGATGACTGGATTCTGCAGCCGACGGTAGCCGGTCGCAAGCTCGACGTGACCACGGGTGGCGCTGCCGGCATCGACTGGTCAAACATTGAGAACGCCACAAGTACGGTCAACCTGACGGGGACGACAATCGATTCCGTCGTCGATGCAGCTCTTGGTGGTGCGCAAATGACCAATATTGCGGATTCGACGGCCGATGCCGTCTGGGGCTACCTTGTTCGTACGGTGACGGGGGTGACGACGGGGGTGACCCTGCTCGCCGGCCAGCAGACGGCGATCGCAGAGTCG
>Ga0209201_1001939_pt1 | contig 21815 bp, 20 predicted proteins | sample AD_UKC055_MetaG_FD_184411 | JGI IMG/M metagenome (GOLD analysis project Ga0209201, IMG submission 184411) | Active sludge microbial communities of municipal wastewater-treating anaerobic digesters from USA - AD_UKC055_MetaG (SPAdes) (version 2) | ecosystem: Engineered > Bioreactor > Anaerobic >...
GCCTGGTGTTATCTTCTCTTACCCCGATAACCACAAGGATGGGGACGATCTCGATGCTGCCCTCCACCCGCATACGGAAATTGACGCCGTCTATTATCATATATTTGATCTTCTCACGGGAAAGATCGCGGGTACGCCATTTCTCTATTGCCTGTTTCAGTTCAGTAGAGGCGTTGCTGACTTCCGTGGGAGAGACGGACCTTCCGATAAGTCGTTTGCTTAAAAGCGACAAAGTGCGGGTGCTGATGCCCGTCAGATACATAGCTGCCAGGTCTTCGGTAATCCGATCCTCATATTGCTTGCCCCTGGGGATCACCTGGGTTTTGAAATCACCATTGCGGTCCCGCGGTATCCTTACTTCCACATCTCCTATTCCTTTTATGCAAAAGGTACGGGTATACCCGCCATTACGGTAATCGGTATCGCCTTCTTTCCGTTCGTACTTATCTCTCCCCAAATGATAGGTAAGTTCATGACCCATGAGGTTTGTAAGGAAAACGCCGACCTCTTTCTGAATGCTTATTCCGATGTATTCAAATACCTTTGCCGGCACGCCTTCAACCTCCTTGATTAATGCCAATGCTTCTGATACACTCACTTTCAGTTCCATTGATGTGCCTCCTTCTTAAAATAGTGTGATTTGGTGGATCACTTATTTTATAGGAGGTACATCCTTTTTTCACCCCTTTTTGAATTTACACAAAAGAGTTTACACTACCGAAGAATGATTTGCTTACTGAAAATGAGAAAGCTCGTTCACGATCGTTGTTCTACGAACATAAGCGTATGATATTGATAGTACCTGCTCCGATGTTCGTGTTGTGCATCAAAAAGCTTCGAACTCCTAAAAATACGACTACGCAGAGTTCACAATAAGTAAACATATGGACTATATTGTGCGGTCAGTGCTGAGTATGACACACGCTCCGCATTACAAACATGTACGCAAGAAGTGACTGACAGACATGCTCCTGGCGGTTATCCAATACGCCGGATGGAATGTTCTGCCTTGAGGTGCTGAATGAGGCGCTGGGATACCGGACGCCCCACGAGGTCAATTGTGGTGGCACCTATAGGGAGATCAACTATGCGTGAGAGTTCACAGGTTTCTCCAACAAATACATGACCATTTTCTGTCTTGACAATGGGGAGGAGTTCAGTTTACCTGTTCGGGGATTCGCCTTCAAAACTTATTTTGGACAGATGTGGGTTAGAGTCAGATAATAGTACAAAATTACTATATAATAAGTAACTATATACTATTTACGCAATGTTATTAAGCTGATATAAATATGGGCAATGAATTTTAAATTACCAGACGATATTAGATCAGCCAAAGAAATAGCGAGAAAGTTTGCTCGAGAAAAACTCCTCCCTATAACAGAAGAAGACTACGAAAAAGGACAAACAAGACGTGAACTTGTTCAAAAAATGGGGGAATTGGGATTTTTTGGTTGTCTTACCCCCGAAGAATACGGTGGTACTCAGATGGGATATTTAGCTGCAATAGTAATAGCAGAAGAAATAGCTAAAACAAATGCTTCTTACTGCGGTTACTTCATCTGTCAGCTTGCAGGTCCTCCTCTTACCATATTAAACCATGGCACACGCGAGCAAAAGATGCATTATATACCGGATATTATTTCAGGGAAACATATTGCACTGTTTGCGGCAACAGAACCGGACGCGGGTTCTGACGTCTCCGCGATGAGGGCTTCGGCAATCAAGAGAGGTAATAAGTATGTCTTGAGTGGAGTTAAAACTTGGATTACAAATGCAACAACGGCTGATGTAGGTATTTTTTGGGTTTATACGGATAAAGACAAACGACATAAGGGGATGGCATGCTTTATAGTGGATATGAAAACAGAAGGTATCTCTACAAAAAAGATTGATAAAATGGGTCTCCGTTGCCAAGATACTGGAGAGGTAGTTCTTAATGAAGTGGAAGTTCCTGAAGATAATATTCTAGGTAAACCCGGAGAAGGGTATGGCATTCTAATGAGTACGCTCAGCAATACGAGGTTGTTTGCTGCTGCAAGGGCAATAGGAGTAGCAGATGCATGTATTGAACAAGGTTTAAAGTATGCACAAGAGAGAAATCAGTTTGGAAAACCAATTGCTGATTTTCAGATGATTCAAAACCAACTTGTTGACATGTATGTCGAACACGAAGCCGCAAAAGCGCTGGTCTACAACGCCGCTTTAAATAAGGATAGAGGTGTTAATGACATCAATGAGGTAGCTATAGCGAAATATTTTGCCTGTGAAGCAGGGGTAAAAGCTGCAATAACTACAATGAGAATTTTTAGTTCCTATGGTTTTTCCCTTGAGTATCCTATCCACAGATACGTAAGAGATGCAATGGCGTTTCCCATCACAGAAGGGACCTCAAATATTCAAAAGGTAATAATAGCGAGAAATATTTTAAAAGATATCACGAAAGAAAAGTAATAAGGAGGATTAAAATAATGGCCTATAATGACTTGCGGGAATGGATAGCAAGGTTGGAAGATGAAGGTGAACTTGCAAGAATTAAGACCCAGGTCGATTGGAACCTTGAACTGGGTGCCGTTGCAAAAGAAAACATGGATCAAGGAGGCCCAGCATTACTATTTGAGAATATAAAAGATCATAAGAACACGATAGGTAAAAAATTTTTTACCTGTTCTTTGTCTTCGTTCTCACGGGTTGCCCTTATGCTTGGCCTGCCAAAAGATACGCCATACAAAGAACTTATACGGATTTGGAGGGAGCGGGTTAAAAGACCCATAAAACCAGTCGTTGTAGATAAAGGTCCGTGTAAAGAAAATATATTGAAGGGTGGTGATGTAGATTTATTTCAGTTTCCTACTCCTCATTGGCAGAAGCTTGATGGTGGTAGATATATAGGAACTTTTCATGGTGTTATAACAAAAGAACCGGATACCAACTGGACAAATGTAGGTATGTACCGTCAGATGATACATAACGCGAATACTACCACTATGTCTGTGGCTCAAGGTCAGCATATCTGGTTTCACTGGAAGAGATACCGTCCGAAAGGAAAAAATATGCCGCTTGCAGTTTCAATTGGATGGGATCAAGTCTTACCTGCGGTGTCTTCTTCTCCAGCTCCTACGGGTGTGGATGAATGGGATATAATGGGGGCTCTTAGACAAAAACCAGTCGAACTTATAAAGTGCGAGACCGTTGATCTTTATGTGCCAGCCACAAGCGAAATTGTACTGGAAGGAGAAGTAATCACCGATAAATCTCAATTTGTAACATGCGGTCCTTTTGGAGAATTTACTGGTCATTACGGTCCCGCAAACCTCAGGGCCCCGTTTAAGGTTAATTGTATTACTTTCAGAGATGATCCCATTCTTCAGGGGACCATGGAAGGCACGCCAATCAATGAGGACCACAGAATATGTTCCGTAAGCCATAGTGCTTTGATATGGGATCTCCTTGAAGAGCGGATGATAGGTATTACAGGAGTCAACAATGATCCGAGTACGGCCTATGCAAATCTTATCGTCCAGATAGATAATAGTTACTACGGACAGGTTCACCAAGTCGCGGCAAATGTATGGAGCTCTCATCTCTCGAACATGATGTGTAAAAACATTATCGTGTGTGACCAAGATGTAGATATATATGATTTAAACAAAGTTTTTTGGGCGCTAGGCTACAGAGTTGACCCTTCAAAAGATATAATACAGTTTCCGGGTTGGATTAGTGCACTTGATCCAATTGTTCATCCTAAAGACAGACTAAGCGCTGGCGGAAACAAGGGGATAAGACTTCTTATTGATGCTACAAAACCGATAGATAGACCTCGTGTTGATGAATATTGGGGAGAAAAATTTGCGGTCGTGGCTTATCCTGACGATGAAACAATGAAGAAGGTAAGAAGTAAGTGGGATGAGTATGGTATTGGTAAAAAGTAAGGTTGAGCGATGTATTTCTTTAATAATCATCAGAGATCATAGACACAATTGCCTATAAATAAAAATGTCAAGTCCAGAAAAAAGGAGGCAGTATAATGGACCAAGTATCGAAAGTGTCGGTTCTCAGATATGACCCCGATAAAGATGTTAGCCCCAGGTATGAGCAATATGAAGTACCGTTCAGTGACGGGATGACCGTCCTTGAGGTGTTGAAATATATATATGATAATTATTCACCAATTGTTTTTCGATATGGTTGTCGAATCAAGGTTTGCGGTTCGTGTAGTGTCATGATGAATAACAGGCCTGTTATGGCATGTAAAGAAAAAGCCGAGAAGGTCATGACGATTGAACCGATTCCAGTCTTGCCCACGATCAAGGATTTGGCTGTAGATTTTGATGCTTTTTTCGATAAACGGGTCAAAATAAGACCTTTTATTGAACCCCCGAAGAAAAAAATCGAGCTGCCGAGACAATTGAGTTATGATGTTGTAAACAAGTACAGAGAATGTGAGACATGCGTGGAATGCCTCATATGTGATGCTGCCTGCCCGGTTGTTGCAAAAACCCCACATCTTTTTGCAGGGCCTTGTACTATGCTCGAAATAGCACGCCTGTACCGGGATCCTCAGGATAGTGGTGATAGGATAAGACTAGCTGTATCGGAAGGTTTATTTAATTGTGATCTTTGTGGTAAATGTACTGAGATGTGCCCGGTAGGTATCAAGATCCATAGGGTGATAGATGAACTCCAGCAATTGGCTCGCAAGCAGGAGCCTATGGTGAATGAAAAAGCTAGCGGACATCGGGTTGAAATTAACGTTGATAAGGAGGGCTTAAGATGAGATCATTCAGCGTACTTGAAGCCGATGTACTTGTAATCGGGGGAGGAATCACCGCGACCCGAGCTGCTGTCGCAGCCTATGACGAAGGGGCAAGAGTGATCCTGGTGGATAAAGGTATCATAGGAAAGAGCGGAGGTGGCCCAGTGGCTTATTCCGTGACAGCAGCTCTTGTTCAGGAGCCGGATAGCGCCGAGGTATTTTTTGAGGATCTTATCAGGAGTGGACAAGGGATAAACAACCAACACCTCGTAAGAACCTTTGTAGAGGATATTATAGAGGGTCGTGTGCTTGAACTGGAGAGGTTCGGCATTGTTTTTGCCAGAGAAAAAGACGGACAGTTAAGCCGCCGGCAGATGGGAGGGCACAGTTATCCGAGAGATGTAGCATCATTTCATGCAGCCTCCATGGTTAATGTTATGGTTTCAGAAGTTATGAGGCGGGACATTAAAGTGTTTTCAGAGACGGCGATTACACAACTGTTGACCCACGAGGGGCGTGTAGTGGGAGCCATAGGACTGGACAGAAAAAAGGGAGAAGTGGTTGTTTTTCGGGCAAAATCGACAGTGATGACGGCAGGAGGGGCCTCACAAGTCTTCGGGCCCGGCAAAATCTGCGGATACTCCACTACTCTTTTGGAAATTACGGGCGACTCCTATGCTATGGCATATCGCGTTGGGGCCGAACTAATAGACATGGAATTCATACAGTATATTATTGGCTTTGCCTACCCTGAACTTTACAAAGGAATACTGGCAGGAGAACCTGCGGCTCATAATGCAAAACTTTACAACTCTTTGGAGGAACGTTTTATGAAGAGGTATAATCCGGAACGGATGGATCAGTCCACTAAGGATGTCTTGGCTGCTGCAATCGTACAGGAAGTGAAAGCGGGACGAGGAACTCCTCATGGGGGTGTCTGGATGGATTTTAGTTTGGCCACTGAAGATTCGCTTCATATATTCCCATACCCATTTGAAGAAGCAGGGATCGATCCAAAAAAAGACAGGGTGGAGGTTATGCCGGCGGCTCATTACCACATGGGAGGCGTCAAAATCAATGAACGGTGCGAGAGCAATGTCCCAGGGTTATACGCATCAGGTGAGGCCGCAGGAGGGCTCCACGGAGCAAACAGGCTTGCCGGATGTTCAACTGCTGATTCAAATGTCTTTGGCTTTAGGTCTGGGAAATATGCAGCCATAGAAGCCCTGAAAATGAAAGGGCCAGTCGCTATAGACTGGAAACAGGCCTATGAAGAAAGAAACCGGCTTGCAAGCTTACTGCAAAGCAGTACGAAATCTTCGGGAATTACTCCTGTTAGCCTAAAAAGAAAGTTACAAACGATCCTCTGGGATGATGCAGGGCCGCTGCGAGATAAGGTCAGTATGACTGCAGCAATCGAGAAGATAAAGGCAATAAGAGAAGAATATAGAAATATCCGTATTAGACAGGACTCCCCTAGATTAAATAATGAACTGCTCGAAGCAATTGATGTTGCCAACATGATTGATTTCGGAGAGATGATGGTCCGGGCTGCACTTCTTAGGGAGGAGACCCGGGGAGGGCATTACCGGGAAGACTTCCAAAAGAAGGATGATGAGAAATGGTTGAAAAATATAGTAATAAAGAAACAGAACAACAAGATGTCCATTTCAACAATGCCTGTCGTCAAAAAATCATAAAATGGCCCTTGTTACATTGTTACCTATAAACAAAGGAATGTAAGGGCTAGATGGTGGGAAAAACATTAAGAATTTGGTTCATCAGATTTGGGTGGGGGGTGGCAAAAGAGATTGCCCCCTTCCTTTCTCCTGAAACCATCTATTGTGATCTGAATACGGTTTCTCCCGCGACTACGAATCGGGTTGCCTTGATTGCCTCATCAAGTGGTGCGGAATTAGTGAAAATAGCAATTATGGCTGCTATAATAGACCGTGGTGGATATGCAGCGCCTCTTCTTGCCGGAGGCCGCAAAGCTACGGAAGAGGTTAGTTTGTTTACCGTGCTTGGCTTGACGATGCAGGAGACAGGCGACGACCCAAAAAAACCTGCTGCCTTAAAAATCTTAAGGAATATGTCTAAAAGGAGTGGTTGCCCTTACCTATAAAATGATGAGGGGAGCAGAAAAATATGGGATTGCAGGCAAGGTTTTAGAGTCTGCCTTAGAAGTGATGTGACAAGCGCCATTCAAAGATGTTATCCGTGACTGGATGGCAAGTGCGGTTATTCACGATGAGAGGAGGGCCGGAGAAATGGCTGAAGCTATAGAAACGTTAGAGGCTGTAGATATTCGCCCGATCATATCTGCGGGTATCAAGGAAATTTTTCAGGAGATTGCAAAATCCGAAGTTGGATAGTGTCTTTGGGGCAACATTTAAGGTTCGCTAAAAAATGACCTTTAAGGAATGAGTCGAAAGTAAAGCTAGCGGTTGAAAAGGAGGAGACTCGAATAATGCCGGTATGGACAGATTTGTGGGAAGGTAAAACGATTGGCTTGGCCCTTACCGAAGCGTGTAACCGTTTTGGTTCTAAAGAGGCAATTGTTTTCGAGAATGAAACTGTTACGTATGACCAACTGCAGGAGATTTCCGGCCTGGTTGCCCGCGGGCTTCTTGCTGCGGGTATCAAAAAAGGAGATGCTGTGGCGATCTGGCTGGCAGGTTATGCAGAATGGGCCTATCTCTATTATGCTGCTGCACGGATCGGTGCCGTTATGGTGCCTGTCAACACACGCTACAAAACTTTTGAGGTGAAACATGTCTTGAATAAATCAAAGGCACGTTTCCTTGTCTTCAAAAATGACGATCCAAAAGCAAGTGGTTATTATGGTACTCTAAGAGAGTTATGTCCGAAACTTGAAACTGTCCTGCCAGGTTCTTTAGTTTCGGAGTCTCTCCCCTATCTGACCCATGTGGTTGCAATCGGGGAGAAACCATCCCCAGGATGTTTATCTTACAAGGATTTTATGGAGGCGGGACTTACTTTTCCCATTGAGGCACTGGCGCAGGCAGAAGCCGAAGTGACAGCAGAGGATGATGCCCTTATACAATTTACATCCGGGACTACCGCCCTGCCAAAAGGTGCTCTGCTTTACCAGAACGCCATGCTTCGAGGAGCTTACTATACCAGCCATGCCATGGGGGTTAGTGAAAAGGACCGTTTTTTCAGTCCTCAACCCTTCTACCATGTAGGGGGTTCCATAATGGTTATGCTCGCTCCGGTGGTTATCGGATGTACTGTGGTTGTCCAGAGTTATTTCGATCCTGCGGGTGCCCTCCGCACCATGGAGGAGAACCGATGCACAGTTACTATGGGCCACCAACCCCACTGGATCGAATATTTGAATCATCCAGATATTAAGAGGCGGAAACTTATCCTTGAAAGGGCAGCCATTTTTGCCCCTTCAGAGATACGCAAGAGGGTATACGAAGAACTGGGTATCCAGGTGCTTGTGAGCCCGTATGGTCTCACCGAAACCCACTTAGGGGGGTGCAGTTGCACATTTGACGATTCGGTAGAGAAATGCTTTAAAACGGTGGGCAAGTGCGAACCCGGGCTAGAACTTGGAATCCGAAACCCAGAGGTCGGCAAGCTATTGCCTCAAGGCGAAACTGGCGAGGTATGCTTTCGGGGCTGGTGTGTAATGAGGGGCTACTACGATGACCAAGAGAAAACAGCAGAAACCGTTGACCGTGAAGGATGGCTCAGGACAGGTGATTTGGGAGTGGTTGATCCCGATGGATACCTTCGGCTTGTGGGGCGGATCAAGGACATGATAAGGGTCGGTGGAGAAAACGTAGCTGCGGCTGATGTTGAAACCTTTCTTCTTGAACACGAGAATGTGAAGCAGGCAGTAGTGGTAGGTATGCCGGAGCAGCGCCTGGGTGAGGTTGTTGTAGCATTTGTGGAACTCAAAACAGGTGTTGAGGCAACGGAAGACGAGATCATCTCATATTGTCGGAAGGGGCTGGCGAGCTTTAAGGTGCCTCGAAAGGTAATCTTTGTAAAAACATGGCCTATGAGCGGTACGGGCAAGATACAGAAAATTGCGCTGCAAGAGTCTATTAGTGCCATTGGAGATTGATGACCAAATGACTATAAAAACTTATAGCAATATTATATTCGAGACCAAAGACACATATAAGGCGATGATTACCATTAACCGGCCCGCCATGCTCAATGCTATCGACTATGCCTCCCTTCAAGAACTGAAAGACGCTTTATTAAAAATTCAAAAGAGTAATGACTTGAGAGTTTTTCTTATTACAGGATCGGGAATGAAATCATTTGTTGTTGGGGCCGATCTTAAAGAGATGGAGTCGAATGCACGCTACCCGAAGAAAATGAAAGCCTTCGAGGAATTGGGACGAGAAGTGATTGGGCTTATAGACGGTCTAGACATACCATCCGTCTGTGCAATCAACGGCTATGCCTTGGGTCTGGGTCTACAAATGGCCCTTGCCTGTACTTTCAGGATCGCGTCATTAAATGCGATGTTTGGTCTGCCGGAAATCAATATGGGTTTCTTTCCGAGTATGGGTGCGACACAACGTCTCACGCGATTGATCGGGGAAGCAAAAACGATGGAAATGATTCTGACGGGAGAGACCATCGAAGCAACAGAGGCTTACAGAATTGGGTTGGTGAACAGGATAATGTCCCAAGTTGAATTCCCTGCCTTTGTTGAGAAGTTCGTCGATGGACTGGCAGAAAGGAGCCCGATCGCTATGAAACTGGCGATATCTGCGATAAGGAGGGGGAAAACCATGTCGTTGCATGACGGTTTGGCGTATGAGGCGAAGTTGTCGGAAGAATGTCTGAGGAGTGAGGATCTTAAGGAGGTCAAACGCGCGTTGGCAGAGAAAAGAAAGCCGGAATTCAAAAATATATGATTGTACAAACCGCGGATCTGCCGTTAAAGAGAGCCCTTTCATAAAAATGGCAATGAGAATACAGAGGAGGACTTTATGAATATAACGCGTATTGAAGCTATACCTTTCAGTATTCCCCTTAGAAAAGCTGTTCACTGGGCAAGGGGAACGCAGGAAGCTGCGGAACATGTCTTAGTAAGGGTCCTCACGGACGAAGGCATAGAAGGCATTGCTGAAGCGCCACCACGACCTACGGTCTACGGTGAATCAACCGCGTCAATCAAATTTGCCATCGATAAGTGGCTTGGGCCGATGATACTTGGGTTTAATATTTGCGACATTGAGAAAATATGGGATAGATTCGATTCAATTGCCGGAAACACTACTGCAAAGGCAGCTATTGATATAGCGATCCATGACATACAGGGAAAAATGTTCGGTATACCATGTTATACGATGCTTGGGTCATGGACAGATAAGATACAGATCGCTTGGGTAGTTAACTTAAATCCTGTGGGAGAAATGGTCGAAGAAGCATGTCAAATGGTCGAAAAGTATGGGTTCAAGACCATTAAATTGAAGGTTGGGCTAAGCCCAGATAAAGACATCGAAATGGTCCGGGTGATGAGAAAAGAATTGGGCGACGAGATTGCAATGTATGTAGATGCAAATCAGGGATATGATCCATTTACAGCTATAAGCGTGCTGCAAAAACTCAAGGAGTATAACATCTTTCTTGCTGAGGAGCCCTGCCCGATAGCGGACAAGAAAGGTCGAAAGATGGTAGCGGAGAGAGTTGACATCCCACTGATGGGGGACGAAAGCTGCGTGACGCCAGCCGATGTTGCGAAGGAGATTGAGCTTGACTCCCTGCGCGTGGTTAGTATTAAGCCCGCTCGAACGGGTTTCACATTGTCCAAAAAAATTGTCCACCTTTGCGAACAGGCGTATATAAGAAATATACATGGCCTGCAGGGTGATTCAAGTATCGGATGTATCGCGAGCGCTCATTTCTGTGCGGCACACAAAAACACAAGCCATTACTATGCGAATGAAGCTTCCTTTTTTCTGTGGCTTATGGACGATTTTTTAAAGGAACCGATCACAGTTCGGGAAGGATGGTTTGAGTTATCGAGTCGACCGGGATTAGGGATCGATATTGATGAGCAAAAGTTCCGTAAATTTACAATGACTTGATTGCTTTTTGATGTTCATACTCATTAAAAGTGAGCCAATGAGGCTCTGCGGGCATAATCTGTCTCAGGTTGTTCCGGGCCTAAAAATCATTAGAGAGGTGCAATCTGTGATTGGATGGAGAGCAAGATTTGGGATTATTTCACCTTCGGTAAATTCGACCACCGAAACAAAATTTTATCGTTGTATACCAGAAGGTGTTAACGCTCACTTTACCCGAATGGAGTTCAAGGAGACAACTCCAGAATATTTTGAAAGAATGATTCAGGATATATCGTCGGGAGCCAGAATGCTCTCACATGCAAACATAGACGCTACCATCTTTGCCTGCACAAGTGGCAGTCTCTGCAGTCTCTATGGTGGGTTAGGATGTGATCAAAAAATCATCTCTCAAAGAAAGGCACACTTCGATATCGCAGTTTCTACTACCTCGATGGCAGCAACTGAGGCATTTAGGATACTTGGGATTAAGAATATTGCTGTGGCAACTTTTTACGAGGCATGGGTAGATAAGTTGGTGAAAGATTTTTTCGAAGGAAGGTAGTCCAATACAAATAAAAAAGGAGAACAATCATGATTAGCCTTGAAGGCATGTACGATCTTCATGTCCACCCGGCGCCATCTGTTCAGCAAAGAACATTTACTGCTCTGGAGGCAACAAGGTTTGCCGCTGCGGAAAACATGGCCGGTCTTTTATTCAAAGATCACACGTACAATACTATTGCCATGGCCCGCACGATAAACGAAATAGGTTTTCAGACAAAGGCCTTCGGTGCTATCATGTTGAACGAAGCAGCAGGGGGCCTGAACCCCTCAGTGGTAGAAATTGCTCTAGCCCTTGGCACCAAGATGATAGAGTTGCCAACATATAGTTCCAAGGGTCATTACGATGTTTACGGCGATGATCAAAGGATCTTTCCTTACAAAAAGAGAATAAAACCGATCTGCGCGTTGGATAGTCACGGTCATTTGGTACCAGAAGTGGAGGAGATTATACGGCTTGTGAAAGACGCCGATGCATTTCTCGCTTCAGGGCATATCTCCACTACGGAAGCAGATGTCTTGGTACGACGTGTTAAACAAGTTGGGTGTAAACTCCTCCTTGTTGGTGTTTCTACGGATATGCCTGACCACCCCCTCGATGCCCAAAAGGAATGGGCTTCTGATGAGGTTTTTATGGAGCACGTTTATGCAGCCATCACAGATTTGCCCCATGTGAAAACACCGGTTAACAAGATCGCCGAGCAAATACGCACGGTAGGAGCCGAAAGATGTGTTATATCATCGGACACGGGTAGCACGAAACTTCCACGGGAGGTTGAATCAATGAAAGACTTTATCGGAAAGCTGCTTGAAACAGGTATTACAGAGAAGGAAATAGACCTTATGGCCCGGAGAAACCCAAAAATCCTATTGGGAATTGCATGAAAAAAGCTGCAAAACCGATTAGAGATCTAATGGTACATAATTACTATTCAATAAGTAACTATATACTATTTACGCAATATTGTTAAGGTGATAAAGTTTAATATAAAAAAGTCAGATTAAAAAAAGATGACTATCGCTTTCAAATAAACTAAGGATTGTTAGAGTGAAAAAAACGATGGGTCAAAAATGAGGGCGAACGTTTGGAACCTTAAAATGGAATGTATGGACCCCCAAAAGATGAGGGACATACAGGAAGAACGGTTTCTATCTATTGTCCATTGGGCTTATAAGAGAAGTCCATTTTACAGGAAGAGGTTTGATCGGGCAGGTGTTTCTCTGCCAGATATAAGATCGTTAAGAGATATTATCAAACTTCCCTTCATTTATAAAGATGATTTAAGGACCAGCCAGGAGAATGCTCCTCCTTATGGTGAACATTGTATTCTACCTGACAAGATATACAGAACATATTGGTCAACGGGCACAACGGGAAACCCAACTTTTATGGGAGTTTCTCGGTCTGAGGCTAGATATTGGGATGATGTGGCGGCCAGAAGCCTTTACGCCAGCGGTTTACGCAGGGGAGACAAGTTTCACCATGCTACACAGCTTGCTTCGTTTGCAGGTGGCTATAATTTTCTGCACGCTGCTCAGCTTATTGGGGCAAACATTATTCCTGCTGGTGCCGGGAACACGGAGCGGCATATATACCTAATTTCAAAGCTCAAGCCCACTTTTATTAAAATACTCCCGGCATATGCAAGCTATATGGCTGAAGTTGGTTATAAAATGGGGGCCGACATGAATGCTTCCTCGATTAGCCGTATCTATCTTTCAGCTGAGCCTGCACCACCAGACATGAGACGAGAAATCGAGCGCAAATGGGGAGCCTTGACCTTTGATAATTATGGGCTTTCTGACCTCGGACAGCCGGAGGCATACGAATGTGAATTGCACGACGGTCTTCATGAAATTCCTGACTGGGTTGTCACGGAAATTATTGACCCTGACACAAAACAACCCATCACGGAGTATGGGAAAGAGGGTGTGTTGATATACACCAATCTGGTACGTAAGGCAATGCCGATAATCAGGTTTTGGACGAATAACCCTTCTTCATGGAAAAGCAACGAACAGTGCGGATGTGGGAGAACGACCGCAAGAATTGCACCAGTATACAGAAGGGTTGACGATATGCTCAAGATTAAAGGGGTCAATTTCTGGCCGGGAGCCATATGGACGATACTAAAGGAACAACCGGAATTAAGCGGTATGCACAAAATTGCCATAAGCGACCGGGGTGGCAAGGACTATCTGAAAATAGTCCTTGAATTAAAAGACAGGATGAATATCGAAAAAAAGGACCTTATAGGAGCGTTGAAAAGCAAGTTTCAGGGTAAGCTGTTCATACAGGTAGATGAAATCGAGCTTGTTCCCTTTGGATCGATAGAGAAAAGCCTACACAAAGAAAATAATATTGAGGATATGAGGGTCAAAAGCCCCTCTTAAATTGCCCGATGTCAACAGTGGCATTACTGTGAGTTTATGTGGTTATTCTAATCTATATAAATACATTAAGGGGGTTAGCAATGAGCAGAAAAATATGTATTCCGTTTATTGTGGTAGTATTTTTATTTGTCTTATTTCCGTTTTCCACATTTGCGAAAGATTTACCTAAAAGTATCAGATTTGCATCACTCTCTATTGGTATGAGTGGACACTTGGTGGCGACCGGTGTTGGAACGGTAATGACTAAATATTCACCGATAAAAGTGGCAGTAGATCCAGTAGGAATGCATACAGCCGTACTTGAATTGATAGAGAAGAATGAGGCTCAAATGGGCGCAATAGGGACGCTGGACCTGGTGCCTTATTGGAGGGGTGTAGATTTTTGGAAGGGAAGGCCACAATGTGTTCTTGCCGGAATGACGACCATACGTCAGTACATATTGCCTCATACTACTCCTAAAAGTGGTATAAAGAAAGTACAGGATCTTCGTGGAAAAAGAGTACTGGCTGATGCCCGACCCTCTCCTTCGGTGGCCGCATACAGCGACGCTTTGTTACAGGCTCACGGTATGACACGTAGGGACGTTAACTGGATGCAATTCAACAAGGCTCCGGATGCTGTGGCAGCCTTAATTGAAGGTAGATCTGATGCCTATATTTATCCGAGTTCAAGTCCGCCGATGATGCAACTCAAGACCGCATCGGGCTATTATGCCATTCCTCTCGAACCAGAGCCTGCAAAAAAGATGCTTGAAAGGTTACTTGGCTATACCTATGAGACTATGCCAGCAGGTTATAACGGCGTTGTCGAACGTGCTACACCAGCGCTGGCGTTCTATACAACTATTTTTTTCCGTAATGATGTTGCTGACGATGTAGTCTATACATTATTAAAAGCGGCTTTGGAACACCGCGAAGAATACGGCAGGGTCCACCCAAATCTTAAGGATGTGGATGCTTCTAGGGCTGCAACGGTTGTTGGCGTTCCGTTTCACCCCGGAGCCATAAAATACTATAAAGAAATTGGTGTATGGACCCCAGAACATGAAAAGATGAACAAAGAGTTATTAGCGAAATACAAGAGATAGCCTGACTATTTAAAACTTCCGATGACCAGAACAGTACGTTGTGAAGGGATGAGGTGAAAATGAAAGTTCATCAAAAGGCGTTAGACATAGTTATTACTAGCGTCGGGGTTATTTTTGTACTATTTAACCTCATGGATACTGCACAGGTTTTTATGACAATCGGATTTGTGCTAATGCCAATTCAAACAAGGGCTATAAGTCTTGGTTTTGTTCTTGTACTTATTTTCCTCATAATTTCAGCTAAAAGAAAAAAAACGGAAAGTGCGCCCTGGTATGATTTGCTGCTGATAATGATGAGTATGGCAGCGACAGTGTATATTGTGATCGTAGGGCCGGTAATTGCGGAGGGAAGGGCTTATGCCACCAATTTTGACTGTTTTTTTGCTATCTTACTGTTTATCCCCTTAATTGAAGGAATGAGACGTACAGGCGGGATGACGGTAATCATCATCGGTACAGTGTTTATGATATATGCTTATTTTGCAAACTATTTTCCGGGGATGCTCTGGGGGCCTGGTTGGGGGTTGAGAAGACTTGTATCGTTTTTTTATGTTGGTATTGATGGGATATATGGCGAAGCAATGTCGGTTTTCACCTCTATTCTGATTCCTTTTTTGACCTTTGGATCCTTTTTAAGCGCGACAGGGGTATCTAAATTCTTTATGGATCTTGCGCATTCACTGGCTGGGTGGTCACGAGGAGGGTCGGCAAAGGCATGCATTTTTGGCAGCGGTTTAATGGGTATGATAAGCGGTAGCGCTATGGCCAATGTTGCTACTGTGGGTACATTAACCATCCCTATGATGAAAGAGAACGGATATAAGCCTGAAACTGCGGCCGCGATTGAAGCAGTTGCCTCCACAGGAGGGCAAATTATGCCTCCGGTAATGGGGGCAGCTGCGTTTCTTATGGCAGACTATCTTGGTGTTCCATACATACAGGTGGCAGTTGCTGCGGCCATACCTGCTGTTTTTTATTACCTGTTTCTATTTGTTAAGATTGATATAGAGGCAAAAAAATTGGGATTGAGGGGTATTCCCCGGGAGCAACTACCGTCGTTCGTGAAGGTTATAAAGAAAGACTGGCATTACCTCATCCCCATTGTCGGACTGGTGATAGCCTTGGGAGTTTTTTCCTGGAGAGCAGAGATGTGTGCGCTTGTCGCCATAGGTTTATCCTTTTTTATAAGTTTTAAAAAAAAGGACACAGTTCTTACGCCAAGAAAAATAATTCGTACTATTGATCGTGCAGCCAGAGATTCAATAGGAATCGGAGCACTGTGCGCCGGTATTGGAGTAATTATTGGCACAACCAACCTTACCGGATTGGGGATAAACCTGTCAAACATACTGGTAAGTTTGTCAGGTGGCAATATTACTGTGTTGCTGATTCTTACCGCAATTGTCGCAATTATCTTGGGAATGGGGATGCCGACGGCAGGAGTCTATTTCTTTTGTGCTTTAATGCTTGGGCCGGCACTCATAAGTTTGGGAATAATCCCCATGGCAGCCCACATGTTTATTTTTTATTTTGGCCTTGCTGCCTTGATAACTCCTCCGGTTGCATTAGCGGCTTATACTGCGGCACCTATAGCGGGTTCCGACCCATTTAAAACAGGATGGATAGCAGCCTTGCTGGCGTTGCCTTTATATATTCTTCCCTTTGTATTTGTCCACCATCCGGGTCTGCTTTTTTTCGGAAATATATGGAATATCTTCATAGCTGTGGCAATTGCTGCAGCCCTATTAATGGCCTGGTTTTACGGGTTGGAAGGTTATAGTTGTCTTAGAAAGATTGAATGGCGTTGGCGCCTCCCAAGTGTCCTTGGACTTTTTTTTATTGTTTACCCAAATTTTATTCTGACATTGATAGGGACAGCACTCATATGGCTAATATTTTTTCTCGACATAGTATTAAGTATTAAAACAAGAAAGGACTCGAATTCTTGACGAGGCCTCCATCGGTTCCCGTAAAAAATACACAAGCAAAAGAAACGGTGCTGATTTATGGTTGGACAGTGGTTATTGTATCTTTTTTTATAGCCATTCTTGCATATGGTGGCATTTACTCTTTTGGGATTTTTTTTAAGTCACTTCAAGAAGACTTAGGATGGTCAGCGGCAGCAACATCGGGGGTATTTTCACTATATTTACTTTCATATTGTTTTTTTAGTATTTTTAGCGGATGGGCCGTGGACAGGCTCGGGCCAAAAATTATCATAAGTCTTGGTGGTTTTTTTATAGGGTTGGGTTTTTTACTTGCAAGCAATGCATATAGATTGTGGCACATATATTTTTGTTATGGGTTGTTTATAGGTATCGGTATTAGTGCTGTCTACGCTCCACTATTAGCCACAACATCAAGGTGGGTTGAAAAAAGGAGGGGATTGGCCCTTGGAATTGTAAGCTCCGGAATAGGAGCGGGAAATGTTTTTGTTCCATTGTTGGCGAGCTATCTTATTTCACAATATGGTTGGAGGACGTCATACATTATTATGGGAAGCCTAGCGGGGGGCGGCATTACGATTCTCGCTGTATTATACTTAAAAAAGGATCCTCCATTAAAAAAGTATGTACAAAAAAATGCAGAACCAAACAACAAAACCGGGACATGTATTTTTGAAAGTTACTCCATTAGAAAAATCTTTTTATTTGAAGCTTTTTGGTTATTGGCACTTGTTTATTTGATGGTAGGGTTCGGTTTACAGATGATGATCGTGCATATAGTACCACATATAGTAAAGGTGTTCAGGACATCACAAATAATTGCGGCCGGTGTTTTCAGTATTATGGGCGCCTCCAGTATTGCCGGTAGATTGTTAATGGGCGCTATATCTGATATCATTGGAAGAAAAAGTGTGTTGATCATTTGTGTATTATTGGAAGGTATAGCTATACTGACATTGATTAATACATTGAATGATTATGCATTATATCTCTTTGCTGTTCTTTTTGGATTTGGCTTTGGCGGACATAACCCCCAGTTCCCTGCATTGACGGGAGAACTGTTTGGTTTGGCAAAGATGGGAAGCATTATTGGGCTGCATTTAATTTTCTATGGAATCAGTGGTGCTTTCGGATCTTTTTTAGCAGGTTCCGTGTTGGATAGAACGGGTTCTTACTATAATGCTTTTGGGTTGGCCGGAATAGCTATGCTATTGGCAGCAGCTTTTTCATTGAAAATAAAAAGACCGCAATTGTGTTAATAATTTATAGATAAATTATGTGCGGATTAATAAAAGATGTTTAATGCAAATAAAGAACAGCTGAAAAAACTGCTTAAGCTATCTGGCGGTTTAATTACTGCGATGGATGGCTTGTGGTTTCTTGCGGTGGAACAAGAATTTGGTAATCAGGAAGCAATAGAGCTTGATAAAAAAGTATGGGGGAAATATGTTCACGTCCTTGTCAAGAGAATGCGGGACATATTGGGCATAACGCTAGATGGGGTTAAAGGCATTAAACAAATAATAGAAATCGATCCTCTGTTTTTGATAAATGACTATGAGATATCAGAACCTTCAGATAATTCAATGCTTCTTATTATTAATAAATGCTCTGTTCTGGAGGCAATGGAAAGGGCAGGCAGAGAGAAATTTATATGTGAATTTACAACCGGTTTGTATTTCAAAAACCTTGCCAGAGAAATCAATCAAAAGATTGTTGTTCAACCACTTAAACTACCACCGAGGGAGTCTCCTGAAGATGTGTGCTGCAAATGGTTATTTCAACTCAGAGATTAGAAGTAGTGGAAGGTTAATAATTATAGATATGGATAACGTTAAGGACAAAAAAGACACTGTAGAAATAAAGACATCAGATACAAAAATAATTAGCGTGTTAAAAAAAAATAAAGATAATATTCTCAATGATTTTCATATTGCTTATTGCCACTACATTTCTGATAGACATCCCGAGAGAAAAAAGAGGGAAATTAAATATTTGCTTAAGGTCTGCATTCCGGTTAAAAACAGATTTTCAATAATTTTTGACAGATTTATTTCTTTTCTCAAAAATGGATATTATGATTTGTCATTAAGTGAAAAAGATACAATTTATGCAATGAAATATGTAGTTCCCGCACACTACAAAGAGCTGAAGTCCCACGATGTTATTATGATGGTAAAATCTTTTATTAGCATTGCAGGAAATTATGCGTCAGCACAGTTAGCAAATAAAGGATACATCATTTCAAATGAACGTATTACAAGTTGTTTGAACTCTTTAGTATATATTATATTTGAGGATCTTTGGGTCAGCAGTGTTGTAGGATTCAGACATCAACATAAGGTAATTCAAAAATTACTTGCCAGTATAACAAAGACGCAGGAAGAAACGTCGCAAAAGCTGGCTGAAGAAATTCACAATGATGTTCTCCAACTATTAGCCACAGTACCAGTTAAGCTAGAGATTATTGATGAACTTGTTGATAAAGACATAAAAGACTGTAGAAAGGAAATCAAAAACATAAAATTATTAATAAATGATATTGCGAGTAGCCTTCGGGATTTGTCGGGTGAATTATGTTTTTTTTGGACTGAGAGAAAAGGGCTATCCTTTAGCATGAAAAACTTTATAAGACGTTTCGAGAGGGTATATAAAATGCCCATTGATATAGTATTCCCCAAAAATTATAAAGAAATCAAAGGATTCCCGGGATTAATGTTATTCCGTATTATCCAAGAAGGGTTGTACAATGTTGGTAGACATTCAAAAGCAAAAAAGGCAAAAATTGTTTTAAAGAAATATAAAAAAGCGTTATTGATAACTATAGTAGATAACGGAATCGGGTTTGATTTGCGGAAAATTGAAGAGAGGTCTTTTTTAAATGGCAATCTTGGTTTAGTTTTTATGAAGGAAAGGATAAAGTCATTAAAAGGGGATATAGAGATAAACTCCGTAATGGGAAAAGGAACAAAGATTAAGATTCTTATTCCATATAATTCATTAACAGGACGCCTACATTAAATGTCACATAAACATAAAGTAATTATTATCGATGATCACGAAGTATTCTGTGAATCGCTTGCGCTCCTGCTTTCAATGAAAGAGATTGAGGTATTGGGAACTATAAATGAAGGCAAAAAGGTTTTAGAATATTTAAGAAAATTAAAGCCGGATATGGTGTTGATGGATATAGAAATGAAGGACATTGACGGCATACAATTAACAAAAAAAATCAAGGAAAAATTATCACATATCGAGGTTATAATACTAACCATGCATTGCAATGAAGAATATATCGTTGATGCTTTCAAAGCTGGCGCTAAGGCATATGTTTTAAAAGATTCCCCTTCTTTCTTTCTTCTGCGTGCCATAGAGGCCGTAAGTAAAGGGGAAAATTTCGTGGATCCAAAAAGCACATATAAATTGATAGGTGGCATTGACAATCCAGACAAAAAATCAGAAGAAATATTGACTTTAAGGGAAAAGCAGATAATTAAATATATCTATGAGGGCTACATAAATAAAGAGATTAGTAAAAAGTTGAACTTGAGTACCAATACCGTAAGAAATCATATTGTAAATATATTCCAAAAATTGAATTGTAGCACTAGAACTAAAGCAGTAAAAGAAGCCCAAAAGAGAAATTTGATTTAAAGCTTTTGCATTGAAGATCTGTAGAGAGGTCAAACAGATGGTCACATGATTGAAGAAATTTCAGAAGACCTGTACAGAATAGAAATGCCTCTACCCGAACTTTATCCAAAATCCGTTAATGCTTATGTAATAAGAGACAGGGACAGAAATCTTATTATTGATACTGGGCTGCAAGATGACAAATGCTTATGCACTATCGAGGATGACCTTAAATATCTTAATATAGATCTAAAAAAAACAGATATTTTCATTACTCATGGCCACGGAGATCATGTTGGACTTGTTTTTAAGTTAATCCATGCCGGGTCTGTTTTATATGTTAACAAAAGTGAAGCTGGCTTTATACGAAAAATGGAATCCGGCAAGTATTTGCACGAGATCCAAAACTTTTATCAAATGAGTGGTCTTGCGGGAAGGGATCTCGAAAAGATTACCTGGCGCCTTATCAATTTCACGCCAAGAGGCTCGCTAAGGTTTCAATTCTTGAAAGACGGAGATACTATAGTAAGGGGGGGATACCGATTCGTATTTTTAGAGACGCCAGGCCACAATAAAGGCCATATGTGCCTGTATGAAGCAGATAGAAAAATGTTTATTTCTGGAGACCATCTCTTGAAAGATATTGTCCCTCCAATTCCAGGAAGAACAAATAACGATAATCCTTTAGGAGAATATTTATTAAGTATAGATAAAGTGTATGCGTTGGATATCGAAAGAACATTACCTGGCCATGGGCAACCATTTAATAATAGCAAACAAAGGATGAGGGAGATTAAAGAATATCATCTACAAAAAAATTGTGAACTCCTTTCTATACTAGAGGAGGGAGCCATGAAAATATGTGAAATTGCAATGCGAATGACTCGCAGAAAGAATTATAGTTCCACAACACTTTCTATTTTTCAGTCTTTTCTTGCCAGTCAAGAGGTCTATACGCGCCTCAGATATCTTGAGGAAGAAGGCAAGGTGGAAAGAGGGGTAGAAAAACAGGTGGCTATCTATAGAAAAAAAATGGATTAAATACTCCGGTATTAAATAAACCAACTGGCTCATATGACATTTTCCGTCCATAAAACAGTCGCTATGGAGGCGATTTCCCTTTTAAGGAAATTACTCTGACTTGAATACGACAATGAAAAAGGACAATTCCTTAAGAAAATATTGTCACCGTCGGTGGAGCTATTGTCAATAGTTGTGTATGGAATATCTTTCAACGTATCCCTGATCTCCATACTTATGCTACCTGCTCCTGTGTTTCTGCCATCTCACCGTCAACGAACCTTACCCCTTGTATGACATGAGAGATGAGTCTGTACCCTTTTATCCTGTGCCAGGTCTTCTGTGCCTCACG
>Ga0209201_1001940_pt1 | contig 21808 bp, 18 predicted proteins | sample AD_UKC055_MetaG_FD_184411 | JGI IMG/M metagenome (GOLD analysis project Ga0209201, IMG submission 184411) | Active sludge microbial communities of municipal wastewater-treating anaerobic digesters from USA - AD_UKC055_MetaG (SPAdes) (version 2) | ecosystem: Engineered > Bioreactor > Anaerobic >...
GGGCATCGCGCAGAGCGTCGCCCCGGCCGGCTCCCATTGAAATCGAATCCCGTCAAGCACCGAACGCGTTTTCAGACCGGTTCAAACGTCCAAAGAGCTCTCCGCGGTGCTTATCGCTGGATTCGGGTAAATGATATGTATCCCCACTCCGCCATCTCGTGGTCGCCGTTGAGTACGGCATAACCCCAAAATAGATCTTCACCGTCATACTCGGCGATAAACCAGTCACAGCTGCCAATAAAGAAGTGAAGGTAGATGAGCTTGTCTTTCAGGGGGATGTCTTCTGTCTGGTAGAGGCGGGGTATCCGGTCTAACTCTTCACGATTAGGCACATTCCACATATGAACCTCCTTTCAAACGGCTTCAGCCAGCTCGTCTTTTTTGCCCAGAATCTCAATTAGGACACGCTCCGTGCTGTCCAGGAGGCGAAAACATGCCACAAGGGGGGTGAGGCCCGCCTGTTTTGCATATCCCTCGATATAGGCGTGGGAGTTTCCGAGGTTGCTACCTGGGGACTTGCCGACGAGATGGCAGAGGGCCTGAGCACTCAGCTCTGCGACGATTTCCTGATCCCAATGCTGCCCAGGACGAAGGGGCTCGATAACTCTTGCGTAGCTTGCGCGGCTTAATTCGTGGAAGAAAACCGACTCTTCGGGGGTGGCAAGGAGGATTGAGTTGGACTTACTGGCGTAAGCACCGTAGGCGCCAAACATCAGGCGACCCGTAGAAACGGTGATGCCCCATTCCTTCGCTTTATCGAGAAACGGTAAATCCGGCAGGGGAAATTCCTGCTGATAAGCCAAGGGGGTCCCGTCTGTGTCTTCAACTCGGAAGACCGGTCTTGCCAGAAATCCGGCCAAGGTGACTCGTTCCTCGACCGGGTGAAAGGGATCAACCCGCCTGACGAGCCTTGGGACGAGAATATAGATTGCCTTGGAGCCTTTCTTGATGAATCGACCAACACTCTGCCACTGGCGATACCCTCTTGCGTCAGTCGTTCCGGCAAGGTGAATGAGCAGCCGATTCATAAACGACCACTTGGCCGACGGGATATCGGGGCGGGGGAACAAGGAGTAGGCTATGGCTTGAGGAATGTCGCCTGCTTCAAACCTGTCCAAAATGTGGCTTAAAACGCGTTTAACCTGGCTGTTGTGCATAGAAAAACCTCCTTGGTTAGTAGATTGTGCCGTCTGGGCAGAGCTCGCCCTTCTGGCTGATTTCCAAGCCGGTTACGAACCCATCTGAACGTCGAATGATGCTGAATGAGTTAAACGGAAGAACTCGGGGGCAGCCTAATAGAATGGACTGCCCTTAAGGTGGTGGGCCTTACTTCAAGATGGCTTCAGCAAGCTTCTGATTCTGTTCGGGCAGCACATCAGCGTAAAGACTCGTCATGGAGAGGCTAGCGTGCCCGAGTTGCCTTTGGACAAACCGAATGTTCTTGGACCGCGCCAGAAGCAAAGTCGCGTAGGTATGCCTGGCGCTATGGATTGAGTAGTGCATGGGTAGGTTGGCCTGCTCAAGGGCTTTCTTGAAGCTATACTGCAGTGCGCTCGTGGCAAAGTGAGCCCCGCCTCGGCCAGCCAACAACGGGGCTGTGGCATCCGCTGGCTGCTTCCATTTCTGTTTCAAGGCGAGGTATTGCTTCACGTGGCTGACGATTTCGGAGTCGAGGTAGACTGTTCTGGACTTTCCCCCTTTGCCGCGCTGAACGATGAGGTAGTTTTCCTTCCCATTGAAGTACAAATCCCCGACCTTCAGCGCCGCGATCTCACTTACCCGTAATCCAGTGTGAAAGGCCAGGTTGACCAGCAGGTGACGAGTTACCCATATGGTTCGGCTGCATGTCATGTCTTTTCTTGCTAGTCTTTTCGAAACGAGATGAAGCTTTCGTGCTTCCTTGGATGAAAGGAACTTGTGCCTTGTAATAGAGTAGCTACTCATCATGACCTCCCCGAAAGGGCATAGCTGTGCCCGCAGGACAAGCCAAGCGGCTTTCCTGAAGCAATCGGCATGTTGTTTATCGTGATTAGTGAATGTGAAAAGCGGCTGAGTGGCGAAAGAAGGGAAAGTGCTATTTTCTGCAATTATTATAGCACAAGAAGCCGGATGTGTCAAGCTATATTATTGATATCATTAATGTTTCTGGTGTAGGCTATTGCTGCATTTCAGCCAGGCTTGAACCAATTCTTAGTAACTGGCAAACATTTGCTGGATATAAAATGCGCTCCTGGACGGCACCCACCTCGAAAATCCGCAGTGTGCTTACTATAACAAAGGAGATTGGTTTCCCCCATTTATTTCCCAAGACGCTCCTCACTTCAAAGCTTCTGAAATGCCTTTAATTTCCTTATTATGAACTTGCAGTATTATTCTTAGAATACGATTGATATCTGCATCACGCGGCACCTTGCCTTTGACTTTGTTACCCGGAAGTTTGACTAGGTGGGTTATGAGTGTTTCAATGTCTCTGAGATAGTCAACTCGCTTGATACGGAAAATGACGAAACTATCCCATTTCCCGGCATGGCGATCTCGTAGATGCCATTTAATGCGGCCGAATAGGTTAGTCGTTAGTCCAACGTAATATAGATTGTCTCGTCGATATAAAGCGTATATTCCCGAGTACCCTTTCATGGTTTCCCGGAGACCTTGTCGAAAAACAGTGTTATCCAAGATTTCACTTGGCAGCTTCTTTGTTATTCCTTTTATCAGGGCACCCTTCTTGGGTTTCTTCTGGGGCGGCTTTTTCTTAGCAACTTCGCTTTTCTTTGCAGTCTTCTCTTTAGCCATAGTCTTTCCTCGTGCTTATTGAGAAGTAGGTTTTAGCTCGGATCGTTAATTACCGTATTTGAACTTTATCTGCTAGCCCCAAGTCCTCAAGGATCTGTTTCAAGTCTGCCTCAAAGCCTGCTGCCGTGCTTTTACCGATGGTGACAGCGAACTCAATGCCTATCTTCAGGTCCGCGCCACTCCTAAGCTTTGGCAGCACCTTTGTGCCTAACCGATTCCATATCTCAGGCGGAATATCTCCCGTGATTCGAAACGTCCTGGCGTTTGCACCCTGGGCTGGTTCAGGCGCAGGTGTGGCACCTGGTTCGGGTCTCGGTTCTAGTTCTGGACGAGGTTGTGGCTCTGGCTGTGGCTGGGCTGGCTCACGTTTTGCCTTCAAACTTGCAGCCTTGCTTTTCAATAGCAGATAGATACCAGAGTCGAACATTATATCTGCGGGATCAACGTAGTCTTCCTTGAATAGCACTCGTTCATATCCACCATCGGATTTCTGGCCGGATGCCAAGCCGAAGTCGCCTCGCGATACAAACTCGACAATCTTACCCCTAAGGATTGTGTCAGGATCAAGCAGACGTGTTAAAGAGCCGTTAAGGAAGCTTTGTCTGAGACTTGATAACGGCCATGCCCCCGATTCCTTCAGAGCGGGAGGCCAATTGCGTTCAATATAGCTTGCCCCTACAGACTCATTGAGCAAAGCCTGAGATTTTAGCGCGGTTATGACCCGTCCACATAGCGTCTCCCCGCTACTTGAATGTCCCGCGCCCAAATCGATTACTTTCAGCCCATCGGCTTCTTTCCTGTCAGCAAGGATGACGAAGCGATAGCCGCCCCAGACTTCATCCTTGGCAGCCTGTTCGGAATCTACAACCTTTGCGTGAATCTCTGCCCGGTCAGTACGATCAAATTCGCCGCCAAGCGAACCCTCAATGACCTCCTTGGATACTCGTTTCCATGCAAGCCATAGTTCTACTTTGTCCCGGAGATCGCGCCCCGGCCTTTTCAGACACCAAACAAGCGATCCGGGATATAGCCTTGGCGATTTACCCCGCTGTTTTGTCCATTCAGTAATTTGCTCGCGGAGAGGTCCTGTTCCTGTCCACTCCGATTCCGGATCTTCCACGACGAGTGTCAGCTTCGGGGTATCCTGAACGGCTGTTCCGTCAAGGGGGAATGGTACTATCGGAATCGTTGCACCCTTTTCAAACTCCTTTTGGACGAGACTTCTCATCGCCGGTTTGATCTCGGTATCCTCGTCAAGCGATGCCCTTCGGTCATTCACAACCTTCTTTAATGTCGGCTGATGGCCGATCTTGAACCCATCAGAACCTACCCGTCGAATGAAGTAGGATTTATCTTCCAGCGAGAAGGCGGCATTGTCCACGGATGTTGTGTCCACGTTAGGCTCACAAAGGGCAAATCGCAGTTCTGGCAGGTGGGCGATCTTGTCAATCTGCCCTCCAGATGACTCAAAGAGAATCGCAGTACCTACACGGCGGTGAATACCTTTTAATGCTCCTTTGCTGTCAGCATCCAACGACTGGGCATGAGATAATGCCCCTGAAATATCGGAGTCTATGGCTGCTATCAGCCGAGATTCGCCCAGTTGGCCGAGAACCACGCTTCTAAATTCTAACACCTCCAGCGGGGCAGATCCTAGGGTAATAAGGGGCTCGCGTCGCGCCTCGGTAAAAGCCGTCCTGTAAGCCCAGGAAATCCACTGCGCTAGCATGGCCAAGGTTCCTCTGGTCTGTTGATACTGCGGAAGGGCCTGCCACTTTCTCTGAAATACGGAGAGGGTAGCCGGATGGAAGGGATAGCAGGCTTCAATACGTTCGCGAAGGTATTCCCTTGCCTTAGTGTCCGTTGTGGCACTATCTACGGCCGTCCACTCGGGAGGGAGTTGTGCCCTTCGCTCGAAGCACCAATCCGCATATGCTTTGGCTACGCTTTTCCGAACTCGGTCGTTACCGATATCCTCGAAAAGACGACGACGGACCACTTCGCTGATTTCTGTCTCATCATTCGCGATGAGATCTTTGGCTACGCGGCGGACTATCTTCGTAATCTTGTCCTGCCATTGCATATCCCAATCTGTCATCTCAACCTGGCTTCGTGGCAGGCTGATGACAGCCGCGCCGCGTGTAGTGCCGGTCGTAGCCACAGTCAGGTTTTGTATAAAAGCATGGAAGGACTCGGCCATAGCACGGTGACGATTGAGAAAGTTCATCACCTCATCAAAAAGGAGAAGCACGGGTCCGTCTGCTGCCTTGAATACGCGAGAGAGAGCTTCCGTCCCTGGTGGTGTTGTCTTCGCTGCCGAACCAAGTTCCTTAACACCTTTGTCCCCGGCAAGTTGCCTAGCTATGTCGATCCAAGGGGTCTCCCGTCCTTCCTGAGGATCCCAAGCGTTGCCAACAAAAGCGGCAACCCTGGCTTCCGGGACTGCCTTGATACCGGCCTCTGAGATTAAATCTGCGACTCCAGAGAATTCCCTTGCCTTCTCTCCAGTTGTGGTCATGTGATAAAGGGCAGTCAGTGTATGTGTCTTACCACCGCCGAACTGAGTTATAAGTGTCATGACAGGAGAGGTATTCGCCGTTTCACCGGAGAGCCTACGTAGAACCATCCCAGCATGTTCGCGCAAAGCTCGTGTGAAGCAGGTTCTTGCAAAGAACTGCCTCGGATCTCGATAGTCCACCGGTGCCGTTTTTGCGATGACTTGCTCTAGATGAATGGCGAACTCGTCTGGGTTGAATGAACGGCCTTCGCGGACTTCTTTGCGAGGGGTTGCAATCTTATACCAGGGATCCATAGGCAAACTCTCCTCTTTATGGCCTTCTTAGTAAGGTGAAAAGATTGTCTGCAGATCGCTTTAATCGAATCAAGTTCGCATAGGCGATCGGTTCGTAGGCCCGCTCGCTGGCGTACATCCGGTATCTGATGCCATCTGTAACGATGACATCGCGATGCACGCCGAGGGATTCCACGTATCCTTTAGCCTGTTCTAGCGCATTCTCAACCCCCGCACCGAGACGCTTGGCCTCGATGACGAAACGGCAATTCGCGGGAACACGCGGCAGTTTATCGAATAATGCCACATCAATATACCGCCATTTTATAGCAATACGTTCTGGTGGCCATCCAAGCGCTCTCAGGAGCGGCATCACGAAGTGCGCAACGAGCTCATCCTCGCTGGGAGGGTCGCCGAAGTTCTGTCGATCCCAAAATAATCCGGACAGGTCTTGTGCTTGGGCTACGATGCCTTCCAAGGCGTCAGGGATCTTGCCCATTGCTGGCTCCTCCGCGGGAAGCTCCGGCAAAGGTGCTTCTTGCCAATGAGTCGGCGGCGATGCCAGGAAGTTCAGAACGTACTTACGAACCAATGCCTTTCGCACGCACGAGAAGTGTCCCTGTGTGAATACTGACTCACCGAAGTCGTAGTCCTTTGGTAGTCTGCACCAGCGAATCCGCCGACAATGCTGAAGGTCAATCCCATGCACATCATCAAAACGGTCTTCGTATGAGTACTTACCGGCAACAAGTCCCACAGCCCGAATCCGAGCGGGACCAGTTCTGAGCAGCAATGCGTCTCCATGCGACATTGTCTCAGCGAACCATCTAACCCAGTCGTTCAATGCATAGTCATCTTTATAACGGTCGGGTGACCACCGGCCTGCATCGCCTGGCCACAGCAGGGCCACACCATGACAGATAAAATACTCCGCGATCATGTTTGCCATGGCCGCGGGTGGTGTGATTTGCCATATCTTCATTCTGCGGCTCTCCGGCTACCTAGGCACTGCCAGAAGCATTGCGTCGAGTAAGCGTTTTTCTTCACTACCCGTGGGATAAAGTGCTGACAGGGCATTAGCGAGACGCAAAAAGTCAGACCCTCTATCCTGTTCTGCCTTGATGAGCGCCCGGAGTGCATTCGCCTGACCACCGGCCTGGAGCAACATCGCCGCATGTACACGATCCAGTGTAGTCGCTTCACGCATAGCATCGCCCCCGACGGCTGACGGATCTACCGTAACACTATGTCGGCCACGGCCACGAATCCTTGGGACACGATTTGCTTCCAGTTCGGGGAAAAGCACCTGTTGGAGGTTTTTGGATGGATCATCTTCAATCAGGTTTGCGGCAGCGACGGCTCCGGCCTCGCCAAACAGTTGCCTGGCACGCTCCGAAATGGCCATCAGCCGAACCACACCTTTCTTCGTCTCGATGACACGGCCTTCCCACTTTGGAAGATCAATACCAAGGGGCTGTGCAAAGCGGCGAACTACGTCGAAGATGAGGCTGTAGCCCTTGGTCTTGCCCTTTGGGTTGGCATCATCCTCATCCTCGTCCTCTGCAGCCCCATCCGCTTCTTCATCCGACTCAGCGCTTGCGCCATTCCCGCCATTAGTGGATTGAAGGGTCCAAAGAAATAGTGCGGTCAACCGAGCATCTTCCTCAAGTACACCTGTCATACCGTTTCGTGCGCGAGCTTCGGCTGTACCGAGTACGTGCTCTAGAGCAGTTCGGCCGACCACCTCCCACACCTTTTCTAGGTATTCGGCCAACTTAACTTCGCGACCTTCTGCAGTCTCGACTTTCGCATAGCGACTGAAGATTTCGAGGGCAGGGCCAATGCAAGCGAAAACGAGGTCGGCGCCGCGAATACCCTCGCTTTGGAGATGTTCCATCCAGTCACCTACTCGGCTGGGAAGTTCGCGCAAAACATCCCCCCAATCTCCAACTGGAGCGTCATTTGCTCTTGGACGGCATATTAGATGAACACTTGTTGCTAGTGCTGCGGATTGTTGTGAGCGAAGACGATTAGCACGCTCTGTAGCAATTGGCCAAGAAGCTGTTATTACCCAGCCACCGCGAATCATACCAGAGAGTAGAGCTTCCCAGCCTTCTGTGGTCTTATGTGCGAAAACTACACTACCGATACCGTCCGCTCGCAGGATTCTTCGGCCCTCTAAAAAAGCTATGGACATGGAATCCTCAAAAAACAATCGGTCTTTCTGCCGAGATTCATATTGCTTCGTTTCATCTTGAACAATCTCAGGTATCTTTGGCGTGAGAGTATTCTTGTCATCAAAGGGGTCGCGAAGCATCATCACTTCTGGCAGGCATCGCTTCAACCAAACGAAGAAGAAGTCAGAAAGATCCGCATAAGGAACCGCATCATAGTATGGAGGGTCCGTAAACCACAGGTGACCCGACTGGTCAGGCAATAGAGACCTGCGGGCATCAGCTACTTGAACTTGCCCACCAAGTGAAAGGTTAGCTACTGAAATCACCGCACCCTCTATCTGTTTTAACACATTTGTAAAACTGCCCGTTGAATCGCTAAATGGACAGCCCTCAGCGAAATCCCAGACTATAGGTAAAGCTTGCCTGTTGAATACATGGCCGAGTTTCTCACCACCGATATCCCATCCCACTAGAGACGCGTTTCGGTCAGAGAGTCTGGACACGATTAGTGACATGATTTCTCTGATACCATCGGTTTGCACTTGGCTATGAGTTAGACGTGCAATGCAACTGAGGTACAGATTCTGTCTCATTGTGAACAGATCACCGAACTTTGACATTCCATACTTCTGGACGCTAAATGCGCGACCTGCACCAGAGCCACCACCTGCGGGTGTAGGTTCATCCGGCACAGGACATAGCCCTTTTTTGCCGCCCCTCTTCCATTCATTTATTGTTAATTTGAGCCGCTCGTTAGCTTTCCAAACAGCCATATAGTCTCGCTCGGTCGGCAAACGATAGTCTCGTCCTCTCACGCTCGGCTGGATCGTTACAACCGCCATCATCCTTGCTCCACCGATACGGTTTCCCTTTGGGTCGAAAATTGTGTCAGCGCCACCGCGTTGCATGGTAAGCTGTTCACGAACCCTATCGGGTGGCAGAACTGCGTTGCAACAGAGACACGTGGCCTTGGCGCGTGTGACTGTCCCTCGCGGCACATCCAGCTCATTCTTAGGTTCAAATATCTCATACTCCAAGCTCGGTGGTTCTTTCTTTGGTCGGTTAACTTTGAACTTAAGCGCCCGCTTGCGATTTGACTTTTTGCAAAGCCAGAAGGAGCGTAAGAGGGGAATCTCAGCGCCGCAGTTTGGAGATTCGCACCGCACAGTTCGTGCCCAAAAATAGGCGAGTGGTATAGCCCCATCAAGGTCGCTTGGATAGAACTCTGCCAATTCCTGTCTTGCTGTTTCCTTAATTTGCATGCCGACGCGTTGAAATTCCTCAGCGAGTGCAGGTCCGTTTCGCGGGATGTCCTCTAGCATTGCCTTAAGAACTAGACATACAACGGGATTAAGGTCACTGGCATAAGCCTCGCATCCAAGCCGTAAGGCTTCCAGCGGAATTGAGCCTCCGCCCGCGAATGGGTCCACCACCAGCGGATTTTCATCAGGATGTGCAGCCTTGACGAGCCTGCGGCCAACATCCAGATAGACCGGATCAGCTGAGTTATCCCAGTTCGAGAAGTCCCCAATAAATTCAAGGAGAGTATTTCTTAGTCCCCCATCTGTTTTAAGTGCCTCATCCCATCCCTGGCGGCGGCCTCGCATGGTCAGAAGGATTTCGCGTGCAGCCTCCTTGAATTCTCCCGGGCAGTGAACATCAGCGGGATTGGGCAGAAGGAGCGCCATGAGCATTGCCCGACAGGCCGCCAGCGGTCGTCGCGCCCACCATTGATGAAACGATTGGGGATGATTGTGGACAATAGGTTTCTCGCGTATAGAGTGTTTTGAAACTATAGCGATAGGAAAGTCAACTTCGGCCAGGCGTTTACATTCTTTTGGAATCATTACTGGTTCCCTTCTTCAGATGTACCGCTCGGTGTTGTTGAAATACTCTGGATACCAGTCCAATCATCCACTATCTCGTTCCAATTAGCAGGACGTTCTTTCTTCCCTGTCCAGACATGCCAGAACTCTGGATCTGAAGATCGCGGCCTATGATCTTCCGGAAGCTCGGTGATTTCCACCAGTGTAGGAACAGTCGCAGCCCACCCGAGAAGTATTGCCTGTCTGGAAGGCAGACTTGGCAATTCTTTCAGAAGTCCCCCAAGATTGTCTGGTACAAGTCTTTCAACAAGCTCTTGGTCGCGATCATTTACGATACGATGTAAAAGGAATGTATTGCATTGGGCCAAAACAGTTGGCGACAGCTCGGAAGGTCTTTGTGATGAGAGTACAAGGCCTAATCCGAACTTCCGCCCTTCTCTGGCGATTCTCTCGAAGGTTTGACGACACATCTGAGAAGGAGTGGGTGTGTCCGATTCTTCGTCACTCCCGCGCTTGACAAATGTATGCGCTTCCTCGAGCACCAACACTGTCGGCAATTGTTCGTCGTTGAGCTTTCGATACCGTTGTGTCGCCTCAAACACAATTCTAGCAACAACAGCAATGATGATCTGAAGCACATCCGATGGCACGAGAGAAAGATCCAATATTGCTAGTTCGCCGTTCTCGGCCTGGTTATTGCCGATGTAAGACTCAAGCCATTGCGCGAAGCTGATGACTCCTGTGCCCGGATTCACAACAGGACCAAGCCGTCGATCGGCCAACAGCATTCTAATTCTCATAATCAGAGTGGCAAGGAATTGCGGTGTTTGACCTCCCGGAGCTTCGGTAGCTATATGCTCAATATGATCCGGAAAAGAGTCACTCGGAAACTCGATGGGGGCGTCTTCCGAGATTAGCCTTTCCGTCGGCTGATTGGGCAATGTTGCCAGTGCAACGTCGATAGCATCAATAACATCTCGGAGTTCAGTTTCGCTGAAGTCATTGTATCCATCGCTATTAGCGCTCTTCCAATATCTTGCTGCGGCGACCTGCTCCGCAGCGGAAGCAACATCCAAAAGAGCCTGGGCGAATGGACCTTTCGTATTCCCTGCGTGGCTCTGTGCGTCTGTCGCGAGGTTTGCTATCTGATTACCGCAGTTCTTGCACTCTGGGAAGCCCTGGTAGCCACCTGCGCCCCGTGAGATACGCCCCTCGATCATTGTTTTATATGAGTACATCAACCTTGCTGCTTGCCGCTCTGCAGGCTCGTGGAGGCGTGCACCAGACCGCATCCCGCGCAGCGCCTGAAGTAACAAGGGTCGCTGCACACCTGGCGCAGCATGGGCAAAGGCGCTCCATTCTTGACTGTTCCACATCCATACAGGGATCAGTAACGGTTTTATGTTTGCATCTGTCGGGGAGACCTGAAACCTTCGCACTTGATCATAGTCCGCAAAAGCACCAGAATACTCCCCGTTCGGATCGAGGATGATGAAGCGTGCATTGGGGCGTCCAGAATCAGTCCGCGCCCTTCTGGCGTGAGCCAACGACCATCGAATCAGACCAGCGACGGAGCACGATTTACCACTTCCAGTGTTCCCGAGAATTGCGAGATGACGACCGAATATCTTGTCCGGATCCACTGTCACGTCTGCGTTGGCGGCGAGAGGGGAGGTGCCGATTTTGACGCGCTTGTCCTCATCTCTTGAAGCCTCGACGATACTACGAAGTTGCGCAGCAGTTGGTAATTGCGCGATGTCACCAACGGAGGGAAATGCAGAGATACCTCTCTCTAGATTGTAGGCGTCTTCAGTTCTTCCGTGGCCTTTGCGGGGAATTAGTGTTCCGAGTGGTGTCAGGGAAATCTTCCTCAGCGGAAAGGGTAAATCAACAAGCCCGAAGTCCTTCAGGCCGCTCCTCTTCGGGAATTGTGATCGCTCGACACCGAGCCACACTACCAGTCCTACAACAGCTCCCGTTTCGTTTGGAATCATCACATAGCCATTGATACGGGGAAATCCAGTGGGGATACCAGTGTTCAGTGCTGTCGTCTGTGGTGCATTCGGCTCGAGGATCACCCGAATCTCTGAGGGAGATACAGATTCAACCGTGCCAATGATTAGAGCGGCAATTTGCTCAATTGGCTTGCTCATCAACCTCCCCTCCTGTCGCTTTCTTGTATCCCTCGCCCCGCAGTTCCTCTATCTTGACTTTGCGAATCGTGACCTGGTCAATCGCCGGTTTCGGTAGGTAGTTTTGCGCCAGAGTATCCAGATTGCCGAAATGGCTACCCAGTAGGAGAGATATCTGCGCTCGTTTACCGACCTTCCGACAAAACTCGATGATCCGCTGGCGACTTGCATTGGCTGGGTCGTCTTCTTTGTCGGGATTAGTCTGGTCCCACGCTACAATGACCAGGTGAGTCGATGGGATTGTCAGCATGTCTTTAATGACGCGGTTCACATGGTCGTCACCAAAGCCATAGCCATACGTGACTAGAGACGAATTGGGGCGACAGACCGCAGCAGCGAAGTCGCGAAATAACTCGGCGTAAGGATAATCGAGGGTTTCAATATCTTTCGCTGGGTTAGGATAGATCATGACTGACCCCGATAGCTCTTTCGGGATATCGGGGTGGTTGGCCTCTGCGCCAAAAGGAACTGCATAACGGCGGAGCTCCTTCTGCTCCCAGCGCCAGTCGATGGAGCCATGAATCTTGCACAACCTGATGACACCTTCCAGGTAACGTGGCTCACCTCGTATCCCCGGCGGGTTATAGTGCATATCTATATTCAGACGTGTGGCACGGAAGATGGGCGAGAGTGAACCTACGAATCGATCTATGACATGTAACCCCGCAAGGTCGCACCCATATTCGATGAGACGGTCATAGTTCGTCGTAAACACATTGAGTCGCTCCCTTGTTGCCGTGCGACTTGCGAAGCTGAGGAGAAAGGAAACCAGAAGATCTTCACCCACCTCTTTGTTCTTAGATTCGGCGTTACATATCGAGCGTTCTGACTCAAGGATAGAATCCATGAAGTTCTTGAGTTGCTTGTCAATCTCGACCTTCCAAGTATCTGCCCGCTTATCGCCCAAGACAATGAGGCCTGCTTGCAACTGCATTGCGGCCCGAATCTGATCTTCGATGTTCGCTGATCCTCGTCCGCATGCCTTCGCACTTCTTTGTGCGTACTTATCTACTTCCTCTTTCAAGTCACATTCCCACTTGCACTTGCTCATATCGACGGACTTGCCGCCTGAGGCGAGTGCAATACCGCATGTAAACCCGCTTCCTAGGAGCAGAGAGAGATGTTCACTTTGGAAGACCGCTGTTAGCCACGGCTCGATATGTCTGCGGAACTTGTCAGTATTCTCTAAGTCCTTGCTCGAAAGGTTATTATCTTCTTTGGGTCCACACCGATAGATATGAGGATTGAGGTTAATCATGGCGGTCTCCATTAAAGGCCCTAATTCTCTTTCGTATCATGGTTAGATCCAGTTTTTCGCACATTCATAGGCTTCGTCATGGTGTCAACTTGCAACCAGTAGTGGGCTACCTTGGTCACTTCGCGCCACGAAAATCGTGCCGGGTCTTTAACGGGCTCCTGCATCGTAGGTGTTGTGGCACAGCTTGTGACCACATAAAGCCAATAGCAGTCGCGCCGGTCCTCGGCTACACGTCTCTCATTAGGAGTAAGTAGAATTGTTCCAGTGGCTTCAGCTAAGCCCTTGACCTCGATAAGACGTAGTTCGCCTGAATTGAGGTCAAGACTTGTGATATCGTAACCAAGGTTCTTTTCATGAATGTCATACACCTGACGGCCTTGTGCCTGCTCAAATTCCATCACTACACGCATGGCCGTGGCTTCGGTCTCCAGGTTCGGCCTCATTCGACGTACATCCGGGGCTTCACGCTCGGGATGTGGGAGAACAAGGACACTGGCAATTCGTTCAACAGCTTGCAGAGACAGTGATCGCTGACGCTCAAGCTCTTGCCTGCGCCTGTCGCGCCTTGTCATCAATTCGGCATGTCGATTTTCGGCCTGAGCTAGTCGTCCATCAGCTCCGGTAAGACCCTTTTCTTTGTCTTCACTGGCTTTGCCGATTTCCTCGTCTGCCCGTTGAATCAGTTCGGTTAGGGACAGCTCCACGTGCTCGGCAATGCGATCGACTTCGGCATAGCGCTCCTTCTGTGTTTCTTCAAGGAATGCTTGCAGCGCATTATCATACAGCCAGGCTGAGGGTTCTGGCTCAAAAGCTATGGCAGGAAGCTCGTTTGGTAATTCGGCAGGAATGAAATTCCCCAATGAGTTTGGTTCACGCAGAGTCAGGTTATTGTTCCCAGCTAGTTCTATGGCGAAGAGCCTTTCATGGACAATGTGGCCCAGTCCATCGACAACGCGAGCTCGGAAGAAGTCAATCCGTGACGGTTCACTGTGCTGGAGAGAATAGAAGCAGGCTCCTTTGCTAAATGCCTCGGCTGCTTTCCCGTATACGTGCCGTCGGATGGATTCAAAGAGCGGGTGTCCTGGTGTGACCCATTCGAGACTGTTCTTTTCGGCCGTGTCGCGGTCGGTCGAACATCGCGGATATCTTACTGAGAGCGCGGAAAGCTTCCAATCCGGATCTCTTTCATAGCGTTGAAGTACCGTTGGTGTCCGTGCAGGCTCGAAGGTATGTGGAAGAGCATCCACATCCTTGAGTTTGATTGGTACGTATTCGGCCCCTTCACGGATGAAACGCGCGATGGTCTCGGGCACAACACGACGTTCCTGTGCCTTGGCTCGTCGCTCTATCAGCATTTCCAGGTTGAGCTTCTTGGATGCAAGACCTTCAAGTGCGTTCTGGCAGATTGCCCGAAAGCGGCCTTCATCGACGTTTCCAAGCAGACGATCTTCCAAGTCGGCATCTCCCAGCTTGCCTGCGTAATAGTCTCTTAGTATCCGTTCAACGTGGGCAGAGGGGAGAATCTCACCCACGACATTAAAGACTGCATCATCGTCTAGGGCGTCTCGGATTTCCTGTAGCTTCTCAAGTAATCGCTGGAGAACCCGACCTTCGATGGTATTTGTGGCTACGAAATTGAAGATGAGGCAGTCTTTCCGCTGACCATAACGATGAATGCGTCCCATGCGCTGTTCAAGGCGGTTCGGGTTCCAAGGAATGTCATAGTTGAAGAGGATATTGCAGACTTGCAGGTTAATGCCTTCCCCGGCTGCTTCCGTAGCCGCGAGTACTTGAATGGCTCCCTCTCGAAACTGCTGCTCCGTGTATAGCCTCGTTCCAGCTTCATCGCGTGATCCCGGCTTCATGCTGCCGTGAATGCAGCCAACCTTGAAGCCCCAAGACTTCAACTTTCCGACCAGGTAGTCGAGTGTATCCTTGAACTCGGTAAACAGGAGTAGACGCTTATCGGGGTGGTCGAAGAAACCTTCCCGCTGAAGCAGGTCCTTGAGTCTCGATAGCTTCGCCTCAGCATCGGAATCCTCTACCTCTTGAGCCTGCTTTGCCAACTGGCGTAACTCTGTTATCTCTTCCTTGACCTGATTGGCATTGCCTGCCAACGTGATGGCCTCAAGCATTTCTTCGAGGCGTTCCCGCTCTTTTCTTCCATCTCCTCGATTTCTTCCGGGTCAGGCAGGTCGGGTGGGACAAGCCGGGCAAGTTCCTGGGCTCTCTTCAGCCCTTCTTCCAGCCTACGTGCGCGGTTATCTAGGCTGTGCCTCATGGCGTAGGTGCTGGACGCAAGCCTGCGCTGGTAGAGGGACATCAGGAAGCCAACCGCCCGTGCCCTTGGATCGTCCCCCTCAGCTGCGGCTTTTGCGCTCTGTCGCTTCACAAAGCGTGTGATTTCTCGGTAAAGTTCAAATTCAGGTCCGTCAATCTGGAAATCGACGGTGTGGGGGATTCTCTTGGTGAAGATCTTCTCAGCCGCCCACGTGCCGTCGGGCCGACGCTCAGGGAAGTAAACCATCGCCTCCTTGGTGCGGCGAAGGTAAAAGGGGGCTCGGCGCCTTTCCATAGCCTCGCGGATGGACTTGACATCTGCATAAGCATCAGCATCCAGCAATTGCAGAAACAGCGTAAAGTTATCCGGGTCGCCTTTGTGAGGCGTTGCTGTCATCATCAGTATGTGGTCAGCCGTATCGCGAAGAAGTTCGCCAAGAGCATAGCGGGATGTCTTGCGGGCAGGGGGAGTCCATGACATGCGATGTGCCTCGTCCACGATCACAAGGTCCCAGTTAACCTGTCTCAGTCCAGGGAGGATTTCAGAACGCTTGGCCAAGTCGAGCGATGTGATAACCTTCTTTTGTTCCAGCCATTGATTGACGCCAAACTGGTCCCGAACGTCGCCACCCTTTAGAACGAGAAACTTCTCGTCGAACTTCTCCTTCAATTCCCTCTGCCATTGGAAGGCGAGATTTGCAGGACAGACGATGAGAATCCGTTCTGCAAGGCCGCGTAATTGAAGCTCACGAATGAGAAGGCCGGCCATGATTGTCTTACCGGCCCCAGCATCGTCGGCAAGAAGGAAGCGAACGCGGGCCAGCTTCAGAAGGTAGTCGTAAATGGCCTCTAACTGGTGGGGAAGTGGATCGACGCGGGAAATGGATAGGCCGAAGTAAGGGTCAAACTCCCAGGCAATGCCAAGGGCGTAGGCTTGGAGACCTAGCCGGAGAAGTCGGCCGTCGCCATCGTAGGTATAGTCGGCATCAAGGATGGAGAGTCCTTCGAGATCGCGTGAGGTGAGGGTGACCTTCCGAAACTTCTCGGACCGCGTACCCACCAGGCCAAAGGCCCATGTTCCCTCACCGCTGGCACGTACAGTTTCCACGCGCATCGGCTCGTTAAACAAAGGACCCCTTAAAACCTGTCCCTCACGCGGGGTAGCATGACCCGGCATGGCCCCCCCTTTGTCTGAATAGCAACCTCGCTTGTAATTTCAGTGATCCGCTTTGAAGATCGCAAAAGGCGATACTTTTATAGTCGAAAGCGGCCATCATGTAAAGGGGAAAAGCATTATAATACAATGAATTATGATGCTGACTGTTCACGAACCGCGCCAAGAACGGCAATAGACGTATTTTGGAGATTTCGTGCATTATCTTCAAATGGTTGTAGACCATTGGCTGTACGTGCCAGTTATGCGCGTTAGGCTTCTTCCTGGAAGAGTGTTTACACCGGCTGCATCAATAATGTATATTTCTGCAGATATTCTATTAATACGATAAGGAGGGTTCGAAAGAAAGCCGTATAAAAGAGGTTCATTCGACGCGGGTTGCTACAACAGACGCATTAAATGCTTGCTGCATCAGGGGACCAGATGAATGTGTACCGAAGTGATCTACCGCTACATTAGTTTCTTTGACTTGTACAACTTACTCGAACATAAGCTGTTGCGGATACCCCAAGCAATGGGTTTTGATGATAAGAACGAAGGCTTTGGTTTTGCTCTACGCAAGTTAGACGGGAATTTCCTTGCGTCTCTTGGAGCACCAACTTGTTTTGATGGTCCGAGGACTGTAAAGACACTAGCTTACATATCCTGTTGGACCACCGAGCCCAGCAAAATAGCTATGTGGCTGTTGTATTCGAAGGACTACGAAGGCTTCCGCATTAGAACCACTAGGACAAAACTGAGATCCCTTTTCGCCAATTACCGGAAGTCATATGCAACTTTCCCAGATAGAATCCAGGATTTCTCTCCCAGGAAAGATGACGACGTCTTCGACGTTGAGTATGTTGATTTCCATGAGGCAAGGAAGAAGCTTAAATCGAGGAATCAAGATATCGAGAGGACACTGGAAAGCCTGCTACGAAGCTTGTCCAAAGTGGACTATTTGAGAGCGTATTCGAAGGCAGCAAGGGAGACAATGAAGTCTCTGATGTTTACAAATGAACCCTGGTCTTACAAAGACAAGGCATATGACCACGAACACGAGGTTAGGGCGGTTATCGAGTTCGAGGCATCCACTGAGGAGGGGGATTCTTTGACCGGTGGCTATGGAGACCGGAACGAACTCACCAGCAGATTCCCGACTAACATTCATGTGTCTATTCCCAATGGTTTTCTTGAAGACATCTGTATCGACGAAAGGTGCCCAGCTTACAAGAAAGCTGTTTTCAAATCCTTTTTGTCGAAATATGGTTATGCTCTAAGTGAGTCACAGGTATTCAGCTCTCTTTTCGATGACGAAGATGCCACTTGAAAAGGTGGATAACCTTTTAGTGCACTATTAGCTATTGCTGAGCGGCGGACTGTGGGGGGGGAAGATGTTGTTGAGCAATGAAGCGAAGCGACTGTCCACACTGTTGCGGAAGAATTCAGTAAATATCCTCTGCGCCGTTAATGACGCAATCGAAAGGTCCATTGTAGGATGCAATCGCGAGGTCGAGTTTTTGAGGAGCTTTCTTAGCGAGCTACCAAAGGCAGTTCGGCCGCTTTCCTTTCAAGGTGAGACATTCTTTTGCAGGACTTTATGCATTCACAGTAAACCGATTGTAAGCATGGGTAAAGGCCAGAGTTGCGAGTTGGGGGACTTGCTTTTCGTTGTGAAGTACCACCTTCAAAACAACACCATCGAGAAAAAGAGTATTGTATATCAAGTCAAGTTAAGTCGGCCGGAAGAGTGCAGATGGACTATCGACAAGAAACAACTTCGCCTGCTCAAAGACTGGCCTCCCTTCGTTTTCGGTTGGAAGTGGGATGGTGTCAACAGTCCTATTCCCTTAGACCAACCACAACGGAATTCGGTTCCTATATGCTAGAGCCTCGTGCTCCAGCCCGAGGTGCAGCTCTTGGCTCATGGTGCCACAAGTCAGGCAGGAAACGGGGTGGTGCAAATGTGCGAATGGGTATCAACTATGGTATTTGTCCAACCGCATGGGATGTGGAACAGGCTGGCCGAAAGTCCGTCCATTTTAGGAATCTGACTCACTGTATGCCCGATGCCAACGCCATCGCGGCTCAGATCGCATTTTGCATCGGCGAGCACCATTCGAACAATGATGTCGACGCGTTCATTTCAAGCTTGTACCGCTATGTCGGTCTAGACCCTGATCCTCCAGGAGAATTCGATGGATTCGCAGGTGTACATGAGGGTGAAGATGGATTCGCGATAATCGAGGTAAATGTCAAACAGCCTCGCACTCAGTGATGATGCCTGTGGCCTGAACAAATACTGCGTATGGCTAAGAAACGAAAGAGGAAAGAGGTTCCGGTAACTTTATCGTATGAAATACAGGTAGAGGACTGGGAAGTAGATTACCACCTCAGCTTGAATACAATCCCTCCTTACCTAATCGATGGCGTGTTTTGGGAGTCTTCGCGGCTGATCCTCATCGGTCAGCTCATTTCTCCTGTTATAGAAAGGGTCAACAAGGTCGAGATTGAAATAGTAGCCAAGCCTCAAATGGATGACCATTTGAAAAAGGAGTCAACGATAGTATCCGCAAAGGCTATTGGCTCTACGGAAATTCCAAGAGGAGAAGATAATCTCATATTCCATTGCTTGGTTCCCTCGCGATCTTTGCCGTTCATAGCGACGGCTGTGCAGTCAGGTAGGATAAAACATGTTTTGATGTTGGGAACCAAGCTCAAGTGGAGACAAGGGACAATTTCAAGTCTCAGTTTATCGACACAGAGAGATGCCGAGTGAATGAAGAAGATCCATGGTATAAGGGCAATCACGTCTGTCTGTCATTTCTTTGAGCCAATTATCAGATTGTCTATTATCTTGAATGACGATGTATCCCACGGGTACTCACTGTTACATGCTAGCCAGGTAGCGGCTTTCAATTGATATTCCTTATTAGATGCAACAGGAATAAAGAAGTCTGAGATGATGGTTTTCATTAGACTCCATTCATACTCTAAATCATTCTTTATGCTTGTATTGCCTCTTAGATACCAGAGAGTATACTCACGATCAATCGGAGGGATAATGTTTGGCAGCATGTGATGCATGACCTTAGAATTGCCGACAAGGCTCGTACCACTGGCCATGACATTAATTCCGCAGAAGATCTCCTCCAAACACTTCCACCTATTGTTACTCATATTCTGAATGTCATATTGTTGAGCCTGGGCAATATGGTTTTGGAGGGGTTCAATGCTTCTGCAGAACGTGTCGAAGCTCTGCATTTTAGAGCCTCCCTTGCCCATTCTGTTCATCCCCCAGGCTGAAAGCGTCGCGTAGACGTACTCTAAATGAACAAGGGACAATGGTTCTAAGCGCGTCGCTATAGCTCGTTGATGGAAATACAAGCTCGGCCCTCGGAAAGTCTCTGCCTTGTAAAAAGCTGCGTGATACTTCTCAGCGTTCTCCAGTATATCTTTCACTCTTTCTTCGTACTTAATGTCACCTTTCGCACTGGTTTTGTGCCCCGATCCATCTATTATCAACTTGTGTCTACGTTCTGTCAACCTATCCTGGTGAGCCAATGAAATCCTCATTGGCTTAATCGTCTTGTCGCATCGAAATGTATCGCTTGTTCCCACGAGAGTGTAAATCTGTGCCAGAAGAGCATGATCAATGTCTTTGTAATATCCCTTTTCTACATTTCGGATATGGGACTCAGTCCCATAATAGGTGGGATATTTAGCCTTGATGATATTCTTGATATCTTGCGGAGTGAGTGGTTCAGGACTAGAGAGTAGAACTTCTTTGACAATATCGCTAAAGCTCATTTTATGCCCTCAACTGCCTTCATTCATTGCCTCGGAGAAGACTCGTTCAATTTCAGCATAGAGCACTTGTTCGACCTCGCCGTTAACACCATGACTGCCAACCACCTCCCGACCTGTAGAACGCAGATAGACAGCCAATGCAGTCTCCAACGAAGCGACGCGATCCCGATATTGACGGTGGAGTTCCATGGTTGGTTGTTCTGGAAATAGCGGTCCAAAAGCATGTAGCTCGAAAGTACATGCTAACGGATCAAGGCCAAGATTCTTGACGTGTCGTAAAAGCATGTTGGCAGTGGCTTTGCGCCGCATATCAAGATGCTGACTTAATCTAGAAAATGGAGACGCGGCATTATGCGATGAGCTATCACCTGTTCGTCAGACGTAAAAGACCTCTCTCGCACTGCAACTGATGCGCCACGTGTAAAGCCAAAAACCACGCTCAAGAATGGCACCTGAGAATCCTAATTTATGGAGCTGCATATGCCTATGTTCCAGATATGATCTTATAGGTATCGTTCGCAGAGGTACTTAATGTACTCCGGATGTCCCGTCCTGAATTCATGAGACAGAATAATAATCAGTTCTTGATAACTCAAAGCATGGAATTTGATATTGTCGGATTCAGCAATCTTAGTAAATACGTCGATTTCTTTCCTATGGCGTGCGCCAGCAATTCCAAATGCGTCGTACCAGAGATACAGGAGACGGAAGCCGGTTTTACCTAAAGCTGATTTGAGGCCCAGGATATGCTTTATCAGTTGGGCAGGGTGAAGATGATGGAAACTGTTATCTTCTGGACTGATGGATTTAGCCAAGGTGTGAATATTCGGGATATCACTCCAAATGTCGGCCAGTTTCAGGTATTCCTGCTTAAGTCCTCCATGGCTACGCGATGAATAGGCTTCCGTGAACTTACACTCAATTGCGTACCGCTTGGTCACGGCTGACTCGGCATTATGAATCACCACATCAATGTTAGGAGGATTTCCTGATAGGCTGTTGTCGATGACATACTTGTCCTCAAAGACAATCCTCTCAGGGCTCTTGTTATCTCTTCTACAGAAACCACATGCTGCCTCTATCGCCGGGACTTGGTCTATCTGTTTCCAATACTGAAATACATTGACTGAAAGTGCAGACGACGAATGAAGGGCTTGCATCTTCGCGGGACTGTCGAGGCTGCCCTTTATCTCGTTACCGTCACCTCTTGAAAAGGATAATCGGACCTCATTATCCAGAGGCTGAAAGAGATTATCGTCTAGCTTATCGGTATAGAGCGGTCGTCCACGCTCTCCTTTGCTGCCGATCAGCTTTAAGCCGCGATTCATGGCCCACTGGACTTGCTTTGCGAGAATGTATTCACGAGCCTGCATATGTAATCAACCCTGATTAGTGTGACGGTGTGAGTTAAGCTAGCGTTGTTTACATTTTCGGGGTAATCAGACGAGGTGACAGACCTCAGAAGGAGACCCCGATGGTTATTCACAAGAACACGCGCCTGACCCCGTTTCAGAGGAAGGCGATCTAC
>Ga0209201_1001941_pt1 | contig 21803 bp, 18 predicted proteins | sample AD_UKC055_MetaG_FD_184411 | JGI IMG/M metagenome (GOLD analysis project Ga0209201, IMG submission 184411) | Active sludge microbial communities of municipal wastewater-treating anaerobic digesters from USA - AD_UKC055_MetaG (SPAdes) (version 2) | ecosystem: Engineered > Bioreactor > Anaerobic >...
GGTAATCTAGGGATAATTCCGTTGTCAGATGCTGAAAACCATCACGTAGAAGATTGACGTCATAGCCGTCATGAAGCACCCGGGCGATATCGCCTGCCTTCACACTCGATGGAATCAAAAACAATTTGCCGGGCGGGGCGATGCCCTGTACGGCGGATGCATCATACGCGGCATGCCGGATTTCGCATTTTCCCCAGAGAAAATCGTTCAGCGTATATTGAATGGCGCTTTGGTCAATTCCAAAAAGAACATGAATTCCCGGCGATTGAATGTCGGTATCCACAACACCGACCTTTTGACCATCCGAAGCCAATAAAGCGGCCAGGTTGGCCGCCGTATTGGATTTGCCTGTACCGCCCCGAAAGGAGTGAATGGAAATAATTTTGGCCATGGTGAAGATTCCTGCCGGCCGTTAATGCCGCCATCCAAAATCAAGATTCATATCTTTTGGCGCTTCAAGTCTTACACCGGTTTCAATGAGTTTGTTTTGCATGGCTGGCAGGTCCAGTGTCCAGACAAATCTAGCCGAGTCTTTTTCCTCGGGTTTGGGCTGATGATGAAACGTCAATTTAATTCTCTCATCACGCGCCTGCGGGATGGGTTCTTCTATGCGCAGTGTAATGGGGTTTTTTCCCGCGTTTTTGGCTTCAATCCGCCATTGCCATTGACGGGTTTGCCTGCTTTGCAGGTAACTTGTTGTTCCCGATTTTTCGGCTGTCGTTACGGAACTGACGGTGACAAGCGGGCTTGTGCCGAAAAATATCTCCGCTTCGCTGCCGGCCAGGGCAAAATTCCGTTTGCCCACCATTGCACCGTCAATCATAAAAGCAGCCTGTCCCGTGGGAATTTCAACGGGCGTGGCAAGTTTTAATTGTGCCAGAACAAAAGCCTGGGGAGATTGGCTGGGGCGGGCGAGATACAGAAATTGGGCGGGCCAGACTTCTTCTTTGATTTTCACTCGCTGGCGGTGTCCCGCCGGAACATTTTTTCTTCCCAGGGACCAGAGAGAATATGTGGTGTTCTCCGTTTCTACAGGTGCTGCCAGTGCTACCATGGATGGTGTGTCCACCATTTCATTCATAACGGCAGGCGCGCTTTTATCCCGACGCATCGATTTGTAAACAATTTCGGTTCGGGGTTTGATGATCCACTGAGGCAGGTCCGGAGGAAGGATGGCTTGGTGTGGCTGAAGCGTTGCCAGTTGCAGATGAACAAGCTTCCAGTCTTTTCCCGTGGATTGCCAGATTTCGGCGTGCCACGAAAAAAGGATGCTTTTTTCCGAAGGCGAAGCTTCCAGACGATACAGCGGCTGCCAGCCGCAACCGTCCAGTGTATAAGAATAAGATAGTTCGGCATGATTGGGGGCCATGCCGGAAAGTAGAATGGTTGCCTCCCACACTTTTTCACTTTTTCCGGCTGCCTGGTTCAATGTATCCTGAAGATCTTTGATTTGTTTATTGATAGTTTCCAGCTCGTTTTCCATGTTGAACTTTTCAGCATAAATTTTGCGGCTGTTTCGACCGATAGCCGACGACAGATTGTCTGCATCAACAACGGTTTTGGTTTTGGCTTTGGTTTGGGCCTGCCAGAATTGAAGCTGCACCTCCAGCGCCTTCTGTCTGGACTGCATATCCTGTTTGTCGTGCTGCAATTTTTTGAGTTGTGCGCGCAGTTGCGCAATCTTGTTTTCATCAACGCGTTCAATGGATTTTATCCGCACATCGTCAATCTTTTGCCGGCCGCCGGCAGGTGGTGAAACGATCAGCGATTCCGGATCTGCCTGAGACGGCAAAATGATGATGACCGGATGTTTTTCCGAATCGGAGGCCGAGTTCACTTTGATGGTTTCTTGCACTTTGGCGGAATTCGGGAAAAGGGTCACTTCTTTCACTTCAGCCGGCGAAATACGGGGCAGGATCATCAAAAGAGCCAATGCGGCCGCCCATACCGCGGGAAGGAATTTTAGGGGATTGGACAGCAACATGGTCTTTCGTTCTCCCTTTACATGTTCATGCTTTTCTTGATGTTGACAGCGATCTTGCGGACTTCCGCCATAATCTCATCTTCATGAATGGTGAGGAGCCGCCGGTCCTCCATGACCAGTTTGCCGTTGATAATGACGGAATCCACGTCCGCGCCGCTTGCTGCGTAAACCAAATGGGAATAGGCATTGTACATCGGTGTCAGGTGCGGTTTGTTCAGGCCAAGGAGGATAATATCTGCTTTTTTACCGACTTCCAGCGATCCGGTAAGGTTTCCCATTCCCAGGGCCTTTGCTCCGTTGATTGTCGCCATGCGCAAGGCGGTCAGTGCGTTCATGACGGTCGGATCCAGCATGGCCACTTTATGAAGTTTGGCTGCCGTGGACATTTCCTTAATCATATCCAGGGTATTATTGCTGGCACAGCCGTCTGTGCCCAATCCGACGGTGATGCCGGCATCCATCATATCTGTTAAAGGCGCAATCCCGTTGGCCAGTTTCATATTGCTGGCGGGATTGTGCGATACCTTGACACCGTTTTTCCCCATCAACTTCATTTCATCGCCTGATACGCAAACGCAATGAAAGCAAAGCAGTCTGTCATTGAGATAGCCGATGTCTTCCAGAAAAGAAATGGCGCTTTTGCCCAATTTTCCCTGAAGCTGTTCGAGTTCGGCCTGGTTTTCTAAAAGATGAATGCCGGTCATCAGACGGTATTCATCCGCGATCATTTTGGCGCTTTTGAGGACTTCGGGTGAGCAGGTATAAAGTGAATGAGGTTCGACAATAATATTCACCAACGGGTCGTTTTGCCATTTTTCGATCAGTTTCCGTGTGTAGGCCATGCCTTCTTCCGGCGTTTTGCAGCTGGGCGAGGGAAAGTCGAACAAAACTTCTCCGATGAGACAGCGCATGCCCGCCTCCTTGGCTGCCTGTGCCGTTTCATCTTCGAAAATATACATGTCACAGAAGGTGGTTGTGCCGGATTTGATCATTTCCGCGCAGGCGAGCAATGAACCCCAATAGGCAAGATGAGGATTGACATTTCTTGCTTCCGCAGGGAAAATGAAGTTGTTGAGCCAGTTCATTAATTCCAGGTCATCGGCGATGCCGCGAAAGCAGGTCATGGCTGCGTGCGTGTGTGTATTGACGAAACCGGGCAAAATAAGGGAATGTTCACCGTTCAGCGTCTTTGGGGCTGTAAATTGTTGTTGAATTTCGTCTTTGTCGCCGCAAGCGGTGATAGAACCGTTCTTGACGGCGATGCCAGCGTTTTCGATGATGGTGTTTTGGTTGTCTAAAAGCAGAGCTGTTCCGCCAGAAATGATAAGGTCAACGTTTTGCATGAATTTTTCCTTTCAAATGCGCGCAGACCCTACCATAAAACCGGGACAAACCGGAAATACTTTTTTTGCAAGGCAATGGTTCACCGCCGGATATACCCATCCGGCGGATGATATTTATCTTCTGGCTTTGTGATAGCCTGCCTGGATGGCTTCCTCTTCTGAATCAAATACAACCCTGTGATAGGCTTTGACTTTTTTGTAGTATTTCATTCCTGGAAGATGATAGCGTTTGCTGTCGCTGTTGCCGATGACTTTGATCTTCTTGGTTTCTGCGGTCGGCGCTGCTTTTTCAACAGCAGGAGCGGAAGCGACGGGTGCGGGTGCGGTTTCCGTCACCGGCGAGCCCTGCACCGCCGGCGGTTGAGGTTCAGGAGCGGACGGAGGCGTTTGTGCCTGAACCGGCGCAGTGGCTTCTGCCGGCGCGGCTGCTTCCTGGATGACTTCTTTAGGACTTTCCTTGTTTGCCGCAACTTCCGCTTTTGGAGGGTTTGCCGCAGCCAAGGATTGATTATATACATTTTTTAACGAATTCAGATAATATTCCGTCTCCGCAGTGGTTCGGTTGCCTATGGGTCTGCTGAAGCCAACCCCTTGAGATTCGGCGCGAACCAGCCATTGATTTTCATTTTTCTTTTCACAATTCACGGTCAGCAAAGTATTGCCGCTCCAGAAAGAACCCCTGTGGACCTTGATCATTCCCGCACGATCATCTCTCTCGCATTCATCATCCGGAAATACCTGTTTTGCTGTGTTGAAGGCCATATTCATCACCTGTTCCTTGGATCCCTCAACAGCCACCGGCTGCAGGGATGTTGACGGCATTGCCGATGTTCTGGAGGAACCACATGCCGATAGGAAGGTGGTGATGAAAAGAACCGGTAACAATATCAATACATTAAATTTGAACATTTTCATAGTCAGACATCCTTTCCGTGAATGGGTTTCATAGTTATTGTTGCAAACTTGACGTTGAATTGCTAGTGGCTATACTTCAGTCGCTAAGAAATAGCAAACAGTATTTAGCTTGCCCACGCGATGTTTCTCACGCAAATCAGGTGGACATCTGTTGAAGGTTGTGAGAAGAAACAGCCGAAAATTGCAGGAGCATTGGCCAATATCAGGCGCCTGTATGAATAGATCGAATGAAAGGAAACGTGGATGCTGAAAAAATATCGTTACGTCCTTCTGGAAAAAATTCAAATTCTTCTTTATTATTTGATTCGTGCCTATAGTTGGACATTCCGCTTGACCATCGAAAATGAGAAGCCGTGGCTTGACTATCTGAAAAATGGGGGCAGAGTCATTCTCTGCTGTTGGCATCAGCAGTTTTTTTCCGCCATCTACCATTTTAAAAATTATTCTGTTTACTCCCCGGCTTTGATGATCAGCCAAAGTCATGACGGTGATATTATTGCCCGGATTGCTGAGAAAACCGGCTGGCACACTGTGCGCGGTTCCTCTTCCCGAGATGGGGGCCGGGCCTTGAAAGACATGATTCGCCATGTGCAACAAGCAGGAGGATTTGCAGGTCATATTCTGGATGGGCCGCGGGGGCCGGCCGGAGTGGTTAAAGCGGGCGTGATCAGCCTTGCTCATGCCTCCGGAGCGATGATTGTTCCTCTTTATACCTCTGCGGACCGGGCTTGGTATTTTAACAGCTGGGACCGTTTTATGCTGCCAAAACCTTTCGCTCGTGTGACCTTGCGCTTTGGGCAAATGCTTGATTTGTCTGTCGGGGACAGTGCGGACGCTTTTGAAAGCCACCGCGCCGCGCTTCAGGAAATCATGCGGCCGGGGCTGCATATCTGATGCGGTGGATTTGGTCAAAAGCTATTCTTTACAAAGGGTTGTAAAACCAGCGCTCCATGAATATCTGTTTTTCCCGGCAGCGTTTTTCCTGCCAGCACGGACCGATGAGGGTCGAACCTCCCTTATCGTTGTCAATGCGCACCTGCCAGGTTTTTTTGTTGATGAAAACGTGGACGTAGGTGACAAAGGACTCTGCGAAATCTTCCCAAACATTTGTTGATGCCTGCAAACTGACAAAATTGGTGAATTGTTGAAGCTTACGGTAAACCTCAGGCATTTGATCATTGGTCAGTTGTGCTCCGGAAAAGCCGTAATAACGAATTTTCCTACGTTCAGGAAAGGCATCATCAAATAAACTGACAGCTTTTTCCTGATGATTATTTTTCCAGGAAAGATTCATAAACGGATAATCAACTGCCCTGTTTCTTCTGGATGGAACCCAGGAGGGATGAACGCCGCTGATCAGGCCCAGCGTATGCCCCAGTTCATGCAGCAGAAGATAACGGACGGCATTTTGTACAGTATTATTCTTTTTCGTTTCAATGGTCATACGTAATTTTAAACCATTTTTTTTAGGCTGAAAAACGCTGTTTTCTTTCCAAGTTGCCCATTCATTGGCCTTCCTTTTTAAAAAAACATCCCGGTCCAGAACGATAATTGCGTACGATTTTTGCAGGTTTTCATCAAACACCTCTTCGGCAAAACCGGAGCTTCCGAGGTCTTTTACGCAAAAAATGCCGATGAGTCTTTCATTCAGGAGATGATTCAATGATGGGGAAAGAGAGCGGCTGATGTCTTTGCAGGCTTCGGCCATTTCCCGAGCAGGCGTTACGGCTGTCGGTGTTTCTGGAAAACCATCAAGAATATTTTGATGTTTCAGATAAAGAAGCAATTCTGCGGGCGCAGGATCGATACGCTCTATCCACAATTTTTCTTTCCATTTCGTTTTCCAGAAATCTGCCTGAACGACCCGGGATGGGGAAGCTTCCAGTGAAACGGCTTCAGAGGCGGCGATGAATGCCAAAAGCAAAAAAATGAAAAGGCTTTTGATGATCATCATTTGTCTGGTGTTGGGCATGGGATGGAGCGGCATTTTTTTCATCCTTGTCAGATAGTCAGATAAGATGCTTGCTGAAAGAATATAAACGATTTCCGGATTTCTGTCACGATTTTATCCGGATTTTATCCGGCTGAGTAGGAAAATCCGGCCTTGGGCGGGTTGGTGGATCATCATGACAAAATGATGAATAAAACCTTGCCCGTCTGAATGATTATTGATAGGAAGAACAAACACGAACAGAAAGAAGCCGGATTTATTTGCATCCAGGCTGTATTGTCATCTAATCTGACTATCGGGGGATCGTATATGCCATTGAAAACACCTGAGCAGTATGAAGAAAGTTTGCGCACAATGAATTTAAATATTTATCTGATGGGAGAAAAAGTCAAGAATTGGGTGGATCATCCAATCATCCGTCCTTCACTGAATTCTGTCAAGATGACCTACGAACTGGCGCAGATGCCCGAGCATGAAGATTTGATGACGGCTGTGTCGCACATCACAGGAAGAAAAATTAATCGTTTTACACATTTGCACCGGAGTGCAGAGGATCTGGTAAAGAAGGTGAAAATGCAGCGTCTTCTGGGCCAAAAGACAGCTTCTTGTTTTCAGCGTTGTGTCGGTATGGATGCGGTCAATGCCGTCGACAGCACGACGTTTGAAATGGACGCAAAACTGGGGACGAAATACCATGATCGTTTTATGAATTTTTTAACCAGGGTTCAGGAAGAGGATTTTACCGTGGATGGCGCGATGACGGATCCTAAAGGAGATCGGGGACTTGCACCTCATGAACAGGCAGATCCGGATCTGTATGTCCGTATCGTGGAAAAAAGCGGCAAGGGAATTATTGTGCGGGGCGCCAAGGCGCATCAGACGGGTGCGGTCAATTCGCACTGGATTCTGGCGATGCCGACTGTTGCCATGACCAAGGCCGATAAGGATTATGCAGTGTCTTTTGCTTGTCCGGCCGATGAAAAGGGGATTCTTTACATTTATGGAAGACAATCCTGTGACACGCGCAAACTGGAAGGCAGTGAAATGGATGTGGGCAATTCCCGATTCGGCGGCCATGAAGCGTTGATGGTTTTTGACAATGTATTTATTCCCTGGGAAAACGTCTTTATGTGCGGCGAATATGAATTCAGCGGCATGATGGTGGAACGTTTTGCCGGTTATCACCGCCAGAGTTATGGCGGATGCAAGGTCGGTGTGGGCGATGTCTTGATCGGTGCGGCGGCGCTGGCTGCGGAGTATAATGGTGTGTCCCAGGCTTCACACATCAAGGATAAACTTATCGAAATGACGCACCTCAACGAAACGCTTTTCTCATGCGGCATTGCCTGTTCTGCTCAGGGCCGGCCCACGGCATCGGGAACTTACTTGATTGACCTTTTGCTGGCCAATGTCTGCAAACTGAATGTGACCAGATTTCCTTATGAAATTGCTCGTCTGGCTGAAGATATCGCTGGCGGGTTGATGGTGACGATGCCTTCTGATAAGGATTTGCTCCACCCGGAAACCGGAAAGATTCTTCAGAAATATCTCAAAGGTGCTGCCCATGTTCCCTGTGAAAATCGCATGCGTGTGATGCGCCTGATTGAAAATTTGACGCTGGGAGCGGCGGCGGTCGGCTATCGAACGGAATCCATGCACGGTGCCGGCTCCCCGCAGGCGCAACGCATTATGATTGCCCGTCAGGGCAACCTGGAGCAAAAGAAGAAACTGGCCAAAAACATTGCCTGTATTCGGGAAGGCGCGGTCTGACGAACCCCAAAGGAGTATTTGCGGTCATTGCCGGGCATTAGTGTATAATGTTATGATATAATATGATATTTAATTGATACTCCGGCCGCAGGGGAAGGGAGGATCACTCCAGATTGTACTGTTTCATTTTCCGGTAAAGCGTTGCGCGTGAAATGTTCATTTTTTCCGCGATTTGATTTTTCCGCATCTTCTGTCCCAGGAGACGCGCAAGGAGACTTTGTTCGGCTTCCGCTGCGGGTTTTTCTTCATCCGCTGCGGGATGGGAGCGCGACTTGTTCTTGATATAATCCGGAACAAGATCAAGAGTCAATTCATCGGAGCGCAGGAAGTTCATCATCCGTTCGATCACATTTTGCAGTTCACGCACATTGCCCGGCCATGAATAATGCATTAAAGCTTCAATCACTCCGGGATCAATCCGCACCGTACCCTTGTTCATGTTTTTCGCACAACGTTTCGTGAAATGATCAGCCAACAGAGGAATGTCATCAAGCCTGTCGCACAGAGGAATCATCTCAATGGCGAAAACATTGGCCCGATAATAGAGGTCTTCGCGAAAGTTGCCTTTTCGGACTTCTTCACGGAGATCCTTGTTGGTTGCAAAAATAATACGCACGTCCACGGGGCGCATCCGGCTGCCGCCGATGCGCATGACGGTTTTATCCTCAAGAACTCTAAGCAGCGCTGTCTGAAGTTCCAGGGGGGTTTCGGCGATTTCATCCAAAAAAAGGGTGCCGCCATCCGCGAGTTCGAATTTCCCCTGATTTCCACCACGACGTGAACCGGTAAAAGCCCCTTCCTCGTGACCGAATAGCTCACTGGCAATCAGATCTCTGGGAATTGCGCCGCAGTTGATGGCCAGATAAGGGCCGTTTTTACGGTCGCTCAGATTATGAATGGCCTGAGCGAAGATGTCTTTGCCCGTGCCGCTTTTTCCCAGCAATAGTACATTGGAGCGGCTTGCTGCCACCATTTTGGCTTGATCCAGAGTCGTCAGAAACCGGGGGTTTTTCCCATAGATATCTTCGAAACGAAGATTGGCGGAAGCTCCCATCATCTTGGTGACCATGGATTTTGCTCTTTGGATTTCATTGAGAATAATAATTTTTCCGATGATATTCTGTTCGGAGGATAGAATTGGATTGCAGGTCAGCGTATAGTCACCGGCAATGTTTTTTGAAATAATCCGGATTTCCCGGTCGGTCACCGTTTCATGATTTTCGATCAGCTCGAAAAGCTTTGTGTTTTCCTTGCTGAATATGTCCCGTATCAAACATCCTTCGATTCCGGCTTGAGGGAGGCCAAACATCTTGCGGGCGTTGTCATTGATAAGCGTGAGGCGACCTGAAGAATCCACGGCAATCAGAGCTTCCTGAATGGAGGAAATCACCGTCTGCTGATAGCTTGCCGCTACCTGGCTTTCCATCAACGCCTTGCGCATTCGCAATTCATTTTCGATTGCGCCTGCGGCTGCCACCACCATGCCGAGAGTGTGTGGATTGGCGCAATAGTAGCGTCCAAAGATAACGATACCGCCGATAAACTCTCCTTCGGCGTTGCGGATGGGTGCTCCCGACCCGGTTGCCCGGTGATAAAATTGAATAAAATGTTGCGATCCGATAAATTGAATGGGCTTCCGATGGACAATGACAGTGCCGGCGCCCGTGTTTCCCGCATATTTTTCATGCCAGCAGGCTCCGGCAAGTCCATTGGCCATTTGAACCAGCTTGGTATCTTCCGGGTCGCCAATGACGTCAAGAAGAAAGGCGTCCCGGTCAAAAAGTGCAACCAGAAAGCCGGAACCTTTTAAAAAATGATGAAGATTTTTCATAAATGGGCGGCTGACATCCATAAAGTCCTTATTTTTGAAAAGTAATTCTCTGAAATCCTCTCCGGTCAGAATTTGATGTTTCGGTTTTGATAGAGGATCGACACCCAATTTTTCACATCGTATCCAGGAATCGAGAACTTCTTTCGGAACGATGGAGACATCAATATTCGAATTTCCGGAGATAAATTTCTTCCACTCCTGAAAAGTCTGTTGATGAAATTGTTCATAATACTCTTCCCCCATCAGATTCGTATTTCTGATCAGCCATCCTTCCTGTGAATCCGGTTTTTGAGTCATTTTTTCTCCTGTATCTGTGCAAACACACAAATCATGATTCATGAAATGTATCATTGAGACATTTGTGAGATGGTCTTGAAACATTTTTTGATGCAACAATCCAGCAAAAAAATAAAAAACCTTTAAAAACATGATCTTGAAAAAAAGCTAATCATGGCACGATTAATGCTTTAAATGAAAGTGACTGCGGGTCATAAATCAAAAAGGTAGAAAAACTTTGTGATTTTAATATTTTCTGCCAGAAAAATCAACATGGAAACCCGCAGGAATCCAATGCAACATGCAGCCGGAAACGGCTGTTCCCATCCCCTTTTTTCCTGCCAACGAGGGGGAGGTGTTTAGGGATGAAAGGCATCTCCAATATGCCTTCCCGGAGCCCTCTCCCTCACCTTCCTAGATGAAGAACAAGGTTTTTATTCATTTATAGATGTTTTTATCTCTTTTCTTGACCATTCATTCTTTTCAGTATACGAGCTTTTTCCATGATCTGAAGATAAGGAGGCATTTAGCTAACCGTTTCCATTATTTTTCTGAACATAAAAATTTAATTACGAAAAGGAGACGCTCCATGATTGAAGCTAACGGCCCCAAAATGACGAATATCAAGATAGATCCGGATAATCTTTACCAGGAAGAAACATTTACGGACTTGACCTACGTTTCCATCCGTCGTCTTTCCCCCGTAAACATTGATGGATCTCCAGACAAAAGCAGGGATACGATTTTTACCGGCATGGCCCAGTTAATGTCACCCAACGGACCGATTCCTGTGCAATGCCTTATACAGGGGGCAAAAACCTTACAGGAAGCAACGGATAAATTGCCCGATGCGATTGAAAAAACGGTTCGGCTGATGATTCGCGAGGCCGAAGAAATGCAGCGCAAGGAAGAATCCCGCATCGTCATGCCTGGACAATGAGCGCAGCGAGCCGCTCTATGCAATTTTTGATGACGAAGAACGCAGAGCAAAGAAATGAACATTACATCATCTGAAATTTTCCAGACTCTCGAAGACATTCGGACGAAAAGTCCGCTGGTCCACAATATTACCAATTATGTCGTGATGAACAACACGGCCAATGCACTTTTGGCGGTTGGTGCATCGCCGGTGATGATTCATGCGGAAGAAGAAACCGCCGATATGGCGGCTTTGGCCTCTGCCCTGGTCATCAATATTGGAACTTTAAGCGAGCCCTGGGTGAGGGGGATGTTTAAGGCTTTTTGTGCAGCCGAAGAAAAGGGTGTGCCGGTGATTATCGATCCGGTCGGTGCAGGCGCTACTCCCTACCGAACGCGAACGGTCCGGAAATTGATTTCATCCGGACGGCCGACGATTATTCGTGGAAATGCATCAGAAATACTGGCCTTGACGGATGACACGTTCAAAACAAAAGGTGTGGACAGCACTGCTGCATCCAATGAGGCGTTAATCATCGCTCAAGGTATGGCCGCAGATAAAAAGTGTGTCATCTGTATTAGCGGTGAAGTGGATTATATTGTCGATGGTGAGCAGATGATTAAAATAGCTAACGGGCATCCGATGATGTCCAGAGTGACCGGTTTGGGTTGCACGGCCAGTGCGCTTTGCGGGGCATTTGCCGCCGTGGAAAAAGAACCACTTAAGGCTGCGGCAAAAGCAATGGCCGTGATGGGTATCGCCGGAGAACTTGCTGCAGAAAGGTCGCAGGGTCCCGGTTCGCTGCAAATGCATTTGCTGGATATCCTGTATCGCCTGTCTGAAACATCCATTCGGGAAAAACTCAAAATCGCATAGGAAACCAAGGATGCGAGGTCTTTATCTGGTCACAGACCGCGGTTTATGCCGAAATCGGTCCCTGCCGGAAGTGGTTTTGCAGGCTGTGCAGGGGGGGGTGGATTACGTACAGCTTCGGGAGAAAAATGTCGCCACGCGCCTTTTTCTGGAAGAAGCCCTTGCCGTGAAAAAGATTCTGCAATCTTTCGGTGTTCCGCTGATCATTAATGATCGGGTAGATGTTGCGCTGGCCTGCGGTGCGGATGGCGTTCATGTGGGCCAGGACGATATGCCATATACGGAAGTCCGCCGCCTGATGGGCGAACATGCCATTATCGGGGTATCGGTGGAAACCTGGGAGGACGTTCTTGCCTGCGAAAAGCTGGATGTTAACTATCTCGGAGTAAGCCCGATATTTGCCACGCCAACCAAAACAGACACTAAAGAACCGTGGGGAATGGAAGGTCTTAAAAAAATTAGAGAATATAGCCGTCATGACCTTGTGGCCATCGGAGGAATTCACGATTCCAATGCGGCCCAGGCAATAAAAGCAGGAGCGCATTGTTTGGCGGTTGTTTCTGCGATTTGTTCGGCGGACGACCCGCTGATGGCAGCCAAAAATCTTAAAAGTGTCATCACAGAAAATCTGCCGTGATATTTGTGTCGCCTGAATTTAGAAAACGGAAAACGATCAATGGATTACGGATGACGAACGGCTTTTTGCCAGCCAAAGAGTTCTAACTGCAGCTAAGACAAAAACGGCATTCGGAAAATGAAAAAAACTCCGGATGCCGTTTTGATGAGGAAATGACAAATCCATACTCATGCAATCATCTTTTTCCTGCATGGAAAGTAGGAAAAATGATGAATGGTTACTTGCCCAACATATCCGATTTAACTTTTTTCAAATTGCCGTCAGCCAGTTTGTCTCCAATCCAGATTCCAAAAAGGACTTTTTTGAAATCCAATCCCTGGGCCGTACTCTTCAAGGACCCGTTTTTATATACTTTTGTTCCTTCGCCGGGAATATAAATCATGTCATATCGGTCGTTATTTTTAATACTGTCGGCAAACACGGCAATAAATGTATCAATCTGTTTTTTGTAGGGCGTCAAATTGCCGTTTGTGGAGTTTTCAAATCCTTCAAGAGTGGCGTCTTTCATCTTGTCACTGGTGATCATTGAGGACGTGATGTGAAGCCGAATCGCCATGGGTTCATCGGCGCTCATGATGGCGTGAGCGTCACTGCTTTTTTTCTTCAGGTAAAGACCACCGGCATAGGCCTTGATGAAAAATTTTGTCCGGACACCAACTCCGTTTAGTACAAGCGTGTCTTTACCGGCAGCCAGAGTGTCGGGCATGTTAATTCCGCCCGCTTCTTTGGCCAGGCAAACGGATGACATTAAGGAGATCATCCAAACCACTGAACATAACAATAACAATCTTTTCAACATGATACACACCTCGCTTTTGAATTTTAGCCTATCGGTCGACGGCTAAGAAATAATGAAAAATTTCATTTCTTCAAAGACATCCTGCTGCAAAAGTCAAGCTCGAAAAAAATATATCATTTTCGAATCGAATTTGTTGACAAGCGCATTTTCTTGTAATATGTAGGCGCAAATTTTTCGTTCCGTATGGAACGATGTCCCGTCGGGGCAAAGAAAAGAACTTTGAAAACCATATATTCCTCAGTAGCTCAGTCGGTAGAGCAGATGGCTGTTAACCATCGGGTCCGTGGTTCGAGTCCGCGCTGGGGAGCCAGTAAAAGAAAGGGTTTAGGCGATTACAGCTTAAACCCTTTTTTTTAAGAGCCAATGACGGGCAAAACATCCTGTGTCCGCAGACAGCATAGGAACCCCGGAAAGGATGAACGGAATTCCCGGGATTATTTAATCATCTTTATTGACTCCCGGTTCTTAATTTGCTAGACAAATTCGGTTTTGTTCAGGCTAACGGTGTTTTTAACGGATGATTTTGGATGATTGATCTGCACACACATTCAATTTTCAGCGATGGTGAACTGATTCCTTCCGAATCGGCCAGGAGAGCATATGCCGCAGGCTACAAAACCATAGCCATTACCGATCATGCCGATTATTCCAATATTGATTTTATCATTTCCAGAGTATCCAAAACCTGCCGTAAAATCACTGCAGAAGGGAAAATACGGCTTCTGCCTGGAGTGGAGCTGACGCATGTTGCCCCATCCGACATGGCCGAACTGGTTGAAGAAGCCCGAAAACTGGGTGCAAAAATTGTCATTGCTCACGGAGAGACCATCACAGAACCTGTCCCTCCCGGCACCAATCTGGCAGCTATCCGCGCCCATGTCGATATTCTTGCCCATCCCGGACTGATCACAGACGAAGAGGTCTGTCTAGCTGCCCAAGAAGGGGTTTTTCTGGAAATTACCACCCGTAAAGGCCATAGTTACACAAATGGCCGTGTTGCTTTTATGGCACGAAAATGGAGTGCACGACTTGTGCTCAATAACGATGCTCACGCACCGGGTGATTATGTCGGAAACCAAATGGCGAAAAATATCGCCAGAGGGGCGGGATTGTCCGATGACGAAATTGCCGCCATGTTTCATAATTCTCAAAAGCTGGTACAGGGGGCCAGTACGTGAAAAGTTCTGGATCTGCAAAACCGTTGAAAGTTTGTCTGCTGACCTATCGGGGAAATCCCACCTGTGGCGGACAAGGGGTATATATTAAACATTTAAGCAAAGCTCTCGCCGATGAAGGTCATCAGGTGGATGTCATATCCGGGCCACCTTATCCTCATCTGGACGACAATGTCCGGCTGATCAAAATGCCCAATCTTGATCTCTATCATCCGGATCATCTTTTTCATCCGAAAAGAAAAAGCGATCTGCTCAAGCCGATCAACATGTACGAGTATTTGAGCGTCTGTACGGGCAGTTTTCCGGAGCCTTTCACCTTTGGCGAGCGTGTTTATGACTATTTGAAAAAGCACAGAAAACATTACGACATCGTTCATGACAACCAATGCATCTCTTACGGCATCGGCAGGCTGGCGCAAAAGGTTATGCCGACGGTAGTCACAATTCATCATCCGATTACCATCGACAGGCAGGAGGATTTCAAGGTTGCCAAAACCGTGCGGCAGAAATTCCGTGTCCGGCGCTGGTATTCTTTTATCAATATGCAATTGAAAGTAGCGCACCAGTTTTCCCACATCATTACCGTTTCGGAGTTTACCAAAAAAGACATTGCCAAGGAATTCAAACTGGATGAAAACAAATTCCGGGTAGTTTACAACGGCATCAATAATGAGTTTTTCTATCCAAAGCAAAATGACCGGCGGCCGGAAAATGCGCTGATCGTCACCAACAGCGCGGATACTCCCCTGAAGGGGCTGAATTTTCTTCTGGAAGCGGTGGCGGAAATTCGGACAAAGCAGTCGATCACCCTAACGGTGATCGGTCAGCCCAAAAAAGACGGTATTATTGAAAACCTAGTGGCCAAACTGAACCTTGCCGATATTGTGAAATTTACCGGACGCATTAAAAATGAGGAATTTGCCGATTACTATGCCCAATCAACGATTGCGGTTGTGCCTTCACTTTATGAAGGATTTGGCATACCGGCTGCCGAGGCGATGGCCAGTGGTGTGCCGTTGATTTCAACCTCCGGCGGAGCGCTGGCGGAAGTGGTAGGCGATGCCGGTATTGTGGTTCCGCCTGCCGACGCCAAAGCGCTGGCCAATGCCATTCTCCATCTGCTGAATGCTCCCGAAGAAAGAAAAAAATATGCTCAGGCGGGACTTGCCCGCGTCAACTCACTTTTCAGCTGGAAAAAAGCCGCCCAGGAAGTGACCAAAGTCTATCGGGAGGCCATACATGATCACCATTGATTTTCATGCATTGCATTTGCCTCCGGGTTCGACGGTTCTGGATGCCGGATGCGGAAGCGGCAGGCATTTACGGAGTCTGGCGAGATTGCCGGGTTTGAAAATTCTGGGGATTGATCGTAATCCCTCCGACGTGGAAGGCGCCGTGAAAGCGTTAAAGGAAATGCCGGATGCTCTTTCTTTGGATTATTCCGTTTCCTGTGCCGATATTACGAAGCTTCCATTTGCGGATGAATATTTTGATTGTGTGATCTGTTCGGAAGTTCTGGAACATATTCCGGAACATGAAACCGCCGTACAAGAACTGGTTCGCGTTTTAAAGCCCAAAGGGACTTTAGTGGTGAGTGTTCCGCGATATTTTTCCGAACGGATCTGCTGGATGATTTCTCCCGAGTATTCCAGGGAAGAAGGCGGTCACATTCGGATTTACAAAAAGCGGGACCTCAAGAAAATGCTGGCCGGTCATGGTCTTCGATGCTGGAAAATCAATTACAAGCACGCCCTCCACGCGCCTTACTGGTGGCTGAAATGTCTGGTGGGCACGAAGAATGAAGAAAATGTTTTCGTGAAGCTTTATCACAGGTTTCTGGTATGGGATATGTTCTGCAAGCCCCGGGGAGTGCGGTTTCTGGAGGAGGCTTTGAATCCGCTGATTGGTAAGAGTATCGTATTTTATCTGACAAAAGGTTGAAAAAATGGAATTGAATGTTTCTTTAAGCGAAGCCGCCAAACCCATCGAGATGGAAAAAGTCGCCGATTTTATTGCCGGACTTCAAAAGGATAGCGGAGAGATCCCCTGGTCACAAGGAGGCAAGACAGATCCGTGGGATCATGTTGAAAGCGCTATGGGGTTGAGCGTTGCGGGTTATTTCAGTCAGGCAGAGCGCGCATATGCCTGGCTGATGGATACCCAGCAAGACGACGGTAGCTGGTGGTCGGAAATCAAAGATGGAACCATCATCAATTCCACGAAAGAAACAAATTTTGCCGCCTATGTTGCCGTGGGCGTCTATCATCACTATCTGATCACGGGTAATACCAATTTTCTTGAAAAAATGTGGCCGACCGTATCTCGCGGCATACAATTCGCCGTTAATATGCAGGCGCCGGATGGTGAAATCTATTGGGCCAGAAACAAGGAAGGCGCCATCGACAAAATGGCGCTCTTGACGGGCTGTAGTTCAATTTATATGAGTCTGAAATGTGCATTGGCCATCGCAAAACGGCTAGGCAAAAGTAAACCGAAGTGGGTAAAGGCCCAGAAGGCTTTGGGTGAGGCGATCCGAAACAGGCCGGACCTTTTTAACATGATTAAATCCCGCTATTCCATGGATTGGTATTATCCGATTCTTTGCGGAGCGGTCAGCGGCGATGAGGCGAAAAAGCGGATTGATCACTACTGGGATAAATTTGTCGTGCCCGACTGGGGAGTTCGTTGCGTGAGCGACCGGCCCTGGGTTACGATGGCTGAAACGTCGGAATTTATCCTGACACTGGCGGCGATTGACGACGAAACACGGGCTAAAACGATTTTCAGCTGGCTTGACGATAAACGTTATCCGGACGGCTCTTACTGGATGGGGGTGACCTTTCCCGATAGCGTCATTTATCCTGAAGAGAAAACCGGTTGGACGGCGGCGGCGGTCCTTCTGGCCTGGGATGCTCTCAATGAATTGACACCGGCGGGAAAAATCTTCAGCCACAAGTTTTGGGCTTTCCAAAATCAGTGAAAATTCCTGAGTTTTGCGGTATTTTCCATTCGGATTCGCGATGATGATCCGCAAAACGTCTTGACTCGTTATTATTTTCATCCACATTGATCAAGGTGCGGCATTGAGAAGGGATTATCGTCCATATTACATTAAACATTTTTATGAGAGATTTCAGAAAAAATACGCTCGGTATTTTCTGGCGCCTCAATTTGAATATTATGGCCGGGGGCTTGTGTTTATGAAACCCTGGCAGGTGGAAATTTTCGGGGGGCCGGTTTATCTGGGAGACTGTTCCACCGTGATTGCCACACCGGATAAAAAAGTCAGATTTACCGTATGGCCCATCTGGGAAGGCTCGGGAAGAATTGAAATCGGTCGATGCTGTCTCATTTGTCCCGGAACAAGAATCATGTCGGCCACATCCATAACTATGGGGGACGGCTGCATGACAGCGCAAAATGTCAGCATCAGTGACGCTGACTGGCATGATTTATACGATCGGAGCATGCCTGTTGGCAAATCCCGGCCGGTAGTCATTGGCCATAACGTATGGCTGGGAGAAAACGCCATCATCTGCAAGGGCGTCACCATCGGAGACAACGCCGTCATCGGCGCCGGTTCCATCGTTGTGAAAGATATTCCCGCCAACGCCATTGCCGCCGGCAATCCGGCACGTGTCATCAAATATTTGGACCTGGAAAAGCCAATCAAAACAAGAACACAATGGCTTTCCGATCCCGCCAAGCTGGCTGCGGAGTTTGAGGAGATCAATCGTGATACCATGAAAGGCAACACGATGATCGGCTGGTTCCGGGCGATGCTTTTTCCGAGAAAAGGAGATTAAACCATGCGTATTGCAGTGATTGCGGCCCCTTATCCTCTGGAAGAGTTTCCATCCCCGCCGCTTGGCATTTCCTATGTTGCCGCCGCATTTGAAAAGGCGGGCTGCGAAGTGCGGATTTTTGATTACATTATATCATCCTATTCCAGAGAAAAACTGGCTGCTCAACTGGCGGAATTCCAGCCGGACGCTGTTGGCGCCGGTTGCGTTACACTGAATTTCTATGATGCACAGCGGATTTTACGTGATGTGAAAAGCTGCAACCCCGATATTCTGACAATGATCGGGGGACCCCACGTTTCCTTTACAGCGGAAGAAACCCTGAAACATTATCCGGAAATCGATGTCGTTTTTCTGGGCGAGGCAGATGATACGATTGTCGAATTTGTGCCTCTGATGTTTGACAGGGAGAAATGGCCGGGCGTTCTAGGAATTGCCTATCGGCAGGATGAGCAGATTATCCGTAACGGAAGAAGGGATCTCATTCAGGATATTGACCATGTTCCCATGCCGTTGAGGCGTCTTTTATCCTCTTCGCGTTACCGGGCTTTGGGATTTTCCGTCAGCATGATCACCGGTCGTGGATGTCCGCATGGCTGCATTTTTTGCGTGGGACGGAAAATGGTCGGCGCGAAAGTGCGACGACGTTCTCCGAAACTGGTGTTGGATGAAATCGAGGAAATTCTCGGCTTGGGATACGAGCGAATCAACATTGCTGACGACCTGTTTGCGTCGGATACGGAACGTGTCAAAATCATCTGCAATGGCATCCAAGAAAGGAATTTAAAGTTTATCTGGTCCGCATTTGCCAGAGTCGATACCGTGACCCAGGAAATGTTCGATGCCATGGCTTCCGCAGGCTGCGACAGCGTCAGCTTTGGCGTGGAGTCGGGCAATCCGGAGATGCTCAAAAGAATACGCAAGGGTATCAAACTGGATCAGGTTCGGACATCCGTTATCATGTGCAAGCAGGCGGGGATGATCCCGCATGCATCCTTTATGGTGGGACTTCCAGGAGAAACCAGAGAAACGCTGCGGCAGACGGCGGAATTTGCCAAATCGCTTGATATTCAGTATGGTTATCATTATCTGACACCCTTTCCCGGAACAACCTTGTGTGAAAAAATTCATAAATATGACCTGGAAATTCTCACCCGTGACTGGTCCAAATATGACGCAAACGACGCGATTGTAAGGACATCGGAACTTTCTCCGCAGGACATCCGGGATTTTGTCGCCCTTTACGATAACGAAGTCAACAGCGACTGGCAAAAAGTAGTCGAGAATTACAAGACGGGCAGAAACACTCCTTATGACGACATGCGGGTGGAGGGAAATCAGCGGATGCACATGACCTTTAAAATTCTTAAAGAAGATCTGGTGGAAAAATATGGTTTTATCGATGCCGGGTCAGGCCAGGGGAGGGATGATGCAGGCGCGGACATCTTGGCGAAAAGAATACAAAACGCCCTTCCCGGCGATCCCGAGTTAATTGAGAAAACCGTCCACGATTTCATTCATCGTGGCTACTTGAAAGTCGAGGTGAGTGACAAGGGCCTCATATGGCGCTGGGCGTAAGAAATACGTCGGGCTTTTCTCTCCTGTAAACAAATTGCAGCGCGCAGTTCGGGTCTGTAGTTCCGTCCGGGCGCGCTGGTCGTTTGGCAACTTCACCTTTATAATTCCTATAATTTCATTGACATAATATCTGCTTCTTCCTATACTCCGTCGCGTCTTTAATCATCTCTAAAAGGAAGATGACCGGAACAATGCAGAAGAAAACGATGGATAATCGGGATCCCTGCCTGTTCACCGCAACCGTTTACCGGAAGTGGTGATGGAGTTGGGAAAAGTTCTGTGAAAACCGACAAACAGTTGATTCTATTGCTGTCAGAAAGACTTCGGATGACGATACCGGAACTTGCGGAAGCTCTTGAAATGACGACACAAGGGATAGAAAAACAGATAGCAAAATTGCGCAGAGAAGGTCGTTTGCGTCGTGTCGGCCCTGCCAAAGGCGGGCATTGGGAAGTGATGGAAGAGTGACGTCTATAAGGAATTTTTAAAAGATAGCGTATTCGCTGTCTGTTAGGCTGCTATAAGAGGAAATGAAAATGGTAAATCTCTTTTTTGAAAAGCCCATTCTTAACTCGCCTTATGAATATCCAAACAGGTATTGGGAACTAGATCCCCAGGGCCAGCCGACGCAAAAGATTATCGAAAAACGCCGTCGCGCTGAATACATTACGCCCATTCCCAAACCCAAAAAACGCAAAGACACAACCATTCAGCAGGATATTGTTTTTGACGAAGGAAAAGGCCTGTCATCGCAAAAACAGCAGTACGATCCAACACCGGTCATCAACAATCTGCGGACGCATGTGGACAAGTGGCGAGCTCTTCCCAATCCCAGAGACTGGAAGGTGACTCCGGAAACCGCCCGACTGCTCCAGCACTGGCGCAAACACAAATTCAACTCCTACCGACCCTTCTTTTGTCAGATCGAAGCTGCCGAGACGGCCATCTGGTTGACTGAAGTGGCCCCCAATGACAAAGCGGGAAAGGATTTTCTGACCCATCTGGAGAATGCCAATCATTATGCCAATCCCAACCTGATGCGTCTGGCGCTGAAACTGGCCACCGGCGCAGGCAAGACCGCTGTTATGGCCATGCTGATTGCCTGGCAAACAATTAATGCGGTGCGCCATCCCGGCAGCAAAAAGTTTACACGCGGCTTTCTGGTGGTAACACCCGGCATAACAATTAAAGACCGGTTGCGTGTCCTCCAACCGAATGATCCGGACAGCTATTATAAAAACCGCGAGTTGGTGCCCAATGATATGCTCCGCGATCTGGAACGCGCCAAAATTGTGATCACCAATTACCATGCCTTTAAACTGCGCGACCGGCTGGAACTCTCCAAAGGTGGGCGATTGCTCCTTCAAGGCAAAGGTGGCGAAGAACTCAAGACACTGGAAACCGAAGGCCAGATGCTGCAACGTGTGATGCCGGAACTGATGGGGATGAAAAATGTTCTAATCATCAACGACGAGGCGCACCATTGTTATCGGGAAAAGCCGGATCAGGGCGAGGATGAAGAACTCAAAGGTGACGACAAAAAGGAAGCCGAGAGCAACAACGAAGCCGCGCGGCTTTGGATAACAGGGCTGGAAACCGTTACACGAAAAATCGGTGCGACCCAGGTGATAGATTTATCGGCAACGCCTTTTTTTCTGCGCGGTTCCGGATATGCCGAAGGCACGTTGTTTCCCTGGACCATGAGCGACTTTTCTCTGATGGACGCCATTGAATGCGGCATTGTCAAACTGCCACGCGTGCCGGTTGCGGATAATATTCCCGGTGGCGACATGCCCATGTTTCGCAATCTCTGGGAGTATATCCGCAAAGACATGCCCAAAAAAGGAAGAGGGAAAGCCGCCGGACTGGACCCGCTGAAACTGCCGACACGCCTTCAAACAGCCCTGGAAGCGCTTTACGGTCACTATGAAAAGACGTTTCATCTCTGG
>Ga0209201_1001943_pt1 | contig 21799 bp, 24 predicted proteins | sample AD_UKC055_MetaG_FD_184411 | JGI IMG/M metagenome (GOLD analysis project Ga0209201, IMG submission 184411) | Active sludge microbial communities of municipal wastewater-treating anaerobic digesters from USA - AD_UKC055_MetaG (SPAdes) (version 2) | ecosystem: Engineered > Bioreactor > Anaerobic >...
CTCATGGCCGCCATCGGCACCGCACTCAAGGCTGTCACCGCCGACGATGCCAAAGGTTGGTTTGCCGCATGCGGCTACAGTTTTACTTAAACTGCTCTAGACGCTCCTATTAGGCGTAGGCGCCGTTATTTTGTAAAGCGCAGATGAAAAACATTTAATTGTAGGAATTCCCCTACAAAGCCAATCTCGCGCGTTCTGATGAGCAGATTCTGGGCAGGCGGCCTCCGGCGCCAATCGACGTCGTTGAGGGCGCCATGCAAGCGCACCTGCGGAGGCTGCTATAAAATGGTGCCCAAGGCGGGACTCGAACCCGCATGCGGTTAGGCACAGGCTTCTGAGACCTGCGTGTCTACCAATTCCACCACCTGGGCAATGAAAGGACGGCCAAAAGAGCCATTACCCCACCCTCGCGCAAGAAAAAGATTTCAGATTTCCTCCGTCGCCCTGCACCACCCGCCCGCCAAACCTCCTCCATCCTCATGAAAAAAGACGCCGTCCTCGCCCAACTCAAGCAGCAGAAAGTCGTCGCGATCATCCGCGGTGAAAGCCCCGATGGCCTCCTCGATTGCGCCAAAGCCCTCGCCGAAGGCGGGCTCACCGCCATTGAGCTCACGATGACCACGCCCGGCGCCCTTCCCATGCTGGAAAAGGTCGCCTCACAGTTCCCCGAATTTCTTTTCGGCCTCGGCACCGTGCTCGACCCCGAGACCGCGCGCGCGGGCATCCTCGCCGGCGCCAAATTCATCGTCACCCCGGCCACCAACCTGGCCACCATCGAGCTGTGCCGCCGCTACGGAGTGCCCATTTTCCCCGGCGCGCTCACGCCGACGGAAATCGTCACCGCATGGGACGCCGGCGCCGACGCCGTGAAGATTTTCCCCGCCGAATTTTTCGGCCCCACCTACATCAAGTCGGTCAAGGCACCGCTCCCGCAAATCGACCTGATCCCGACCGGCGGCGTGACCCCGGAGACCATCGGCGCATTCCTGAAGGCCGGCGCCATGGCTGCCGCCGCCGGCAGCGCTCTCGTGGACAACAAAATGCTCAAGGAAAAGAATTGGGCTGCCATCACCGCCCGCGCCCGTGCGTTTGCCGACGCAGTCGCGGCCGCCAAATAATCACCGCGCCCATCCGCCCCAAAGCCGGTCCGCAAAGACCGGCTTTTTTGCGTCCACGCCCTTGCCGCGAGCCCTGGCTCAAGCCATCACCGATGACCTCGCCTCATGAAAATCATCCGCCACCTCACCCCGACCGGCCCGGCCTACGCAGCCCTGCAACCGGATGGATCCGCACGCACCATCACGGGAGATCTATTCGGAGCGTTTCAACTCACCACGCAGACCATCACACCGGGTAAACGCCTCGCGCCGGTCGTGCCGACGAGCATCCTGGCCATCGGCCTCAACTACGTGGAGCACGCCGCCGAAGGTGGCCGCGGCGCCCCGGAAGTGCCCGTGCTTTTCATGAAGTCCCCCAGCTCGCTGCAAAACCCCGGCGACCCGATCGAGCTGCCTCGACACCTCGCCAGCGGAGAAGTGGATTTCGAGTGCGAACTGGCCGTCGTGATCGGGAAACGTTGCAAGAACGTCTCCCGCGAGCACGCCCTCGACTACGTGCTCGGTTACACCTGCGCCAACGACGTCTCCGCGCGCGACTGGCAGCGCCGCCCGCTCAGCGGCGGCCAATGGTGCCAGGCAAAGAGCTTCGATACATTCTGCCCGCTCGGCCCCGTGCTCATCACGCCCGACGAGATTCCCGACCCATCCCGGCTGCACATCCGCACCCGCCTCAACGGCGAGGTGATGCAGGACGCCGCCACCAGCACGATGATCTTCGACGTGCCACGGCTCATCGAGTTTCTGAGCGGCAGCAAGACGCTCCTGCCCGGCACCGTGATCCTCACCGGCACGCCGCATGGCGTCGGCTTCGCGCGCACTCCGCCAATCTGGCTGCGCGCAGGCGACACCGTCACCGTCGAGATCGATGGCATCGGCGAACTGACCAATCCCGTGGTGGAGGAACCCTGCGCCACGGCCAGTACTCCGCCCGCCGCCGGCACAGCCCCGCTCAGTTTCCGCTGAGCGGCCCAGCCGCATCCGGCGCGACGCCGCGCACCACGGCATATTTCATCAGCAGCACGTCCCGGCCAATTGGACGGGTTTCCTTGAGCTGGAGCGCCACGCGCACCTGGCCCGCCACCAAAGGCTGACCAGCGCCGAGCAGGCACGGCTCCAAGGTCACCCACAACTCGTCCACCACGCCGGCGGCCAGAAAGAGCGCGTTGATCTCGCCGCCGCCCAAGAGCGCACAGTGCTTCAAGCCTCCCCGCTCGAACCGCGAAAGCAGCGCACCCGGGGCCTCTGAGGAAAATTCGAGCTGCCCCGGAATCGCATCGCGCGCCAGGGCTGCCGGATCTCGTGTCAACACCACCCGGTGCCGCGCCACGCGACCCATGCGCGCCTGCAGCGTCGCACGGTTTAGCCGGTAGGTCGCCGCCCCCATCACGCTGCAATCGAACTCGCGCAGGCAGGCGGGGAACCAGCCCCGATCCGCATCCGAGACAAACGCCGCCTCCGTCTGCCCGTAAGGCGTGATCCGGCCGTCGAGGGATTGAGCTGCGATGAGAACGACACGCATGCCCGCGAGCGTAGCGGCGCCGTGCACACACACAATCGCCCATTCGAAAAACCACGGAGGGCGCCCGAAAACGGGCACAAAAAAAGCCGCAGCGGGCACCAGCTTCCCGCTGCGGCCAGGCAGCCAGCCTTAGTACGGATGCGTAGCCATATGTCTTTGCACGTGCAGTCGAGTAATTAGCCCGACAGCCACGCCGACAAGCGACGCACCGTAAACCGCTCCGAACATGGCCGCAGAGCCATATCCGGAAAAACCGTGGAAAAGTTGTTCGCGCGCAGCCGGCATCGTCAAGCCTGCGGATGCCAGAAAATGAAGTTCGCCGTGCGTGTGCGCGGAAACCGGCGAAGCATGTGGACGACTGGCTTTCACGCGAAAAGCATCAGCGCGCCGGCTCCGCGCGTCAACCGACGAGACTACGCCCCTCCAAGGGTAGTTACACTCACACCGCAAACCCGTCGGCGGGGTACGAATACCACCTGCGTCGCCAGGATAAACTTACGAAAAGCCCTCCACGCAAGCGCGGTTCGTGTCGATTAAAGCACAACCCCCATCTCGCCATGCAGACATCCTCGATTTTGCTGCAAGCAGACTTCAGCGGGCGGTTGATTCCTCAACCGGACCTATCCCTGAGTTCCCTCCACGGCGTCGAACGGGCAATCTTCCGAGCACGGGAAACCCTCGAAGCCGGATGGCAACTGACCTCCGACGAGGCGATACGGCTATTCGGGCAGGAGCGCGAACCGGCCTCCGGACAAGTCCTCCCCATGTCCGAAGGCGAAGACGAGATCGAGTCCATCGCCGACTATTTCGGCCAGCAGACCGAAGAGCTCGACTAGCCCCGCCCCCTAGGCATCGGGATGGCCTTAAGGCCGCGCCCGATGCGTCGATTATCAGGGTGAGCGCCCAAGCGCCACCTCATGCAACTTCACGGGCATAGCATCCGCCGCAAGTCGATCATCGGACGGGTCTGCAATCCCAACCCGTCACCGGAAACCTTGCGTGGCATCCAGCTGGCGATCTTCCGCGCAGAGTCCGCACTCCAGGCGGGCCGGCTGCTGACGCCCGGCGAAGCGGCCGCTCTCGCCGGCCCCGATGCGCGCGGCAAAGACACCCTCTACTCGATCGCGCGCGACGCCGCTTGGGAGACCAATGGCGACCTCGAGGACATCCTCTACCACCTCGACGAGCGATTCCCGAGCATGGAGAAGTAAGTCCCGGGAAAGGGGCACGCCAAGATCCGGCCCCTGCCGGCCGCAACCCGTGACGAGTTGGCCCAACTGTGCCATCACGGACCGGGACGCCTTAACTCACACCGCCGCAAGGAATGGGACCTGATTACTCGAAATCAATCATTTAGCTAATCCACCGATCCCGGCACCGGGTATGCAAAGGAGGGGCTTGTTCAACGACAACAACCCTCAACCAGGAAACACCGCCATGCATATCATCCGCTACACGTACCCGACCGCCCGCAGCCTCGCGCCCACCACCGCATTCCAGGGCCGCAGCCCGTGGGCAGGACTTGAAAGCGAGATCGACCGCCTCTTTGCCAATGCCCTCGGCGAGTTCTCCGAACCGGCTGCCGGCAACACCTTCCCGGTCGATCTTTACGAAGATAAGACCAACACCTACGTCCGCGCCGAGCTCCCAGGCGTCAACCGCGACGCCATCCACGTGGAAATGGTCGAGGACAATCTGTCCATCCAAGCCTCGCGCACTCAGAAAACGGGCGACCGCGAAGAAGCCTTCGCCTTCAGCCGCACACTCAGCGTCCCGGAAAACGTGCAGGCCGACAAAGTCTCCGCCTCCTACGAGAACGGCGTGCTGACCGTCACCCTGCCCAAACGAGAAGAGGCAAAGCCCAAGAAAGTCTCGATCGCCGTCAACTAACCCATCCCGGAAACCCTTATCATCAGGAGAAACTCACCATGTCACTCGTCCAATCCATCGTCCCCTTCCTCGCCCGTCGTCCCGCGCCCGCCGCCGAGCTCGGCGCGACCGTCAAGCCCCAGCACACGCTCCGAGAAGCGCCTGACGCCTGGACACTCACCGTCTATCTGCCCGGCGTAACCAAGGAAAACCTGGAGGTCACCACCGAAGCCGGAGCCCTCAGCATCGTAGGCCACCGCGTCTGGCAGCAACCCAAAGACTGGACCGCCCTTTATCGCGAGACCTCGTCGGCAAACTTCGCCGCCACCTTCGAATACGACCTGTCGGTCGACGAAGAAAAAATCCGCGCCGAACTCAAAGACGGCGTGCTCCAAGTCACCCTGCCAAAGGCCGCGGCACTCCAGCCGCGACGCATCGCCGTCCAGTGACGTTCGCTTTCAGGTAGCGTTAGGGAACCCGATGCGCCCCAGGGGTGGGGCGCATCATTCTTTTTTCAACTCGCGGAGCATCAGCGCCGGAAGCGCCTCGGCCGGAGCCTTCCCGGCAAACAGCACCTGATAGATCTCCGCCATGATCGGCGCATCGATCCCCCGACTGCGGCACAACTCGTGAAACGATTCCGTGGTCCGATAACCTTCGACCACCGTGCGTCGGTGCTCGATCAGCTCCGCCACCGGCACGCCCTCGCCCAGCTTCTCGCCAAACTCGCGATTCCGGCTCCACGCGCCGTGGCACGTCGCCACCAGATCGCCAAATCCGCTCAAACCGTAAAAGGTCTCCGCGCGCGCTCCCAGCGCCATGCCCACGCGCACCATCTCCGCGAGCGCCCGCGTGAGCATCGCGGCCTTCGTGTTGTCGCCCAGATGCAGACCATCGCAACACCCCGCCGCGATCGCGTAGATGTTTTTCAAACACCCGCCAAACTCCACGCCGGGCAGATCCTCGCTCGTGTACAGGCGCAGCGACGCCCCGCTGATCGCAGCCTGCACCTCCGCCACCACCGGATCGGGCCGTTGCGCCGCGAGCACCATCGCCGCCGGCAGCCCACGGGCCACCTCCCGGGCATTGGTCGGGCCCGTCAACGAGCCAACCGTCATGCCAGGCAGCACCGCCGCGAGCACCTCCGACGGGCGCGCATGCGACTCGCGCTCCAGTCCCTTGGCCAGACTCGCCACCAGACGCACGCTCGGCGTCGCACCCAAGGCCGCCTGCAACCGCACACCCGTGTCGCGCAGCGCCTGCGCCGGGCAGGCCATCAAGACGACATCCGAGCCGGTCAGCGCCACCGCCAGATCCGCAGTCACGCCGATGGAGGTCGGCAGCGCGATGCCGGGAAGGTAATCGGCATTCTCCCGCGCAGCGCACAGCTCCGTCGCATGGCTGGCGCGACGAGGCACCAATGCGACCGTCTGACCTACCCGCGCCAGATGCACGGCAAATGCCGTCCCCCAAGCGCCTGCTCCAACCACGCAGAATTTCATGGGCAAAAATTGTCGAAGCCGTTTACGCAGCGCACGGAGAAAATTTCGGGAGACTCCGGCGCGCTCAGACGAGGAACGTCGGAATCTTTTCGCCCTCGATGACGCGCTCGAAGGATTCGCGCGCGTTGACCAGTTCAAAGGCACCGCCGCGCACCATCACCTCGGCCGGCAACAGCCGCGCATTGTAGCGACTCGCCATCGAAAAACCGTAGGCCCCCGCGCTGAGGATCGCGACAAACTCGCCCTCGCCCAACTCCTGCAACTGGCGGTCCTTCGCGAAACAATCGCTGCTCTCGCAGACCGGGCCGACGATGTCGGCCACGAGCGCGCGCCGCGTGGTGTCGCGCTGCAACGGCACGATCTCGTGGTAGCTCTCGTACATCGCAGGGCGCACCAGATCGTTCATCGCCGCGTCGAGAATGAGGAAGTTTTTTGTCAGCCCACGCTTCAGGTACTCCACGCGGGCGAGGAGGGCCCCGGCATTGCCGACGAGGAAACGCCCCGGCTCGACAAGGATCTTCAGCCCGAGAGGCTGGAGCAGCGGCGTGAGGGCCGCGCCATAAGCCTCTGGCGTGAGCGGGCGCTTGGCCGCGGGCTGTGCATCCCACCAGGCCTGCGAGCCGCTGGCGAGCGCCTCCCGGTAAACGATGCCGAGACCGCCGCCGATCGAGAGGTACTCGATCCCATACTTGGCCTTGAGCTCCGCCGCCAGTGGCACGATGCGCTGCACCGCGTCAACAAACGGTCCGGTCTCGGTGATCTGCGAGCCGATGTGCATCTGCACGCCGCGGATGCGGATGTTCTTAAACTTGGAACAAGCCTCGTAGGCGGCGGCGGCATGCTTGATCGGGATGCCAAATTTGTTGTCGCTACGCCCGGTGGTCACCTTGGCGTGCGTCTGCGCATCGACATCGGGATTGATGCGCACCGCGATCGGCGCCTTCACGCCGAGCTTGCCGGCCACATGGTTGATGCGGGCCAGCTCAGGCTCGCTCTCGACGTGCAGCGCGTACATGCCGTTTTCCAGCGCCAGCTTGATTTCGGCCTCCGTCTTGCCGACCCCGGCAAAGACACTCTTCTGGATGTCGGCGCCCGCGGCGAGGGCCCGGCGGATCTCGCCGCCGCTTACAAAATCGAACCCGGCGCCGAGACCGGAGAGCAGCCGCAATACCGCGAGGTTCGAGTTGGCCTTGGTCGCGTAGCAGATCTCCACGTCGAGCCCATCCAGGCTCTGCTTGAGCCGCGCGTAGTGGTCGGCGATCGTCGTCGCGCTATAAACGTAGGTCGGCGTGCCATAGAGCTGCGCCACCGCAGCCAACTCGACATTCTCGCAGTGCAGGGAATCGGCGGTATAGCGGAAGTGGTGCATAAGGGGCGGCGTCAAAAGCCGGACGCTAGCGGGTTTCCCCTTGAAAAAACCACCTCAAATTTCCGACATGCACAGACCGTGTTGCGCCTCCTCGCCCGACTTTTCTCGAAATCCGATCCCTTCCGGGGGGGCTGGGCTCCGCGCGGCCGGCACGACGGGCGCTTCGTCGGCTATCTCGTGACCAGCAATCGCAAGACGATCGACACCCGCTGGCAGGACTTCGGTGCGACCCTGCGGCGCCTGCTCTGGCGCCTGCTCATGCTAGTCCTGGCCTGCGGGCTGTTCTGGGTCGTCTGGGAAAGCGTCCGGGCATTGCACATATTCTAAACCGGCGCCTTGCCTCGCGCACCACCCGCCCTAGGACTTGGCGGATGCGACTCCCACGCCTACTCCTCCCCTTGGTTGCTTTCGTCGCCGCCTTCACCGGTTGCGCCACCGATTTTAAGCTCAGCGAGATATCCGTCTCGATCGTCAACATCCGCCCGATCTCCGCGACTGCACTCGAGACACAGGCCAGCATGACGCTGCGCTTCACCAACGCCAATGTCCTGGCCATCGGAGTCGATGGCACGACGCACAAGCTTTACCTCAACGGCGCCTACGTCGGCCAGGCGGTCAACAAGGAGGCCGTCGGCCTGCCTCCACTGGGTACGACCACAGCCGACGTCACCATCCAGCTCGAAAACCTCGCGCTCGTGAAACAGCTCCTAAAGTCGGCCGGCGAACAATCGGCGACCTACCGCCTCGACAGCCGCCTGTATGTCCGAGCCGGCGAAGACTGGCAGAACTACAACTGCTCGCAGCAAGGCAGCGTCGATCTGCAGGCGCTCGCCGCCGTCGCCCGTTAACCAGTCCGCCCACACAAGCTGCCGGCGAACAAACGCCGTCACGAAAAAGCCGCGCCCCAGATGGAGCGCGGCTTTGAAGTTTTCAGAGCTGCGACGGGCGCGTTATGCGCCGCCAGCGGTGCTCTCGCTCTTGGCCGAGAACGCCTCGCGGAAGCTGGCCGCGAGGTAGTCGCGGTTCATGCGGGCGATGAAGTCCTGCGAGATGCCCTTCGGGCAGGCGGCGGAGCATTCGTACTGGTTCGTGCAATTGCCGAAACCGAGCTCGTCCATCTTCGCGACCATGGCGAGGACGCGGCGATCGCGCTCGGGCTGGCCCTGCGGGAGGAGGGAGAACTGGCCGACCTTGGCCGAGACGAAGAGCATCGCGGAGGCGTTTTTGCACGCCGCGACGCAGGCGCCGCAGCCGATGCAGGAGGCGGCGTCCATCGCGAGGTCCGCGTTGTCCTTCGGCACCGGGATCGAGTTGGCGTCGGGAGCGGCACCCGTGCGGATGCTGATGAAGCCACCGGCCTGCTGGATCTGGTCGAGCGCCGCGCGGTCCGTGATCAGGTCCTTGATGACCGGGAACGGGTGGGCGCGGAACGGCTCGACGGTGATCGTCGCGCCATCGGCGAAACTGCGCATGTAGGTCTGGCAGCTGGCCACGCCCTTGTGGGGGCCGTGGGGCTTGCCGTCGATCACGAGCGAGCAGGTGCCGCAGATGCCTTCGCGGCAATCGTGCGCAAACGCGATGGGTTCCTGGCCTTGGAGGGTCAACTGCTCATTGAGCACGTCGAGCATCTCCAGGAAGGACATGTTCACGTTGATGTCCTTCACCTGGTAATCCACGAACTTGCCGGGCTTGCCGGGGCCGGCCTGGCGCCAGACGCGGAGGGTGATGGAGATGTTGGAATTGGAAGATTCGGCGACCATGGGAGGTATTTCCGTTGTTGGTTTTCCGATTGGTGGTGGCGGGTGCGGCTTACTTGTAGCTGCGGACCGACATCTTCACGGTTTCGTAGTTGAGCGGCTCGGTGTTGCGCACCGGGGCCTGGTTGTCGCCTTGGTATTCCCAGGCTGCGACGTGGGCGAATTTCTCGTCGTCGCGTTTGCACTCGCCGTCCGGGTACTGGTACTCCTCGCGGAAGTGGCCGCCGCAGCTCTCCTCGCGGGTGAGCGCGTCGCGGCACATCAGTTCGCCGAGCTCCAGGAAGTCGGCCACGCGGCTGGCGCGCTCCAACGACTGGTTGATCGAGGCGGCGTCGCCGGGGACCTTGACGTTGGCCCAGAATTCCTGGCGCAGGGCCGGGATTTCCTGGAGGGCCTTTTCGAGGCCTTCCTTGTTACGGGCCATGCCGCAGTATTTCCACATGATGTTGCCGAGGCGCTTGTGGAAGCTGCCGACGGTCTCCTTGCCGTTATTGGAGAGGAGGCGCTGGGCCTTGGCGCGGACTTCGTCCTCGGCCTGCTTGAACTCGGCGCGATCCGTCTTGGGACGGGAGCCGGGCTTCTGCGTGGCGAGGTAGTCACCGATGGTGTAAGGGATGACGAAGTAGCCGTCGGCCAGACCTTGCATGAGCGCGGAGGCGCCGAGGCGGTTGGCGCCGTGGTCGGAGAAGTTGGCTTCGCCGAGCACGAACAGGCCGGGGATGTTGGACATCAGGTTGTAGTCAACCCAGAGGCCACCCATCGTGTAGTGAACGGCCGGGAAGATGCGCATGGGCGTCTTGTAGGCGTTCTCGTTGGTGATCTCGTGGTAGATGTCGAAGAGGTTGCCGTAGCGCTCGCGCACGCCGGCTTCGGTCAGACGGTTGATGGCGTCGGAGAAGTCGAGGTAAACGCCGAGGCCGGTCTCGCCGACGCCGCGGCCTTCTTCGCACATGCGCATGGCAGCGCGGGAAGAGACGTCGCGGGGGGCCAGGTTACCAAAGCTCGGGTAGATGCGCTCCAGGTAGTAGTCGCGATCTTCCTCGGGGATCGTGTTGGGATCCTTTTTGCAGTCTTCCTTCTTCTTCGGCACCCAGATGCGGCCGTCGTTGCGGAGCGACTCGGACATCAGCGTGAGCTTCGACTGGTAGTCGCCGGTGACGGGGATGCAGGTCGGGTGAATCTGCGTGAAGCAGGGATTCGCGAAGCAGGCGCCGCGCTTGTAGGCGCGCCAGATGGCGGTGGCGTGCGACTGGCGGGCGTAGGTCGAGAGGTTGAAGACGTTGCCGTAGCCGCCCGTGGCGAGCACGACGGCATCGGCGGACCAGCGGCGGATTTCGCCGGTGTTGAGGTTGCGGGTGATGATGCCCTTGGCCTGGCCTTCGATGATGACGATGTCGCTGACTTCCTCGTTGGGGAGGATTTCGACGCCGCCGGCGCCGGCCTGCTTCATGAGGGCCGAGTAGGCGCCGAGGAGCAGTTGCTGGCCGGTCTGACCGCGGGCGTAGAACGTGCGGGAAACCTGCGCACCGCCGAAGGAGCGGTTGGCGAGGAGGCCGCCGTATTCACGGGCGAAGGGCACGCCCTGCGCGGCGCACTGGTCGATGATGTTGACCGAGACTTCGGCGAGGCGGTGGACGTTGGCCTCGCGGGCGCGGTAGTCGCCGCCCTTCACGGTGTCGTAGAAGAGGCGGTAAACGCTGTCGCCGTCGTTCTGGTAGTTCTTGGCGGCGTTGATACCACCCTGCGCGGCGATGGAGTGCGCGCGGCGGGGCGAATCGTGCAGCACGAAGCACTTCACCTTGTAGCCGAGCTCGGAGAGCGTGGCGGCGGCGGACGAACCGGCGAGGCCGGCGCCCACAACGATGACCTCGTACTTCCGCTTGTTGGCGGGATTAACGAGCTTGAGCGACTCCGCCTTGTACTTGCTCCACTTTTGGGCGAGCGGGCCGGAGGGAATCTTGGATTCGAGTTTGGCCATGGCGGGTAAGATCAGTGTTGCGCGGAGGTGGAGGTGGTGCAGGCCGAGCAGCTACCGAGGACGGAAGCGGCGGTCGTGCCGGCGGCGGGTTTGGCGATACCGGACAGAATCGCACCAGGGATGGTGATGCTGCCGAGGAAATAGACGATGGCGTAGAGGGCCACGAGCTTGCGCAGGCAGCAGGCCCACTTCTTGTTGCGCAGACCGAAGGTCTGGAACATCGAATCGGCGCCGTGCCACAGGTGGAGGGTCAAAAGACCGACGGCGACGATGTAGAACAGGGAGACGAGCGTGTTGCTGAAGCCCAGGAAGACCATGCTGTAAACGTCGTGGACGACGTCGCCCTTGGCGGCCAGCGGGAGGCCGAGCTCCTTGGCGTCTTCGAGCATCGTCCAGTGCGGGAGGGCCGCCTTGAAGGTGTCGGACTGCGCGACGCCGACGGTGAAATGGAGGATGTGGTAAACGATGAACACACCGACGACGATGCCGGTCTGCTTCATGTAGCGGGAAGCCACCGCGGCGCTCAGCCACTTGGTCACCCCGTACTTCTCGGAGCCGCGGGCCTGGGCATTTTCAATGCTCAGGGTGACCGCCGCCCAGACGTGGATCACCACGCAGGCAAGCATCACAAACCGGAAGCCCCAGAGGCCGGGCCCGAGGGACTGCAGGAAATGGGCGTACCCATTGATATGATCTGGCTTCAGGAAAATCTGTAGATTTCCCACCAGATGGCCGGTCACGAAAATCACGAGTATGATTCCCGAAACAGCCATGAGGAACTTTCGCCCGATGGACGAACGGAAGAGGTTACCGAGAAGGCTCATCGCGTTGATGATTGAGTTGATTGGAGGAAGGAAGGGAGGACCGGAGGTCCGGCCCGAAGCGTAGTGTCGTAAAGCAAGCGCTCGGGTATTGTAAAGGGTGGCGTCGCGGGAAAGTTTTGCCCCCAGGCCATATTAGTAACACTAAAGCCCCCCAGTAGAAATGGCACTGCCGCTTGAATGGCAAATGGTTGCGGCGCCATAAAAACGCCGCAAAGCCGCAACAGCACCTAGCGGACGAGAGGTTTCAAAAGCGCAAATTTGCCGCTGGCCGCGGGCGGGATCACCCGCCGCCGAAAGGCGTTTACCCGCGCTCCGAGCACGGCAGACAGGGCCGCCTCCAGCGGCCCATGGTCCGCCGTCTGATCAGCGACATAGTGGAAATCCCAGCGGCGCTCCCCAGTCTGCTGAAGTGCATAGTGCCAGGCCACAAACCCCGCGGGCAGTGCCGCATCGACCTCGCTTGCCGAGACCAGCCCGCCGTCTTCTCGGAAATACACATCCCGCTCGCGTCCCAAAATGCGGAAGCCCGTCGGCAACCGGCGCACGATGTCGCCGGTGTGGTACCGCAGCAAAGGCATCGCCTCGCGCCCACGCGTTGTCACGTGGATCTGAAAGACCTCCGGCAACGCCTCGCGCCACGGGACGAGTTCTATGAAGGCATTGGCATCGACCACCTGCAAATCGTCCTTGAACGCCTCGCCGACGAACAGGTAGCCGGCCTCCGTCGAACCATAGAGATCGACCTGTGGTGCGGGAAACACCTCGGCGATGCGCCGACTATGCACGAGGCTCGCCTTGCCGTACGTGAGGATGACGGCCTTCACACTCGGCACCTGGACATGCCGCCGCGCCACCGCGCGCGCCAATAGCGACAGGTAAACCGGCTCGCCCTCGATCACCTCCGGCTGCACCGCTTGGAGCTCGCGCACGATCCGATCCCACTCGCCCTCGGGAAACACAAATGGATCGCTCGAAAGATTCAGGTAAACCACGCCGTCGAAATACCGGTGCGGAAACGGATGGTCCTCGTACGGGCACAGATTGCTGGAGCAACCCACTGGAGCCAAAATGCACTTACGATAAGGTCGTCCGACAAAAGGCCGCAGCAGCGGCGACGCGAGATACGCGCGCTCCGTCTGCGCGTTCCACCAACCGTCCTCCATGATCACCGTCATCGGCCCCTGCGTTGTGCCAGAGGTCGACTCGTACTCGTAGCGTTTCTCCTGCAGCCCGCGCTCGACCTCGCGGTAGTCGGAGAAAAAGACCCGGTGCCCGCGCTCCACAATCTCACGCTTGGAAAGCACCGGCAGCGCCTCGTACTGCGCCCAATGGAGCCGCCCGGCCTCAAGCGGATGGCGCAGGCCGTAAAGAGGACTCCGTGCGTAGATCCGACAGACCTCCGACTCCAGCGCCTCGGGTAAAAAGCCGTTGCTGACGCCGCCCAGCGCAGCGGGATGGTTGGCAAACGACGGAGCGGGCATAGGAAACAGGCGCGGAGCAAAGCGCACCCGGTGAGGTTGTCAAACGCCGCCCCGATTAACGCCCCCCATGGCGAGCCCGCCAAAGCGGTTCGAAAAGCATCAACGCCGTCAGCGACAAGCTGTGCGTGATTTGCCCGCCACGCGCCCACGCCAGCACATCATCGACCGGAGCGGTGACCACCTCCATCTCCTCATCCTCGTCCCAGGCGAGAGCTCCGGCACGCATCACCCCGTCAGCCAGCACCGCATGGCAGCGGTTGTCCTGAATCGCCGGATTGGGATGCACCGAACCCAGCAGCCGCGCAGCTCCGCCAGCATATCCGGTCTCCTCGGCGAGTTCGCGCAACCCAGCCACAACCGGGTCCTCGCCGTCCTCGATCACCCCACCCGGCACCTCCAGCGAAAAATCATTTATCCCGTAGCGAAACTGGCGAACGAGGACGAGCCGGCCATCCGTGGTGAGTGGCACCACGTTGACCCAATCCGAGGCGTGGATCGATACGAACTCGCGCTCGGTCTGCCGCCGCGGGTGACGGTAGCGGATCATGCGCAAATCCAGTACGCGCGTCTCCGCCAGCGTGCGCTCGCCCAGACGCACCCACCGTGCGGGCCCATGCTCAGAAGGTTGGCTCATGGCGTGAAAACAAAAAAGCCTCTCGACCGGGGGTCGAGAGGCTTTCTCAAAGTGATTCGCTTATTTCTTGGCGGGCAGCTTCAGCTTCTGGCCGACCGCGAGGCGGTTGAAATTGACACCAGGATTGACGGCGACGAGGTCACCGACCGAGCAGCCATTCGCGCGAGCGATGCTGGTACCGATATCGCCCTTCTTGACGATATACTCGCCGGGGCCAGCCACCGCGGGAGCGCCGCCCTTGCCGCCCTTGCCTGCGACCGGGTGAGCTTTCTGAGCTTCCTCGAGCTTCGCGACGGAAGCCTTCACGTCGCCGATCATCGTGCCGATCTGGTTCACGGCGTCCTGCATCGAGCCCTGGAGCTTGCGCAGGTCGGCATTGGCCTTTTCAGCGGAAGCAGCGGCATTGACCGCCTGCGACTCGATCGAGTCGATCCGCATCACCTTCTCCTCCATGAGGGCGATTTGTTTATTGGCGTTGGACACTTTGACCAGCGAGACCGCGGCCAGGATCAGTGCCAAAACACCGACAATAACACCCGCCAAAGGGAGGATGCTGTTATTTTCACGAGAGGAAATGGTATCCATGGAAGAAAAGGTAGGTGTCGAGACCTAGTAAAAACGCACAGCGACGCAAGAAGAGATTATTCACAAGCCCACACGGACACTCCGCCGACGGGGTTGGAAGTAGTTGACACAATCAACGCGTGTGCGTGACTCGGCGCCTGCGTTTCGGGGTGTAGCTTAGCCTGGTAGAGCGCCTGCTTTGGGAGCAGGAGGTCGCGAGTTCGAATCTCGCCGCCCCGACCATCCACCAACAAAAAACCCGCCGGGAATGGGCGGGTTTGGGAGAGCGCAAAGAAAAGAGCTTACTTGGCCGAAGCCGTCTCCGGCGCGACCGTGGCGCGCAGTATCGTGGCGCGTTGCGCCCAAGCACTCTGGCCATCGATCTGGTCGAGCATGTCGGCATATTTCTGGACGTCGGCCGCGTTGCCAGCCGATGCAGCCTGGCTGGTGAGCAGATAGGCCGCTTCCGCGCGGAGGGACTTCAACTCGGACGCCGACTCTGCGATCAGCTTCAAGGCCGCCACGCCCTCCGTGACCTGACCGGCCTGCAGTTTGGAAACCGCAACACCCAAACGGGCACGCCCCTGAAGGGGAAACTCTTTGAGCAAGGGCAGCGCCTTCGCGTAGTTGGCCGACGCTTCGGCAAAGCGACCGGCGGTGTAGTCCTCATCTGCGAGACGGAGCCACGCAGCACCCGCAAGCAGATGCGTGGGGTGCGCCGTCGTGAATGCCTTCAGCTTATCGGAGGTGCGAGCCGCCGCGTACTCCTTGGCGATGCCGGCCTCGCGCTGCTCGACGTACATTTCATAGCCGCCCTTGCCGAGAATCGCCGCGAGCACCACGGCGCAACCAATCAGGATCGCCGTGCGGTTCTTCGCCCAAAACATCTGCAACTGCACCCCGAAGGTCTCTGCAGGATGGAGCGGTGCGTTGTCTTGGGATTGGGAATGGTGGGACGCGTCAGGGTTGGTCATGGAAATGAAACTTGGACCAAAACAAATGCCCCTCCCTCTGTAAATGCCGGAAATCGAAGCGTCACCGACGGCCCACAAGGCACGCGGGCCGAAGGCCGCCCGCCACTCAGTCGAAGACCACGGTCTTGTTGCCGTAAACGAGCACCCGGTGCTCCAAGTGCCAGCGCACCGCCTGCGCGAGCACCGTCTTTTCGAGGTCGCGTCCGCGGCGCACCAGATCGTCCACGCTGTGGCGATGCGTCACGCGTGCCACGTCCTGCTGGATGATCGGGCCTTCATCGAGCATCCGCGTCGCATAGTGCGCCGTGGCGCCGATGAGTTTCACGCCGCGCTGGTAGGCCTGATGGTACGGCTTGCCTCCGGCAAACGCCGGCAGGAACGAGTGATGGATGTTGATCACCGGACGGCCGAAAGCCGTCAGCATCTCCGCGGAGAGCACCTGCATGTAGCGGGCCAGCACCACCAGCTCGACATCCAGCTCGCGCAGCAACGCCATCTGGCGGGCCTCGGCATCCGCCTTGGTCGCCGCAGTCACCGGAACGTGATAAAAGGGCAACCCGTAGCCACGCGCCACCGGCTCAAGCGTCTCATGGTTCGACACCACCGCGACGATCTCGCAGGGGAACTCGTTGGCGCGCCACCGCAGCACCAAGTCATGGAAGCAATGGTCTGCCTTCGAGACGAACAGCGCCACCCGCGTCCGCTTCGTCGTCGCCGCCACCGACGACTGCATCCCCAGCACACCCGCGAATTCCTGAAACGCGTCCACCTCCGCATGCGCACTCGAGCTCGCCGACGGCTCCCACTCGATGCGCTGGAAAAACACGCCTTCTTCCAAATCGCGGTGCTGATCCGCATGCAGGATGTTTCCCCCGCGCGTGAATATCCAACCCGCCGTTTTGGCAACGAGGCCAGGCTGATCGGGACCGTGAAGCAGAGCGACGAGTGTTTCGGCAGGCATGTTCAACAAAGAGACGAAGAGCCGCCAACAAACCACACCCAGCCGCTGCCGCAACGGCATTTTCCGCCCGCGCCCCGCCGATGCCGGGATTGACTTGCCCGCGCAGATGCGAATCCCATGGGCCTCGCCATCGCCGCCGGTGCGAGGCGAGCCTCTCATGACCGAATCCTCTCATCGGATCTGCTCGATCGTCTTTGTCGCGGACCACCATGGCCGGGTGCTCCTGCAACACCGCCGCAAACGTCCCAACCTCGGCCTCTGGACCAGTTGCGGCGGCAAACTCAAACGCGAGCTCGGCGAATCGCCCTTCGATTGCGCCCTCCGCGAGCTCCACGAGGAAACCGGCTTCCGTGCCTCCGCCGACGACCTGCAGCTCTTCGCCGTCGTCAACGAAAACGCCTACGAGGGCGACGACCACTGGCTCATGTTTCTCTTCCGCCTGCGCCAGCCGATGGACACGCTCCCGCCCGCCTGCGTCGAGGGCGCATTCCAGTTTTTCCACCCCAGCGAACTGCTCAGTCTTCCCATTCCGCCGGTCGACCGCCGCTACCTCTGGCCGCTCTTTTTCGAACAGCGCCCCGAGGTCGTCTCCCTGAGCATCGACTGCGCCGGCGGCAATCACGGCGACGCCATCTACGAGCAAGGCGCGCCCATCGGCACCTTGGAAAACACCCTCGCCTCGCTGAGCCTCGCGCCCGCGCTCCTCACCCGATGACGCCTGCCCGCCCCACCCTGCGCCACGCGCACCTCGATGCCTGCGACCGCCGCATCCCGCTCGGCGCGCGCACGCTCCTCATGGGCATCGTCAACGTCACCCCCGACTCCTTTTTCGACGGCGCCCACCACGATCAGCCCGAGCAAGCACGCGCGCACGGCCTGCGCCTCGCTGCCGAGGGCGCCGACATCCTCGACCTCGGAGGAGAATCCACGCGCCCCGGCTCGACTCCCGCCACGGAGGACGAAGAACGCCAGCGCGTCGGCCCCGCACTCCGGCGCCTCCTCTCAGCGACCACCCTGCCGATCTCCATCGACACGACGAAAGCCATCATCGCCGCCGAATCGCTCTGCCTCGGCGCCTGCATCGTCAACGACATCTGGGGCCTCCAAGGCGATCCCGACATGGCGCGCGTCGTCGGCGAACACCACGCCGCCGTCGTCGTGATGCACAACCAGCACGGCACCGACTACCCCGGCGACATCATCGCCGCGCTGCGCGACTTCTTCCGCCGCTCGCTCGACATCGCCGCCCGGCACGACATCCGCGAAAGCTCCATCGTCCTCGACCCCGGCATCGGCTTCGGAAAAACGCCCGCGCAAAACCTCGAGTTGCTCCGCCGCCTCGACGAACTCCACGACCTCGGATTCCCCCTGCTCCTCGGCACCTCCAGAAAATCCTTCATCGGCAAAGTCCTCGACCTGCCGCCTCCCGAGCGCCTCGAAGGCACGCTCGCGAGCACCACGCTCGCCGTCGCGCAGGGCGTCGCCATCGTCCGCGTCCACGACGTGCAGGCCAACCTCCGCGCCGCCCGCACCGCCGAAGCCATCCTCCACGCCTAACCTTTTTCCCGATGATCGAAATCAAACTGGTCAACATCGCCGTCCACGGCCGCCACGGCGTCCTCGATGAAGAGCGCCGCCTCGGCCAGCGTTTCTTCATCGACCTCACCTGCCGCCTCCCGGAAGGCCACCAAGTGCGCGACGACGACCTCACCACGACCGTCGATTACGCCGCCGTCTTTGCCCTCGTGCAAAAACTCGCCAGCGAGCAGCCCTGCCGCCTTCTCGAAACGCTCGCCACTCGCATCGCTCAGGCCGTGCTCGCCCAGTTTCCGCTCGTCGCCGCCGTCGATATCGAAATCCGAAAACCCGCCGCGCCCATCGGGGGCATCCTCGACCACGCCGCCGTGCGCCTGAGCCTGCAGCGATGACGCCTGCGTTCATCGCACTCGGCGCCAACCTCGGCGATCCCGTCGCGCAACTGCGCGAGGCCGCCCAACGCCTCCGCGACACCGTCGGCCTCCACTCGGTGCAGCTCTCGCCCATCTATTTCTCGGCCCCCGTCGGCGTCGTCGATCAACCACGCTTTGCCAACGCCGCCGTGCGGCTCGAAACGACGCTCACCGCCCACGAACTCCTCGCCGTCTGCCACTCCGTCGAGCGCGCCATGGGCCGCGTGCGCACCGTCCGCTGGGGCCCGCGCACCATCGACCTCGATCTGATTTTTTTCGGTACACTCCACCTGAGCGACGAGGCGCTCACGCTTCCGCACCCGCGCTGGAGCGAGCGCGCCTTCGTTGTGCAACCGATTTACGACCTCGCGCCCGATCTGATCATCGACGGCGTCGCCCTGAGCGAGACGCTCGCACGCCTCGACTGCTCCGATCTCCAGCGCGCCGGATAACTCCGGTCACGCCCTCGCTTCCGACCGGCGCAGACACTCCGCAACGGCCGGCGTCACACGATAACTCGCGACATCGAACTCGCGCCCATCGACCGCCGCCACCGGCAGCACGCCGATGAGCGAGTTGGTGATAAACAACTCCGCCGCGTCCGCCAGCGCCATCAAATCCACCGCTACTTCACGCGCGCCTGGGAACTCTCGCAGGATCGCACCGCGCACGACGCCCGGCAGAAGCCCGCGCGACACCGGCGGCGTGAGCACGTCACCCGACCGATCCACGGCGAAGATATTCGCGCCAGCCGTCTCCAAAATTCGGCCACCGCCATCGAGCCACAGCGCGTCGTCGCAGCCCGCCGCCTGCGCCTCCTGCCGCGCCAGCAGATGCGACAGGTACGAGGTCGTCTTGTGGCAAAGCGTGGCCGGTGAGCCCGCCGGGCCGGCCACGGTTTTCAAACGGCATCCGCGGACGCGCGCCGACTCCAGCGGACTCGGACCGCGCAGCGCGATCAGCTCGCTCGTGCGGCCCGCATCTTGAAACAGGAGAATCTTCAGCGCCGCCCAAGCCACGGCGTTTCGCGAGAGACACAGCTCTACGCGCGCTCGGAGTCCATCGCGATCAGGAGGCTGGAGCCCAACCGCAAGCGCATCGGCGGAGAGCCGGGCATGATGCTCGGTGAAAAAGACAGGCCGGCCGGCCTCCACCTTGAGGGTCGTGTACACGCCATGGCCGAGTTGCAGCCCCGCACCGAGCGGCGAAACCGCGACCTCGGGCGCACGCAGCGCCGCGCCGTTGAGAATCACCCAGGCGTCGTGTGTCGGAGTTGGTGCGCTCATGCAGTGCGTCGATCAGGTTGCGGTCGTCAGAGCCTCATGAAGCGCGCGGCCTTTGGCCAACGTTTCTTCATATTCCGCCGCCGGGTCCGAATCCCACACCATGCCGCCGCCGACGTGGTAGGTCGCCCGACCGTCGCGGCAGACGATGGTGCGGATCGCGATGTTGAGCGCCACGTCGCCGTCAAACCCGAGGTAGCCGATGGCGCCCGTGTAAACGCCGCGCCGCGCGCGCTCCAGCTCGGCGATGATCTGCATCGCGCGAACCTTGGGCGCGCCCGTGATCGAGCCGCCGGGAAACGCCGCGAGGATCGCGTCGATGGCATCCGCTCCGGCAGCGAGTTCGCCGGAAATTTCGGCGACGGTGTGCCAGACGGTCGGGTGCTCCTCCAACGCGCGCAGCTCGTCGACGCGCACCGAGCCGGGCCGGCAGACGCGCCCGAGGTCGTTGCGCTCCAGATCGACGATCATCAGGAGCTCGGCCCGGTCTTTTTCGCTTTGCAAAAGCTCCTCGGCCAGCGCGGCGTCCTCCGGCTCGGTGAGCCCGCGCGGACGCGTTCCCTTGATCGGTCGCGTCACCAGCCGTCGACCTCGCAACTCCAAAAAAAGCTCCGGCGAGGCGCTCGCGATTTGCTGCTCGGGGAAGTTGAGAAACGCGCCGTATGGAGCCGGCGTGCGCGCACGCAGCCGCCGGTAGAGCTCGACCGGCGCGCACGGCAAATCGCACGAGAAACGCTGGGCCAAGTTAACTTGGTACACGTCGCCCGCCGCGATGTACTCGCGCACGCGTTGCACCGCCGCCTCAAACTCCGGGCGGGAGAAATCCGAGCGCGGAGCACTGGTGGCGCCAGGCTGGGCAACCGGAGCCGCGCGCGACGCGCCGGCCAAGCGCGCCTGCAAACCGGCCAGCAATGCCTCGGGATCGCGCCCACCCACCTCGCTCGCGACCAGGTGGCAGCGGCGTTCGAGCGCGTCGAGCACGACGACGGCTTCGTAGAAGCCCCAGACCATGTCGGGCTCGCCGCGCTCGGCGGGCGAGGCGGGCGATGCGGGCGCCACGCGCTCAAGTGCCGAGCCCGCCTCGTAGGAGAAATAGCCGACAGCTCCGCCGAAAAACGGAAAATCCGAATAAGGCGTCGCAAAACGATACCGGGCCAGCAGCGCGCGGAGCTTCGCCCACGGATCGCCGAGCTCGACGAGAAGCCGCCCGGACGCGTCCGTCATTTCGCAACGGGAGCCGAAGGCGCGAAACACCAGAAACGGCGCCGCGCCGGCAAAACAATAGCGCCCGCGTCCTGAGGACGACCGGGCGCTATCGAGGAGAAAACCGTACAACTGGGAGCCAAAGGCGGCCAGCAGCGTCTCTGCGTCAACAGACTCGTGAAACTCGCGGATCAGCATCGGCGGGAAACGGCTGGCGTGGGCTCAGACGAACTCGACGTTGCCGAGATATTTTTGGATCGGGCGGACGCCGACGCTGTGGGTCTTGAGCGCCTTGATACCGTTCACTGCGGCGTAGGCGCCGGTGATGGTGGTCATGATGCAGACGTTGTGGGCGTAGGCGGCAGAGCGGATGGCGTTCTCGTCGCGGCGCGGGATCATGCCGCTGGGCGTATTGATCACCATGGCGATCTGGTTGTTCTTGATCATGTCCACGGCGGTCGGGCGGCCTTCGGAGAGCTTGTGGAGCTTGTTCACCTTCACGCCATTTTCCGCGAGCACCTTGGCGGTGCCGCTGGTGGAGAAGATGGAGAAGCCCATGGCTTCGAGCTGGCGGGCGATGTCCACGGCGCGCGACTTGTCGGCGTCTTTAACGGAGAGGAACACGTTGCCCTGGACGGGCAGGCCGGGCTTGGCCGCCGCTTCCGCTTTGGCGAAGGCGATACCGAGGTCCTCGTCGAGGCCCATGACTTCGCCGGTCGAGCGCATTTCCGGGCTGAGCGTGATGGTCGCGCCAGGGAAGCGGACGAACGGGAAGACGGCTTCCTTAACGCACCAGTGCTTGGGCGTCTGCTCG
>Ga0209201_1001944_pt1 | contig 21798 bp, 17 predicted proteins | sample AD_UKC055_MetaG_FD_184411 | JGI IMG/M metagenome (GOLD analysis project Ga0209201, IMG submission 184411) | Active sludge microbial communities of municipal wastewater-treating anaerobic digesters from USA - AD_UKC055_MetaG (SPAdes) (version 2) | ecosystem: Engineered > Bioreactor > Anaerobic >...
AACTCCATGGAAAGATAAAGCACCCCTTCCGGCGTGGTGCTCACATCGTGGACAGCGACGATATTCTCGTGCCGCAGGCGCCGGGCTACCTGCGCTTCCTGGATAAAGAGCTGCTGGGCCTTCTGCGACTTGAGCAGGTCCGGGATCATGAATTTCAGCGCGACAATCTCGTTCGTCAGGTGGTCGCGCGCCCGGTAGACCACGCCCATGCCGCCGCGGCCAAGGAATTCCTCAATCTCATACCGGTCGGAGATTCGTTCTCCGGCTTCGAACACGAGATTCTTGTCTTTCGGGTCGGTGGCGATCCGGGGGACCATTAACCGCGCCCCACATCCGAAGCATACCCCCCAACGCCCTTGAACGGCGTTGGGAACGAGTATCCGAAGGCCACAACTGGAACACGTCACCGGGATCATTTGTAACTACCATTGGCTTGTTAGCGTAAGGGATAAAGAAACCTGAGACATCGAGACCATGGCGTCCATTTTTCCGCTCGTATCTAAACTGATTATGTATGAGGCTTTAACAAGCATACACATGGTAGCATGCCGCTGTATGCCGGAGCAATTGCCGTCCCTGGTATGCCTTTGTTTGCCATCACGCGGGCGCGAGTCTCTTTGAACTTGGGCGGCCGTGATGATGGGGTTGTGCGGACGCGTCCGGCACGGCAGGGCTTGCCAGTTCCGGAAAGGCTTACGGGAAAAGACGTTGACACGTGCCATCCTCCTCCCTATTATAACGGCGATCACCCAAGGGACGTAGAATCCCCTGCGGGGCCGAAGGATGCCGCGGGCGAGCGCGCGGGGAATGAATTGGGACGTAGGCGCGTAAGCAGGAACGAATTGGACTGGTGCATTGTCCAATGTGGTGCGTGTGAATGGTATACGGGTCAGCCTGCGCCGTTTCTTGTGGGCCTGACCGTACGCGTATCTTGTTGGGAAGAACCGGTATGGAGAAAAGAATTGCCATGGGGAATATGAAGCGACTTTCTCTGATTGTTTTGCCGGGCGCCGTTTTGGGGTTTGTGCTGGCGGCGGGTTTGGCGCCTTCGTTGTTAGCCACTGGGGGCCGCGTGGCGGCGGCGGAAGCGGCGAGTGCCATCGCCATCAGCGTGGACGGCATGACGCCCATGGCCGAACGGTACGAGATGCCCGTTGGGAGCGAGCAGGGTTTCAGTGTCTTGAGCATGGCCGGGGAATCTCCGGCGGGTTTGCTGCGGGTCGGGGAGGCCGAGTGGTCCCTGGCCACACAAGGCGGCGCGGCGCTCGAGGCGGTTCGAGGCGAGTTCGTGGCAACCGTACGTGCGGACGCTCCCGGAGAGGCGGATTTATTCGTTGCCACTTCTGACGGGTTGTCAGACATGGTGACCCTGGTATTCACCGAGCTCAAGCCCGCGGCTCCGGCGGAGGACGAAGCGCTTTCGTCGGTGACGGTAGTGCAGCCCCCGGCCGGGTCTATCCTTTACATTCCTGGGGAGGGCGCTACGGCAGTGACGGCTGTAGCCCGAACCGACGCTCCGGATGACACCGCCTCGGTGGTTTTTGCGTGGCCGGACCGGGCTGCTCCCGCTGGGACGTTTGAGGATAGTAACGGCGCGCCGTATGTCGCCACGATTCCAGACGTAAGCGGAACCACCACCTTCGACGTCGAGGCGTTTGGGGCAGGCGCGGCCGCGCCGGTGACCGCCACCGGGGCGTGGCAGGTAGCCATCGCCACGGATACGAACCGCGACGGTTTTCCGGACGCCCCGTTCGGCCTGAGTCTTTCAGCGGGTGACGCGTGGGTCTATTCCCCCGCCGGTCCCGGCGGCGTCAACATCGTTATGGTTGGGCTGCCTTCCGGTCCTGCGGGAGAAGATGCGGGCGCTGTGGCAGAAGGGCTGTTTCCGGTGACCGTTCGCGGCGCGGCCGGCTTGTACGAGATTGGTGTTCCCCGAAATCTTCTGAACGAGAACGAGACCGGCATTCTGGTAGTCGGGGAAGCGCCCGAGCTGACAACGCTGCTGGGTGCGGGACTGGCGGCGCTGGTTCCGTCTCTTCCTGGAGAGGCCAGCGCACTCCTCTCTTCGGTTCTTCTTGTGGACGTATTGGTCCAGCAAGACGGTTCATCCACGTGGGCCTCGATCGCGGCCGGCCGCCTTGTCGACAATCCGCTGTCCTTTACCGGCTACGACATTTCGGGGATTTCAGCCTCCACCAATGCGCGTCTGTACACCTTTGGCGCGTGGGTAGCCGACGGCGGCGCGCCGAACGGGCCGCACGTGCTGATTCCCGCGGGCGCGGCGTGGATGCAGGCGCTGGGAAGCGTGGCGCTTGACACCGGGACATTTTCGGCTGAACTGATGGGCGCCGGACTGGTGGGGCTGTTTGAGACGAGCAGTCTCATCAACATCACGAACATCAACAACATGGCCATCGGCGGCGCACAGGATTACGCCATCGGCGGCGGCACTCTCGAAATCACCGTTGAGAACATGGCCGGCGTGTCGGCGGGCGGCGTCGCAGTCACGATCGGCGGCCAGGCAGCGCCCGTCACTTCTGTCGCCGGCAACGTAATCACGGCGGTCGTGCCGCGCGCAGCGGACCTCGAAACGCCCGTCCACAGCGCGGCAGCGGATGTTCGCGTCGAGATTCTGGCTACGGGCGAGTCTGACGAGGTCCCCAAGGGGTTCACGTATCTGGGTCCTGAAGTGGTCTCGCTTGCTCCGGCAGACGGTCCCGCGACGGGCGGCACTCAAGTGGTCCTTGAAGGCAGCGGCTTCGACTCGAACGGCACGGAAGTGTCTTTCGGCGGCGCCGCGCTGCTCGCGGGTTTTGTTACGCCCAACGCGCTGGTCGGAACGACCAGCGCCAGTGACCCCGGGATGGTGGACGTCGAAATGCTCACCGCAAACAACTTCACGGGCGGCATAGCCAATGCCTATACGTACGCGCCGTCCGCTGCGCCGGTACGAAGCCCGTTTTTCTCGGGAGGTGCATCTCTCACCATCGATGCGGCTATCCTCACGGCGTCCCCGGATGCCGGCGCGTCCGGTTCACCGGACGGCGGGCCTCTTTCTCATGAGGGAAGAAACGTTGTGCTCACGGGACAGGGCTTCACCGGCGTGTCCGCCCTGACCCTGGTGTTCGGCGATGGCGCCGTGGCCACGCTCGCCGAAGGGACCGATTTCGTGGCCGAGGACGACGGCCGCATCGTCTTGCGGATTGCGCCCGCTCGTTTGGCTGAATTGCGGAAGGAAGCCGGGCTTGACGAGGCCCTGCCGGCTGGTTCCGTGACCCTGATAGCCGAGACGGCCGCGGGCACGGCGACGATCGAAGACGCCTTTGCCGCCGGCGCCGCCGAGGGCGAACTGGCCGTCACCGGCATTTCGCCTGACGGCGCGTGGGTCATCGGTGGCCTTGTGGCCGAAATCACGGGGCAAAACTTCGGCGGCCCCGAGGCCATGACGGCGGCGTTCGAGTACGCCGCGCCTATTGCTGGCGCCGGTGACAGGGATGCGTTCGCCGCGGAGTCCGTCACCGTTCCTCTCGAGATTCTGACCGGGGCGGCCTATCCGAACAGCTCGACGAAGTTGTATGTCCGGATTCCGGCTCTGCCGGGTGTCACGGATGCATGGCCGGCATCCGTGGCCGTAGACCGATTGCTGGTCACGAAAGACGGAACAGGGGAAGCCAGCCTCTCGAAACAAGGCGGGGAAGAAGGGGCGCCGCTGTTCACATACTACCGATGGCGGCGGGATGCGAACGGTGTCACAACCACGGCCTTCTATTACGACAACGCGCCGGGCGCGACAGACCGCCAAATCGTTCTTGACAGCGGTGCCAGCGCGGCGGCCCTGAGCATTCCGCCTCTCGCTGGCGGCTTCTTTGACTCGGGCCGTGGGGACAGCCCGGAACATGTCTATGTGTTGGCTCGAGCGGGACACGACGAGAAAGCCTTCGGCACGATTGATTTTGCGGATTTGCCGGGCGCGCCAATCGCTGACGCTTGGGTGTTCGACATTCATCTGTACACGGATGCAGCGGCAGCGCCCGCAAACGGCATCTTGTATCAGGAGATCGCGCCCGAGTTCGCGGTACCGGCCGACACGGACGGAACACAGGTGGAACCTGCACGGTTGACCATCCCGATGGACGCTACGCAATTGACTGCCGGCGATATCCGGGCTGGAACGGTAACGGTGTACGGCCAGCCCTGCAGTCTGGGAGATCTCTCCGCGCCATACGCAGCTTCCGCGACGAGTCCGAACGGAGAAAGCGTGTACCACTCGACGGTCCTGGAGAGTTTCGGCGGGATGCCCGAGTTCTTCCCGGACGCCGCGCCGGCCGCGGATGAGCAGGCCGTCGAACACGTGCGGGCGCGCCTGTACGGTTTTGGCGCAGTGACCTTGCGCCAGGGCGATGCCGCGCCGCCCGAACCGGTTCTGACCTCGGCCCGTCTTGTCAGCGGCGGCTCCGCGCAAGGTTCCCTCGAAGGAGGAACAGAGATAGTTGTCTTTGGCGCGGGCCTGGGATGGATTAAGACGGTCGAGTTTGGCGGAGGGGACAAAGCTCTCAAGCTGGCGGCTATCAGCGGCGATGGCGACAACGAGTTCGCGGTGCGGGTTGTGTCGCCGGAAGTCAGTTCCCCCGGCGCGGTCGACATCCGAATCACGACCGTCGCGGGCAAGCAAGCCGTGTTGAAAAACGCCTTTGTCTATAAAGACACCACGACCAGCGTGGTGACGCTCTTGCTCGGGTTGGGCGTGGCCCTGATTGGGCTGTTTTCGGGCGGTCAGGGCGGCGGCGGCGGCGGGCCGTGCTTTATTGCTACGGCCGCTTACGGAACCCCGCTGGATGGTCACATCGAGGTGCTGCGCACCGTCCGTGATACGTATCTGCTGGATAGCGCGCTGGGCACCGCGTTCGTGGACGCCTACTACAGCGTGAGCCCGCAGGTAGCAAGCGCCGTTGCCAAGAGCCCGGTGCTCACGGCGCTCGTTCGCATCGCGCTGGTGCCGGTGATAGCGTTTTGCAGGCTGGTCATGGCCATGCCGCATTTCACAGCGGGCGCGGCTATGCTGGCCATGGCAGGCGTTGCGCTGCGCAGGATGCGGCGAAGAGTCCGAAAAACCTGACGTTCAATACCGCGCGTTTGGAGAATGCTCCGGCGGGTCCTGCGAAAGGCCCGCCGGAGCTCTCTGTTTCTGTGGGGGCGCAACCCCAGGCAGCAGACGCGCACTCATGTACCCCGCAATCCCTGGTTCAACACAATCTATAGTGGCGGCTCCTGGTAAAGGCACCATACACCACAATATAGGGCGCTACATGCGGCCTGTGCCCCAATCTGTGGACAACGCCGCTCGGTGGCGGGTGGAGGCCCAACAAATAGGATGCGATTCGTTGACAACCTCTATATGTTGTGGTATTTTGCAGTCCGACAGGGAATGGGTGGTGAATTGTGTTTGCTTGCGGCGTTGGAGCTGCGAAAGGGACCAAGTATGACTGTAGACACGATCGTCAATCTGGCGCAGCAAGCCATGCTGGTCACGCTGTTGACGGCGGCGCCCATGCTGCTTTCAGGCATGCTTATCGGCCTGTTAATCAGTATATTTCAATCAGTTACACAGATTCAGGAGATCACGCTGACCTTTGTTCCGAAGATAGTGGTTGTGCTGGTGGCGTTTGTGGTTTTCCTGCCGTGGATGATTGGAGTCGTGATGGGGTTTGTCCAGCCACTGATAGGCAACTTCAACGAGCTCGTCCTGTAGGTCATGCTATTCGAAGCGGAGGTATTCAAAGTATTTGTGCTGGTGATGATACGCATCAGCGGGCTCATGGTGTCTGCCCCCGTCCTGGGGTCGGCAAACTTTCCGGCGCGGGCGAAAATCGGTCTGGCTGCGTTGATCGCGTTTCTCGTCACTCCAACGATCGCACAACTCCATGAACCTCTGGGGGATGATTACTTGACGCTGGGGTTGGCGGCCACGTTCGAGCTCGCCATCGGGCTTCTGATGGGTTTTTTCATGACGCTGGTGTTCGCGGCGGTCCAGGTCGCGGGCCAGATGATTGATATGCTGAGCGGGTTTTCGCTGATGAACGTGTTCAACCCGGCTTTAGAGACACAGGTCCCCATATTCGGGTTCTTTCTCTACATCGTTGCCGCCCTGTACCTTCTTGCGATCGATGGGCATCTGCTGATGATTCGCGCGATTGTGCGCACTTTCGAGACCATGCCGCTGGGCGAGGCGACAATGCGGCCGGAGGTCTTGGGTCAACTGAGCCGTTGGGGCAGCCTGATGTTCGTTGACGGATTGTTGATCGCCGCTCCGGTGGGGGGGGCGCTGCTGCTTGCCTACGTCACGATGGGGCTGATGGGACGGGTGGTGCCCCAGATACATCTTTTCGTGGTCGGTTTTCCGTTTACCATCGCCTTGGCTCTTCTGATAACGGCCCTGTTCATAGGGGTTTACATAGAGCTGCTCGATCGCATGTTCCACCAGATGTTCCAAGGAGTTTCGATGTTGGTTCGAGGAGTAACGTAGACCAGCCATGCCCGAGCAAACCGGAGGCGAAAAAGTTCTTCCCCCGTCCGCGCGCAAGATTACGAAGGCGCGCGAGGAAGGGAGGGTGGCGCGCAGCCAGGATCTGAGTTCCGCGTGGTCGCTGTTCGTCGCGCTGCTGGCGCTGTACTTCCTTGGTTCGGGCATCGCGGCCGGGATGGTGTCGGTAACGCGCCATTACTTCGGCGAGACCACTACGCTCGTGAGAGAGCTCGATAATCCACAGTGGGTTGCGCTGGACGCATTGGCGCACATGGCCCGTTTCCTGCTTCCGTTCATGGTGATTCTGCTTGCAGGTGGTTTGGCCATGAACCTGCTGCAGGTGGGGTTTCTGTTTGCTCCGGCGGCTCTGAAGCCCAACTTGGAGAAACTGAACCCGTTCACGGGATTCCAGAAGTTTTTCAATGTGCGTTCGCTTGTAGAGCTGGCCAAATCGGTCTTCAAACTGGCGGCCATCAGCCTCATCGTTTATGCGACGTTTCGCAGCCGCTGGCAGGACATTCTGTCGTGGCCCGGCCTTACGCCGGTCGGGATTGTGAGCGCTATGGCGTCGCTGATCGGGCTGGTGTGGCTTCGCGTGGTGCTGGCTATGCTGGTGCTGGGCATTCTCGACTACGGGTATCAGCGTTGGCAATACCTGCAAGAACTGCGCATGACTGTGCAGGAGGCGCGCGAAGAAGCCAGGGAAATCGAAGGCGACCCCCGCATACGGCAACGTATCCGGCACATCCAGCGGCAGATGGCCATGCAGCGAATGATGCGTGAGGTGCCAAAAGCGGACGTTGTCGTGACGAACCCCGTTCGTTTTGCCGTCGCGCTGCGGTACAACGCACGCGAGATGGAAGTGCCGGTGGTTACGGCGAAAGGCGCGCGGCTGTTGGCGGAACGCATTCGGGAGATCGCCATGGAGCACAACGTGCCCATCGTGCAGAAGCCTGAACTGGCCCGAATGCTGTATAGAACGATCGAGGTTGGCCAGCCGGTGCCCGAGAACCTCTTTGTTGCGGTTGCGGAGGTCTTGGCCTTTGTGTTCGAGATCGATCGGCGCGCCGAGAAAATCAGAGAACGGGCCGGAATCCTGAACGTGTTCCGGCGGCAGCGGGCAGCAAGCTAGGAAAGGAACGGAATCGTTAGATGGCGGTAGTGCCGCAAGAGATGGGGCAGACGCGGTGGTCGTTCGCCCGCAACCAGGATATCATCCTGGCTGTTGCGGTGATGGGCGTTCTCGCTGTGCTGGTGATCCCTATCCCCACGCCGTTGCTCGACATGCTCCTTGCCATAAATATTTCCCTCTCGGTAGTTGTGTTGTTGACCGCAATCTACCTGCAGCACCCGGTCGATTTTGCCGTGTTCCCGTCGCTGCTGCTGATGCTGACGCTGTTCCGCCTGAGTCTGAACGTGGCAGCGACACGCCTGATTCTCAGCCAGGCCAACGCGGGCGCGATCATCAACGCATTCGGGAGTTTCGTAACCAGCGGCAGCTACATCGTCGGGATGATCATCTTCGTCATCCTGATCGTCATTCAGCTGGTGGTGATCACGCGGGGCGCCACGCGCATCTCGGAGGTCGCGGCCCGTTTCACGCTGGACGCCATGCCCGGCAAGCAAATGGGGGTGGACGCAGACCTGAACGCCGGGCTGATCACGGAAGACCAGGCCCGGTCCCGCCGCCGCCGCATCGAGCAGGAAGCCGATTTCTACGGGGCCATGGACGGCGCCACGAAGTTTGTGCGCGGCGACGCCATCGCCGGGGTGATTATCACACTGGTCAATATCATTGGGGGGCTGATCATCGGGGTCTTGATGCAGGGCTACACACTGTCCGAGGCGGCCCAAATCTATACCCAGCTCACGGTGGGCGACGGGCTGGTCTCGCAGATTCCCGCGTTGATCGTATCCATGGCGGCCGGTCTCATCGTTACGCGAACAGCGACTCAGGAGAACCTGGGAGTGGATATAGGAGCGCAGCTGGGGGCCTATCCCCGGGCGCTCGGTATCGCCGCCGGCCTCCTGGTGCTGTTTGCAGTCGTGCCCGGCATGCCCACGATTCCCTTCATGGTGGTAGGCGTCGTACTGGCGATTCTGTCGTATCAGACCCGGAAAGCCATTTTCCGGAGAGCGGCGCTCAAGGAAGCTCGCGAGCTGGCGAAAGAGGAACCCGGTCCGGAAAAAGCGCCTGAGCGCGCGGAACATCTCCTGCCCGTCGACCCGCTGAAAATCGAGTTGGGATACGGGCTGATCGCGTTGGCTGATCCGAAACAGGGAGGCGACCTTCTCAACCGCATTCAGATCATCCGCCAGCAGATGGCCACGAGGATGGGTTTCATTGTGCCGGTCGTGCGAATTGTTGATAACATGAGGCTGCGGCCCAACGAATACCGCGTCAAGCTCCGGGAAGCCGAGATCGCGCGCTATGAGATGGTCCCGGACCATTTCCTGGCCATGAATCCGGGGATCGTCGAGGAGGAAATCACCGGGATCCCGACGACCGAGCCGGCCTTTGGCCTCCAGGCGGTGTGGGTGAGCGCCGAGAACCGCGACCGCGCCGAGCGCATGGGGTATACCATCGTCGAGCCGTCGGCCGTGCTGGCGACGCACCTGACCGAACTGATCACGGCGCACGCCCCCGAGTTGTTGTCGCGGCAGGACGTGCAGAACCTCGTAAACGTGGTGCGCGAGTCGGCCAGCACGGTGGTCGAGGAACTGGTCCCCACCATCCTCACGCTGGGCGAGATCCAGAAAGTGCTGCAAAACCTGCTTCGCGAACGGGTGTCGATCCGCAATCTCGAGACGATACTTGAGGTCCTGGCAGATTTTGGCCCGCGAACGCGCGACGCGGAAGTGTTGACCGAATACGCGCGGCAAGCCCTTGCGCGGCAAATCTGCGCGGAGTTTGCAGACGAGCAGAACGCGCTGCATCTGGTCACGCTGGCGCCCGAGTTGGAGCGGGAAATTCTCGAGGCGGTCCGGCGGTCGGAAACGGGCGAATACATACCGCTTGCGCCCGCGCGGGCGGACGAGATCGCGCGGAATACGGTGCGGGCGGTTCAGCCACTTGTTTTGAGCGGGCAAGACCCGATCGTGCTGACGTCGGCATCGGTCCGGCGTTATTTCCGTCGTATTGTGGAACGGTTTCTGCCGCGTATCGTCGTGCTTTCGTACAACGAGATCGACCCGGCTGTGCGGCTCGATAGCGAAGGGCAAGTGAATGGATAAAGAAACGCAGGGTTTTCACAAATTCAGAGCCCCCACGTTCGAAGAGGCGTTGCGGCAGGTTCGGTCGATATTGGGGGAATCGGCGGTCGTGCTGCGCACCACGCAGGTGAAGGAGGGCGGGCTCTTCGGCTTTTTCGGAGAGCCTCTGATTGAACTGACCGTGGCCGGCGCTCCAGCGGCAACCCCTGAACCGGGCGGGCGAATCGAGCTGCATTCCCGGCCGCCCAGCCCTGTCGAGCGGCGCTACAAGGCCCATTCTCCGATGGGTTCGGACCAGCGCGTGCGGGATACCGTCGAGTTCTGCCGCGAACTGGTCAACAAGACTCAATCGCGTGCTGAGGCGCGGCGAGAACGCCCGGACGCGCCTGTTCGCCGCCCCGTGACACTCGACACTGCCGCGCGCAGCGAACCATCTGTGCGGCACACGAAATTGGCTGATGGTTTCCGGTTCAAACGGGAGGAACAACCCCGGCCGGAGCGTCGAACGCCGTCCGCGTTGACTTCCGAGGGCAACGCCGCCATCGCGCCGTCCCGCTTCACCCGGCTGCACGGAAAACCGTCTGGAACAAATGGTGATACCGCGCGCGACGACGTGCGGGAACTGTTGCGGGTGTTGGAGGGCGGTTCTTCAAGTGCGGGGTTGCCGACCGAGTTGGCGCCCCACTACCGGCGTCTCATCGAAGCGGGTGTCTCGCCCGGCCTGGCTGCGTCGTTGCTCGGGGCGACTGTCAAAGGATGTAACGTAGGGGTCCTTCGCGACGAGCGCGTGCTCCGAGAGCGGTTGCGTCTGGAGCTGCGCCTGCGGGTGGCCGTCAAGGGCGGGATTTCGGTCGGCCGGGACGGTTGCGCGGTGGTCGCGCTCGCGGGCCCGACAGGAGTCGGGAAGACCACTACCCTCGCGAAGCTGGCGGCCCAATTTGCCGTGAGGGAGCGGCATCAGGTAGCCTTTGTGACCGCGGACACGTACAGAGTGGCTGCTCCGGATCAGTTGCGCGTGTATGCCGACATTATCGGACTTCGCATGAAGGTCGTGAACGAGCCCGCGGAAATGCGCGCGGCGATCAAGGAGCTTCGCGGGTACGACCTGGTGTTGATCGATACTGCGGGGAGCAGTCCGTTCAACTGCGGGCAATTGGACGAGTTGCAGCGTATGATGGAGGCCGCCGAGCCGTCCGAGATTCTGCTTGCGGCCGCCGCGAACACGCCGCTGGACGATTTGCGGCACATTTGGGAGAATTTCGGAAGGATCGGGCCGACGTCTCTCGTGTTTACAAAGATTGATGAAACCCGGCGGTTTGGGGCAATGTATTCGGTGGCCATGGAGACCGGGTTGCCGTTGAGTTACCTCAGTGTCGGGCAGAACGTGCCTGATGATATTGTGTTGGCGGAACCCGCGATGGTGGCAAACCTCGTACTGGAAGGCAGGGACCGAAGTGGCAGATCAAGCAGAACAGCTTCGTGAATATGTTCGGGGCAGCAAGCAGCAGGCGCGCGTTTTGGCGGTTACCAGCGGCAAGGGGGGCGTTGGAAAGACGGGCACCAGCGTGAATCTCGCTATCGCGTTGGCCATGCGCAAGAAGGAAGTCGTGGTACTGGACGCCGATCTTGGACTGGCGAACGTCGAGGTGCTGCTGGGGCTGAACTCGCTGTACAACCTGCAACACGTGATCCACGGCGAGCGTTCGATGCTCGAGGTGCTGGTGGAGGGGCCCGGGGGCATCAAGATCATTCCGGGCAGTTCCGGCATCGCCAAACTTGCCGACTTGGGCCCGAACGCGCGGCAGCGGATTATTGACGGGTTGCAGGGCCTCCAGGAACATGCGGATTTCATAATTGTCGACACGATGGCGGGGATCAGTCAAAATGCCGCCGGTTTTGCCGCCGCCGCGGACGAGATCCTGCTCGTGGTCACCCCGGAACCATCGTCCATCGTCGATGCGTACGCCATGATCAAGACCATTCGAATGATGCGCCCTGACGCCGTGTTCAGGTTGATTGTCAACATGGCGACAAACGACCAGCAGGGGCGGGCCGTCGCAGGAAAGCTGATAACGGTGTCCCAGCAGTACCTCGGTCACAAACTGCATTATCTGGGATATGTCCCGCGCGACCCGCATGTGTCGCATGGGGTCATGCAGGCGGTGCCTTTTATGGTGAAGTATCCGGCGGCTCCGGCAAGCAAAGCTATCGAGACGTTGGCCGACCGCGTCATCAGTCAGCGAGAGGCGGCTTCCAGCGGCGGGATAGGCTTCTTCCGCCGCTTCGCCGAAACGCTCGGCCTGGCCAGCAACGGGTGATACAAAGCCGGCTGCCGTGTCCGTGCGCGGAAAGACGCATCTTCCCGGCAAAGGTTATTCTGCAGCACGTTTGGCCGCGAGCACGGCATTCTTCATGAGCATCGCGATGGTCATGGGACCCACCCCGCCGGGCACGGGCGTAATGGCGCGGGCTTTCCTGCATGCCGCTTTGAAATCGACGTCGCCAACAAGCCGGTAGCCTTTGGGGCTGGCCGCATCTTCGACGCGGTTCACGCCGACGTCAATCACGACGGCGCCATCTTTGATCATGTGCCCCTTGATGAATTCGGGCACGCCCATGGCCGCAACGAGGATATCGGCCTGCTTGGTGATGGAAGCGAGTTTCCTGGTTCGTGAATGGCAGATGGTCACCGTCGCGTTGGCTCCCTTGGCTTTCTGAATAAGCAGCGCCGCGAGGGGTTTGCCCACGATATTCGAGCGTCCCACGATGACCACGTGTTTGCCTTCGGGACTATTCCCCGTGCGGTTCAACAATTCCTGGCATCCATGAGGCGTACAGGGCATCATGGCCGGCTCGCCGATCAGCAGCTTACCCACGTTTACGGGGTGGAACCCGTCAGCATCTTTTTCCGGGTCGATCGCGGTGACGACCTTGTTTTCGTCCATGTGTTTGGGAAGCGGCGACTGAACCAGGAATGCGTGCACTTTCGGGTCTTCGTTGAGCTTGCGGACCAGATTGAGGACGCGGCGTTCGGTGGCGTTTGCGGGCAGTTGGTGCACGAACGAGTTCATGCCCAGTTCCTCGCACGCGCGCGCTTTTCCGCGGACGTAGACGTGACTGGCGGGGTCGTCGCCGACGATCACCACGGCTAACCCCGGGGTGATACCCTTTTTCTTCAGCGCGTCCACTTCCGTTTTGACTTCGGCGCGGATCTGAGCGGCGATCTTCTTCCCATCGATGAGTTTCGCGGTCTTGGGCATGATTTCTTCTCCTTGAGCCTTATGGCCGGAAAGCCGGGGCAGACACGTCTTCACGTCGTTACGGGTGCGTCAATCCCTGTTTTCCGGCACAACGAATCAAAACAATCCGGCGATCTTTCCCCTGTCGTCGATGTCCACGCGGGTAGCTCCCGGAATGGAGGGCAACCCCGGCATCATAATGATGTCTCCGCAGTAAGGAATGATGAAGCCCGCTCCCGCCGCCAACCGGACTTGCCGCACCGGTACGCGGAATCCCGTGGGACGCCCTTTGAGCGCCGGATTGTGGGAAAGCGACAGTTGCGTTTTTGCCACGCACAGGGGCAGATGGCCGAACCCATTGTCCGTGATCCACGCGATATCCTTCTCCGCGGCAGGTTCATAATCCACCCCGTCGGCGCCATACATTGTCGTTGCGACCGCGTCGAGCTTCTCCTTGATACCTGCGCCGGCCGGGTAGAGGTAGCGGAGGTCCGCGTCTCCGGACTCGGCGGCTTCGACGACTTTTTCGGCCAGTTCGAGGCCTCCTTCACCACCGTGCGCGTGGACATCGCTGACGGCAACCGACCGTGCGCCTGCTTCGAGTGCGGCGTCTCCCACCAGTTGGATCTCCGCCGCGGTATCCGTCGGAAACCGGTTGATGGCGACCACGCAGGGCACGCCGAACACGGCCACGTTCTCGATTTGCTTGGCCAGGTTGCCCGCGCCCCGGCGGATGGCGTCAAGGTTCTCCTCGCGCAATCCCGGATCGAAGGGTTTTCCGGGGCGGATGGTGAAATCGCCGCTGTGCATCTTCAGTGCGCGAATGGTCGCGACCACCACCATCGCGTCCGGTTTCAGCCCGCTGTACCGGCACTTGATGTTGACAAATTTCTCGGCCCCCATGTCGACGCCGAAGCCGCTCTCGGTCACGACGTAGTCGCTGAGTTTCAGTGCGAGGCGGTCGGCAATGATCGAGCTGTTGCCGTGCGCGATGTTGGCGAACGGTCCCGTATGCACGAGCACGGGGGTGTTCTCCGTGGTTTGCATGAGGGTAGGCATGAGGGCTTCTCGCAGGAGAACGGTCATGGCCCCTGCCGCCTGCAAATCGTCGGCCGTCAAGGGGGCGCCGCTATTGTCCTGGCCGATAACGACGCTGCCGATGCGTTTCCGCAAATCGCGCAGCCCATCGGTGAGGGCAAGGAGAGCCATCAATTCGCTGGCCACCGTGATGTCGAAACCGGACTCGCGCGGTACGCCGTTAGATTTGCCGCCCAGCCCGATCACGATATTGCGCAGGGCGCGGTCAGACACGTCGACCACGCGGCGCCACGTCACGGCATAGGGGTTGATTCCGAGGGCGTTACCCTGGTGCAGGTGGTTGTCGATCATCGCGGCCAGGAGGTTGTGCGCGATCTCGACCGCGTGGATGTCGCCGGTCAGATGAAGATTGAATTCCTCCATGGGGACAACCTGTGCGCGGCCGCCACCCGCGGCGCCGCCCTTGATTCCGAAGGTGGGACCCATGGAAGGTTGGCGAAGACAGGCAAACGAGCGCTTACCGAGCTTGTTAAGAGCCAGGCTCAGGCCGATCGTCGTGACCGTCTTGCCTTCGCCCAGAGGAGTAGGGGTGATGGCCGTAACGTCGATGTACTTGCCGTTGGGCTTGTGGCTGAGCCGTTCGATAGCCCCGAGGTGCACCTTGGCCTTGTAGTGGCCGTAAGGCTCGAGTTCGTCATCCTGAATGCCCCACGCTGCCGCAAAGTCGCCGATACGTTTCAGCGGCGTTGCTTGTGCAATTTCCAGGTCGCTTAACACGATCCAGGCGCTCCTCGTGCGCGTCACTTCCGTAAAGAAAGGGAGAGTTTGATGTTCCGTGGCGTACGAATGCCCCCGGTCAACGGCGCGTATGATAGCCGAGCCCTCAAAAACCGTCAAATCTGCGCCGAATTTGCTTCACGAATTCCCGGCTTCTGAAGTGACCGCAGGAAGGGAGCCCTCTCCCTTCCCTCTCCTCGGGGAGAGGGTAGGGGGCCGGACATGCCGGCCGGGGGGGTGAATCGCATCCAAAAGTCAGGACTGCCATTCGTGGTCGAGTATCGCTTTCTCGTCGAAGACCGCGTGCATGATTGTGGTGCGGTTGTTGGTGGTGTAGATGATATGGATTTTTTCGTCGTCGGTCTGGATGGCGTAGGGATAAGCGAACGTATTGTCGCCGCCGGCAATGTCGCGCCGGTAGGGGTATGTCTTATCGTTATCGGTGGAGATGGCCACGGTCAAGGGCGACCGCTGATTCATGGAGTCGTTATACGTCAGCAGGAGATGCCCGTTCTTGAGGCGAAGGAAATCGACTGCCGCGTTAGGATTGGGGAAATCGGTGTCTTTGGCGTCGCTCCAGGTTAATCCGCCGTCATGTGATTCGCTTCTGAGGATGTAACCGGTTTCGTCGGGTTCGAAGCCCCCGCCCCGGCGGATGTAGCAGACGAGGTATTGGTCGTCGAGTTGCTCGACTTGGGGCTGCAGGTTGCCCCGCTCGGACTTGATGCGGTTCGTTTCAGTCCACGTTTTGGTCTCGTGGTTATAGCGCATGAAGAAGCTCGAGGTCGTGGGAGCGGTACGTTCCCGGTCTTCGCCGGTCTCGTAGTACATGGGCAACAAGAAGTCGCCGTTCTTGAGGAGTTCGGGACGCCCCCGCACCATGGTTCCTTCTTCGAAAGTCAGCATGAAGGAGTCCGACCATGTCTGGGCGCCGTCGGTCGAGATTTTTCCCTTCACGCGGGCGTTGCTCCAGGTTTCGCCGTACCGGTTGACGTAGAAGAGCCAGACCACCCCGCCGGGGCCTTGCCAGACGACAGGGTTGCCCTCGCCGCGGTCCGGCGTATCAGCGATGACCGCGGGCGGCGACCACCATGGTTCCCCTTTCTTTTGGCGCATGCCGTAGACCGCGGTATCGTCGCCGTATTCGTCCGAGCCGCCATAGTACGCAAGAAAGAGGTCTCCGTTGTCTAACTGAGTGATTGAGGCGGGGTGTTTGTAAATGCCCGGGATCTCTGATCCGCATACGCGGTAGATCTCGATGTTTTGCTCTTGTGCGGCGGCTGTGACGATAGGCACAAGAATCAGCGCTATAGCGTGAATGATTCTCAGCATGTTCTGCTTCCTCCGGTGGCGCCTGATGCGAAACACGTGTTCTCTAATGGTGCCTCTGATTGCGTGGCATGTCAACTGGTGTCGGCCCGCCCCAATCGCCGGATAAGAAAGCCCTCGCTGGAGGGACCTTATTGTCTCCATAAAGACAGGAATAAACTCACACGGAGACACAGGGAACACGAAGATGGAATCCTCCGAAACAAAATGAGGTAGGAAGCATCATTGTGGATTGCGCGGTGGCGCTTCAGCGAGAGACGGGTCCCGGGCCGTTGGAAACAGTGCACGAAGGTGTTCTTGCGCAGGATTTGGAGGCCCGGGGTCTGCGCGCAGCACGGCAAATTCCCATCCCCATCGAGCTTCGCGGGCTCCGGTTCGATAAAGGGTTTCGTGTAAACCTCATCGTGGAGGATAACCGTTCTTGTGGAACTCAAATCCGCGGAGAAGGTCGCAAAGGCGCACCGTAAACCGGTGTTGACCTATCTGCGGTTGATGGGTGTCAGACTCGGCTATTTACTCAACTTCGGCGAGGCGCTGATGAGGGACGGCATTCCCCGCATCATAAACGCAGACATTGAGCAGATTTCGCTTCGGCGGGCGCTCCATTTCCTCCGCGTCCTTTGTGCCTCTGTGTGAGTTTCCCCAATCGTCGTGTTATTCGGCGATTTGGGGGCTAGGCGAAAATGCTTGAGGGAATATACACCTCTTCGCCGGTGTCTATGGTTACAGGGTTTTGTGTCAAAGGCTGGAAGGATATGACATCATGCCGGAAGAACTTGAGGGATTGGCGGCGCAGGAATGCAAACCGTGCAAGGGCGAGGTGCCAGCCCTGGAAAGCCGTCAACTTGAAGCTTTGATGCGCAAACTCGACGGGGACTGGCGCCTTGTCGGAGAGCACCATCTTGAGCGGGAGTATGGGTTCGAAGGATTTGCCCCCGCTGTGGACTTCACAAACGAGGTGGCCCGCATCGCCCGGGCTCAGGGCCATCATCCCGACATCCTGTTAACGTATGGCAAGGTCAAGGTAACGGTGTGGACCCACAAGGCCGGCGGCCTCACCCTGAACGATTTCATCCTGGCGGCCAAGATCGAGAAAGCGTTCCAAAACGGCGCGTAACAAACGCGTGAAGATAGACCATGCCCTGCAACGACATCAGCGAACGCGTCGAGGTTGTCTTCGATGCCGATGACCGGCTGGCCTCGTATGTCCTTCATAAACGCGCCTGCGGGCGTGCTGTGGGCGCTGAGTCGTTTCTTGATTCCATGCTGACGGGCAGAACCTTGGACGAGATCGCGGACACGAGTCCGGAGGAACTGCTCGAATACTGCCGGCCTCAAAGCGATGCGGAGGCCTTCCTTGCACTCAAACACTTGTTTGCCGTACAGGCTGCCTGCGCCGTACTGAGAGGTGCGGCGGCGGGCGGGCTCAACAATGCCTGTACCGCCGCGAGGATCGGGTTTGAAGACGGGCACACGCGCTTGACCGGGCTCATCCGGGTCACTGCGCTGCACGGAGCCATCGAAGCGTGCCGCCGCTGCAACCGCTGTCCCGCGGGAGAGGATGTCTAAGCGTCGCAAGCGCTCGCTTCTGCCTTCCCGATGCGCTATGATCGCGCGACCAGTGTGGTTACAGCCGGTTAAAATCAGCGCCCGGGACCGATCACGCGAGACGGGCGTTTTCGAGAGGATTATCATCTATGGCAGTGGCGAAACGGCGGGAAACCATCGGCGTCATGGTGGGCAATGTAAAGGTGGGCGGGGGCGCGCCGGTCGTCGTGCAGTCCATGACCAACACCGATACGGCCGACCCGCAATCTACCGCGAAACAAATCATGGAACTTGCCGACGCGGGTTCCGAGCTGGTCCGGGTCACCGTCAACGTTCCCAAAGCCGCGGAAGCTGTCGCCGAAATTGTCCGGCACATCCGAGATGCCGGATATACCACCCCGATTGTCGGCGATTTTCACTACAACGGCCACAAGCTGTTGGCACAGTGCCCCGAGTGCGCGAAAGCTCTGGACAAATACCGCATCAATCCCGGCAACACCGGCAAAGGGGCGAGCCGGGACGCCAATTTTGAGACTATCTGCAAGATTGCGGCCGATAACGGCAAGCCCGTGCGCATCGGGGTCAATATTGGCTCGCTGAACCCCGAACTGGTTATCCACAAGATGCAGGAGAACACCGACAAGCAGCTGGGCAAGCCTTCCGATGAGGTGATGAACGAGTGCATGATCCTCTCGGCTCTCGAGTCCACCCAACTCGCACTCGATGCCGGGCTGCGACATGATCAGATCGTCATTTCGTGCAAGACGTCTACGCCCGTATACCTCATCAACTTGTACCGTGAACTATCCTCGAAGACGGACCAGCCGCTACACCTTGGCCTGACCGAAGCCGGCATGGGGGCCAAAGGGCTCGTCTGGTCCGCCGCCGCGATGGCCCCACTCTTATGCGAGGGCATAGGCGACACGATTCGCGTGTCGCTCACGCCCCGTCCCGGGAGCGATCGGCGCGAGGAAGTCTACGCCTGCTGCGAACTACTTCAGGCGCTGGGACTCCGGTCGTTTGCGCCGAGCATTACATCATGCCCCGGCTGCGGACGAACCACCAGCACCACGTTCCAGGAACTCGCCGAGCAGACCGAGGCCTACGTCAAAAAACGCCTTCCCGAATGGCGAAAACGTTACAAAGGCATCGAAACCCTCAAGCTGGCGGTCATGGGATGTGTCGTCAACGGACCCGGCGAATCCAAGGCCGCCAACATCGGCATCAGCCTGCCCGGTTCGGGGGAAAGCCCCGTTTGCCCTGTATATGTGGACGGCGAGAAAGTCGCGGGACTCAAAGGCTCTCCCCAGGAATTGGCAAGCGGCTTCCGCGAGATTATTGACAAATACATCGAGACCCGGTTCGAACACCGCGAAAAATGCTAATTTCGGGGACACAATACTCAATTGGGAATTCGCGCGCACTATCTGCCATAAGTGTTTTGACCATTCATGGTCATAATTGAGTATTGTGTCCCCGAAATTCCTACTTCGTCTCACGCGCATATTCGCAGAGGGCGCGGAGGTTTTCGCGGGGGGTATCCCGCACGACCTCGCAGCCCGCGCTGACGATGAAGCGGGCGCCGGCTTCCCTGTGGCATCTCGCGATGGCCTCTCGGACGCTCTCGGGGCTCCCGTCGCGCAAGCAGCGCACAGGATCGAGGTTGCCCAGGATGACTTGGTCCGGACCCATCGCGGCACGGCCCTGGGCAGCGGGCGCCAGGAAGTCGAGATCGACGATGTCGCAGCCCAGCCGTCCCATCCCCTTCAGGATGGCGCGGGTATCGCCGCAGATGTGCAGCCGCACCTTGAGGCCCATGGCGTGAAGGCCGTCTACGAGGCGCTTCTCGGCGGGCCAGACGAATTCCTCGTAAATCTGTGGTCCTACCAGCGAAGCCGCGGCATCGCCCACACCCATCAGCTCGGCCCCGGCGTCTTTCTGTGCCTGCGCGAAAGCCAATTCCATCTCGATTATGAAATCAAAGAGGTCACGCACAAACTCAGGCCGCTCAAAGAAATCCATCATGATATGGTTGATTCCGCGCAAGTCGGCCGCTTCGGCGACGGGACCCTCGACCCAGCCTTCGACAATCCGTTCATTCCCCACGCGCTTTTTCAACAGCGCGACGCCTTTGACCCGGTCGTGCATGCGCCCGCCGCCCAGCGGGTCCGGTATCGAGAGCCTGGCGAGATCCTCCGGGCGCTGCAACAGGGCGTGGCTCTCGTCCACTGCCGGAGGCTGATCCTCGAACCACTCGATGGCCGCGCCACAATCGGCAGCTTCGCGCGCCGGGTCTGAAATGGCCGACACAAAATCAAACCCGAAGGCTTCGGCGACGCGGCTCTGGGCTTCCGCCAGCACGTCATGGTTTGAGGCATACTTGCCGTACTTCACCCCCATCAGGTCCGCCGCGAACATCATGGTGATTGGCATCAGCGGCAAGTGGTCGACTTCGCGCCCTTCGATCATCGCCAGCACACGTTCCCGGCCGGTCATATTCAAACCCTCCCGTGTTTCGCCGGCTATTCGTTTCCGAGCATCTCTCGAATGGTCGTGATCATCTCGCTCCGCGGAACCGTTACTTGCGCGGTTCTTCCCGCTTTACGGTAGGCGTCGTGGTCGGCGATGTCTTCGCGCTGATCCTTCCCCGCGAGGAGGTCCTTGATCGAGACCAGGCCCTTCGCCAGTTCGTCTTCACCCACGATGACGGCTACCGGAATCTGACAGCGATCAGCGTGGGCAAGCTGGTGTTTCATTCCGCGTTTGTTGCCGAAATAGACCTCGGCGCGCAGTCCGGCGTCGCGCAACTCTTTGGCGACCTTGAGCAGCTCGGCCTCGGCCACGCGCCCCACGAACGCCACCAGCACCTGGGACTGTGCTGAGATGCGCGGCGCTATCCCGAGGAACTCGAGGGCCGCCATGAGCCGGTCCAGGCCAAACGCAATCCCCGCGCAGGCAATGCTGCGTTCGAGGAACCGCGATACCAGTCCGTCGTAACGCCCGCCGCCGCCCACGGACCCGAACCGGCCTTCCGCGATGGCGATTTCATAGACCGGGCCGGTGTAGTAATCAAGTCCTCGGGCGAGACTTGGCGCGAACCGGGCCTGCGCCACGGGCACGCCCAAGGCGTCGAGGCACGCCGCCAGTTGGGTCATCTCTTCGAGGGACTGGGTTGATCGCTCGCTGACCGGCAGAGCCTCGCGCATCTTCTCCACTACCTCCGCGCGCGAATCTCCTTTGATGGCAATAAACGACAGGATGGCGTCGATGGTCTTGTCGTCCAGGTGCGCGCCCGGGATGGGATCCCCCGAATCATCAATACGCCCCTTGCCCAGCTCCAGCCGGATATTGTCTACGCCCACCTTGTCGAGCTTGTCGATCACCCGCAGGACATGCTTTCCCTTGGCCCCATCCCTGATTCCGCACCCCTCGAGCAACGCGTCAATCAGCTTGCGGTTGTTGACCAGCACGCAGAAATCGCTAGCCCCGAGTCTCACCATGATCTCGCAAACGACGGCGATGATTTCGGCATCCACGGCGACGGAATCCGAGCCCGCCGCGTCGATATCGATCTGGGTGAACTCGCGAAAACGCCCGGGCCCCGGACGGTCGCCGCGCCACACGGGCCCGATTGCGTACCTGCGGAACGGCGCCTTCAATTTGTCGGGATATTGAGCCATCATGCGCGCGAACGGGACGGTCTGGTCGAAACGCATGGCGACGGGTTCGCCCTCGGGCGTCTCGAGGCGGAAGAGCTCCTTATTGGTCTCTTCACCGCCGGTTCCGAGCAACGTTTCGAGATACTCGAGAGCAGGCGTCTGCAGCGGCACGAAACCGTACTTGCGAAAGACGGACTCGCAAACATCGACCACGGCCTTTCGGGCCAGGACCTCTTCAGGCAGAAAATCCTGGAATCCTTTCAATATACGCGGTTCAATCAGCGGCTTGGCGTCTGGCATCGTACTCCCTCGCAGAACTTCGCGAAACTAATCTGAATAGGCCTTGAAGTCTACACGGAACGGCCGAATGCCTTCAAAATATGCGCACAATAGAGCTGGAACGATCAGGGGCTGTCTCACGAACTTGACTCTCGTTCGGGCTTCTTCTATACTCTGGACGGTTTACAGGCGA
>Ga0209201_1001945_pt1 | contig 21798 bp, 16 predicted proteins | sample AD_UKC055_MetaG_FD_184411 | JGI IMG/M metagenome (GOLD analysis project Ga0209201, IMG submission 184411) | Active sludge microbial communities of municipal wastewater-treating anaerobic digesters from USA - AD_UKC055_MetaG (SPAdes) (version 2) | ecosystem: Engineered > Bioreactor > Anaerobic >...
TTGCAGGTAATTCTGCACGTAATCCCGGACGGAATCTTCCAGTGCGGGAAATTCCACCGGAGCGCCGGCTTTTTTGAGCTTGCCCATGTCGGCTTCGGTAAAATACTGATACTGATTGCGCAGTCCTTCCGGCATTTCGATGTATTCAATATTCGGCTTAATGTCCATCGCCGCATAAACCGCGTTGATCAGGTCGTTCCAGGTTCGGGCCTTGCCCGTGCCCAGGTTGAAAACGCCGTTGGCACCCGGATTCTGCAAAAGCCACCACATGGCGTTGACACAGTCCTTGACATAGACAAAATCCCGCATCTGTCCACCGTCGGAATACTGGGGCAGGTAGGATTTGAAGAGGCGCACTTTGCCCGTTTCCCGAATCTGATGAAACGCTTTAAAAATAACGCTGGTCATATCGCCCTTGTGATATTCATTGGGGCCGAAGACATTGAAAAATTTGATGCCCGCCATCTTTTTTTCCAGCTTCTGCCGCAGGGCCCATACATCAAAAACCTGCTTGGAGTAGCCGTACATGTTGATCGGCTTAAGCGCCGGGATTTTGCCGTGATCGTCCGAGAAGCCCTGCGATCCGTCGCCGTACGTCGCGGCGGAGCTGGCGTAGATAAACCGGATATCGTGATCGAGCGCCCACTCGGCCAATGTCTTGGTATAATGAAAATTATTTTCCCACAGATAATCCGCGTCGCGCTCGGTCGTGGAAGAGCAGGCGCCCATGTGGACAACGGCTTCAACCCCGTCAACTGCAAAAGGCAGGTCGTCGTCGTAAACCATCGAAAAGAAATCTTCCTTATGCATGTAATCGGCAAACTTTAAGTTGACCAGATTTTTCCATTTATCCGATGTTCCCAGATGGTCAACAATCAGAATGTCGTCGATGCCCTCCGCATTCAATTTCCAGACAAAGGCGCTGCCGATAAATCCCGCTCCGCCGGTCACGATGATCATGTGCTTTCTCCCCCAACGTATTTGTCGCGTTTCCGTAGTAATACCGAAAAGGCCGGCTGTCAATCATGAAAATGGAAAGAGATCAGGCAAATGTCAATAGTAAAGATGCGACCCCAATTGCCCCGAGGATGACAACGCTAAAAACGAAGTAATCGACGTTGAAGTAAATCCGCAAGATCTCTGCGCCCGTCCAGAACACAATGGATAAAAACCTCGTTTGCGAATATTTGATAGATAATTCTATAGGGCTTAAAATGAAGCTCCAGATAATCATGAACGCTTATTCTATCCAGCACCGGTGGAACATGGCCGCGCGTCGCCATTGTTTCCAGACTATTGCACACCTCTTGAATTTTTTTGAAAACATCATCAGCTTTTTGAGCTGAATCATGCCGCAAAATATAACTATAAATTTCGAAGATATCTTCTTCGGCATCCGTAATCAGATAAACAGCGTATTTCATTTAATTTCCCGGATACGTTTTTCTAAATCGTCAAAAGATGTCTTCAGCGGTTTGATGCGGCCCTCCTTAAGATTATTGGCGCTGAGCGCTAGTATTTTCAACAATGCCAAGCTTTCCTGGGATTGTTCAAAAGAACGAATATCCTGAACAATAACTTTAGCTTCGCCGTTCTGCGTTATGATCAAGGTCTTGCGATTGTCCGAAACATCTTTAATGACTTCCGAAGCATGTGCCTTGAAGTAACTTATCGGCTTTATATCTTCTGACGGCATCATCATTAAACCTCCATTAATTGACTACAATATAGACCATTAATAGGTTGATGTCAAATGAACAGATAGAACTCTGAAATACTTAAGGGTGAACCTCCTTCCTCATAAACACTTGCATAGCTATCACTGTTTTAAATTTCGACTTTTCTGTACAGGGACTACCAAATCATAATATGCTTTTTTATTTGCGCTGCAAAACTTTTTTTTGCCCATAACTTTTAATCGTTTGTCACTATCATTAAAAACTTCTTTGATGGTATTATCAACCTCATATTGTTCAACTATGCTGCGACAACCAGCTTCAGTGTACATTGAATTAAGCATGCCGGCAACTCCACCCTTAAAACCGCAATTCGCCTCCAAATAATCATTATAGATTCCTGCGCCAAGTAAACGGATGCAGTTGTCTTTATTATTTGCACTCACGGCATTTGTAGTAGTAAACAACACTAACAACAAAATAATCAATTTTATAATTCGTTTCATGAATAATCCTCATTTATATTGTTTTCATCTATCAGGAATTGTCCTAGATCCTTCCGCATTACGAAGAGCGTTTTCTCTACTAACATCTCTTTGCTCCTCAAGCACCGATTGTTACTCTCTATATATTATACCAACCCATTGAAAATGAGGGGCCCTAATTCTAGCCCCAAAAGCGTTAGTGCCGTCTATTGTGCCTTTTCCTTTGAGCGCCAACATCACTTTGGGGGCCATGAAGCCACCTTTAAAGTGAGTTCCTTTTGGAATTCCCGTAACAATAATTTGGTCTGGCGCACCTGTTGCATCACGCAAATTTGTATATCCGCTAAAGAAAATTGCGGATGTGCTAGAAAGCATTTTTTGAAATTGCACCAAAACAGCTATCGTACGACCTTCATACTCGTATGGGTTAATTTCTAAATCGCCAATCCTTGCAACCTTTTCAACGCCATACTTCCTTCTTATTTCTTCCTGCCAAGCCTTGAGTTTTGCAGCTTCCTTTTCTCGCAGTATTCTTTGTTCTTCCCTTTCTATGCGCGCTTTTTCTTCTTTTGCTTTCTCTTCCTGTCTAATTCTCTCCCTCCTTGCCTCTTCATGGAGACGATCTTTTGCTACCCATTTTAAATGTTTTTCTGATTTTTCCATTTTTATATCAGTAAACGTATGTCCAGCGACGGATAATTGAGTAGAGTGCGGTGAGCACATAGCATCCACAATTTCTTTATCAAGTGTTTTTTCAACAAGTTTAGCCTTATATCGATCTTTAAAAAAACTACCAATATTTTCTGCAAAACCCTTGCCTTCCATATCTTTAACAGGAATTGTCTTCTCTGAGTCAACCCCGAACCAACAACCAGATGTTAATTCTACAAAACCATTATAGTCATAGTCACCGCCTGGTCCAGTAGTTGTAAAAACTACTTGTAAAGGGCATACTGGCTCTCCTGAATCAGACCAGCACTCGGAGCGAAACTGTGAGAAACTACCTTCATATTTTGGGTAGCCTTCTTTATATTTATTGACAGTTTTTACCCACCCCCCACCGCCATTTGCGACTCTAAACAAGTTACCTTTCTTAAAAGGTATTGTCATATTCTTATCCTCTCTATCAATAATACCCCCGTTGAGCAGAGCCATTATATCCCCGCTGGTATTATTGATAGTAATTTTAACATCTTCGCAAGCTAAGAAATACGATTCTTCTGCATGCAGAATAGAAGGGATTATCAATAAAACAACTAACGCAATCAAAATATTTTTCATCTTCCTCGCCTCTTTGGATAAGATGTCTACCATTCTTTGAAATTTTCAAGCTCTTTGACTCGTTGTGCTGTAGTCATCATAAAGCAATCACTTGCCCTTACAGACGCCATTGTTCCTCCATCTGGGTCATTGTAGAAATTGCAATTTGCATCTCGGTATTTTACCCAAGCGCGTTGAGCGTCTCGTAACTCCTTTTTGCGTGGTTCCGATAGTTCAGTCATTACATCTTTATAGACCTTATTGAGGCGAGCATCTTGAAGTTTTGCTTCTGCGGCAATGCAGCCAAGCATTTCAACAGTAACACCATCAGATTTATCCATACACTTTGAAAAATTTTTCGACAATCCTAAATCATCAGCATATGCTACCTGAGTAAGGCAGCACAAAATTAAACCGGCGAGAAAAGACTTATTTGAAGCCATAATTTGCTCCTTCTTTCTGACAGTTGAAAACTGAGCTGGTCTTGCAAAGCTGGACAGGTGCATAAGTGAGGAATATGCTCTATAGCGTCCCACTTATTGTATAATTTTTCATGCGTGTTGTTTATTCATCTAGTTGCAGCACTAACGACTCCGTAAGCAGCAGAAGTATCCGAAGCTGCAACAACACGACCATTTTTCAATATCTGTACTTGAAGGCTTCCGCTTTCACTTTGTTTTTGGAAAGTCACAGATACTATGCTTCCCCTTAACTGGTACGATTGAGGAACTATACCATCAACTGATTTTGATTCCGATTCACCTGCTGCATTCACTACCATATATGCACCACTGAAGCCTAAACCCGACGTACCTGATACATTGACAGTGTAATCTGATGAAAAAATACCAGATGCCGATTTTAAAGGAGCGCTGCCTTTAGTGCTACTACCACCACTTATAATAAACCAAATGAAAAAACCAAGACAAATAAAAACCACAATTACAAGCCAAGCAGGCACGTGATTTCCTTTTTTTGCTGCCTTTATGATTTGTTTTTTTTCGTCATCAGTTAATGGATCAAGATCAGATTTACAATTTTTACATATTACTGCCTCAGCCTGGACATATTCAGCGCATTTTGGACACTTCCTCATACCGGATAATATTTCTTTATTTAACGGCTTGATAAGAATTGCCACAGGTAATGCAACAATGAACAACATGGCCCCGAAAAACCACCACAGCATAAAACTTCTTCCTTTTTTTGAGGCAATGGCAGCCGGAATAAGGCCCAACAAAATTGCTAAGACAAGAATATATTCCATTTTCCCCCCCCCTTTTTTTGTAGTCTTATGTGCGTAATTATCGTGAACTTATGTTCACACCTAATATAACTAATAATATAATATTAAACAAATCAGCTAACAGACTCTTTAAACAACAACAAAAGTAAAATTAATATTTAGAGAAATATATGAATACTTTTCTTAGACATGCATTCCCCTATTACGACATTAGAAAAGAGAAATTAAAAAATATTCTTAATTGACATTAAAATTTTAAGACATATTATTTTTTTAATCAATTCTTTTTTAGAACATCCATTTGTATAATAAGTTCGTCCTGAAAAATAGGTTTTGTCAAAACTTTTTGTAGCATTGGCATTGGGGGAACACCCTTAAGTAATCAATTTTTCGATTAAGGCGGACAGAGTATCGCTGTTTCCTTACTAAACACAAATTGATTTCAATATGCAATCACCTCAAGGCTGTGAACAAATGCTCTTTGCAATGTAGGATCCGCCAAAAATGATTCGTAGTCTATTCCGGTAGCCTTTGACAGGATGAAGTCCATCTCGTCCAGCAGATGCCGGATGTATTCACGCAGCGATAGCGACACGTTCAACCTCTTTGAGGATATGGGGGCCGATGTACGGGCTTAATGCTTGCGGAGTGATGATTTCAACTTTGTGGCCCAAAAGGTCTTCGAGAAGAAAAGACAAGTCTATGAAATTGTCAAAGGTATGTTTTTGGGGAATGAATTCAACAAGAAGATCAATATCGCTTTCGGAATGTTGATCGCCGCGCACGAACGATCCGAACAAACCAATGCTGACAACGCCAAATTCGGCAAGGCGTTTTCTTTCCCGCAAAACGATTTCAAGAATATCCTCTTTTGTCTTTACTGTGTTGCCGTTCATGACCCGATCCCTTTGATAAAGAAATACAGAGACTAAAACGTAAAGTCAATGAAATTTAGTGAATGATATCAGCAAAAAGTATCATACCTTTGGCTTGTCAGGATGCGTTTTCCCTCAGCACTCTGCGCAGAAGTTTTCCCGACGGATCCCGGGGAATGCTGTCCCGGATAAGAATAGATTTGGGCACGCGATAGTCCGGCAGATGCTCCCGGCAATACGCAAACAGGGCTTCCCGGTCCGGCGGTTCGCCTTCCTTCAGGGCGACGACTGCGACGATCGCCTGACCCTTCATCCGGTCGGCAACGCCGATCACTGCCGCGTCTTTCACGCCGGGATGCCGCATCAGAACTTCTTCAATCTGACCGGGATAGACGTTGAATCCCCTGGAAATGATCATGTCGTCCTTTCGGTCGATGATATAGAAAAATCCGTTTTCGTCCATGCGGGCAAGGTCTCGCGTGCAGAACCACCCGTCGCGCAAAACGGCGGCGGTGAGCTCCGGATTGTTCCAGTAGCCCCGCATGATCTGCGGCCCCCTGACGACCAGCTCCCCGATCTCACCCGCCTCGCATTCCCTTTGGCCGGTTTCCAGGTCCATGATTTTCGCCTGCGTATCCGGAAGAGGCACGCCGATCGATCCCACCGGCCCGCCATTCGGATAAGGTGACATGTGCGTCGCGGAGGACGCTTCGGAAAGGCCATAGGCTTCAATCATCCGCTTTCCGGTCAGACTCTCGTAACGTTCATGGAGCGCAGCCGGCGCGGGCGCTCCGCCGCTGGTGGCCACCAAAATGGAGGAAAGGTAGTCCCGGGCCGTCTCATCGGGAAGCGAAACGATCGCCTGCCAGAGGCTGGGCACCGCCGGAAACGATATCGGGCGGTGGGTTTCCAGCATCTTCGTCATGGACAGGATGTCCATAGCGTCCATTCGGGGAAGAAGCAGCATCCGGTATCCCTTGCTCACCGGGATCAGCAGGCCGGCCGTCATTCCAAAGACATGAAAAAAGGGAATGACGCACAGCACCGCCGCGTTCCCCGTGTGTTCGTGGCCCATCCACTTGTCCGACTGCGTTGTGCTGGCCACGAGATTGGCATGCGTGAGCGTGGCCGCCTTGGGCGCACCCGTGGAGCCGCTGGTATATTGCAGCACGGCGAAATCGGAAAGCGACACGTCAGCCCCGGCGCCGATCCCGCGGTCCGCGCCCGCCATCAGGTCGGAAAAAATTTGCGGAACGGGCATGCCATCCGTCAAAGGAATCTTTTTCTCCATGCCGAACACGGAATGAAGAATGACGTTTTTCACGGCGGTTCTGGAAATCACCCGGTAGAGATTTTTGGCAAACAGATCCAGGGTAATGGCCGTCCCCGCCCCGGAATTGTTGAGGCAGGCGGCCAGTTCCTCCCCCGTGATGCCGACGCTTACGTTGACCACGACGGCGCCGAGTTTCAAGATCGCGAAAAAAGAAATGACATAGGTGGGCGAATTGACCAGAATCAGGGCAACGCGGTCGCCTTTTTTCACACCCTGCCCACTCAGGATCAAAGCGAATCGGTCAACCTTCTCCGCCAGTTCGGCGTATGTCGTATCCGCGTCGTTGAACGTCATGGCGACATATTCCGTATGCGCCATCGCTGTCTTTTGCAGAAAAGAATAAACGGGCGCCTCCGGATACTCGAGCGTCCGGGGCACATGCTTCGCGTAATGTTTGAACCAGGGCTGTTCCATCGCTTATTTCCTCCAACAACTTTGACAATCAGCAAGAAACGACTGATTTGGGAAAATCTGTAATACCGAACATGCAGGGGTGTCAAGCAGGGAAAAGAGCGATTAAGTGTAAGCCATTTAACCAAACCTTATAACCGGGGCGGCTCACCAGCGATTCTCCCTTTTATATTTCTGGCACTCATATCTCCTGCTCCAGTAACTGCCCATTTTCTTTGAGCCAGGCCTTGGCTTTTTCCATCGTCGGAGTTTGCGTTCTTACAATATTCCAGAACCTGGGCGTGTGATTTGGCTCCATCAGATGGACAAGTTCGTGGACGATAACGTAGTCAACGACAAACATAGGCGCTTTGATCAATCGCCAGTTTAGGTTGACATTATCTTTCAACGTGCAGGAGCCCCAACGGAAGCGACTGTCAACAATCTTGATTGAGGCAATATCAACGCCGAGCGCCCGGGCATGGATTTTAACCCGGGGGGTGATTTTTTCTTTAGCCCGGTTGATGTACCACTGGCGTAACGCTTCCACCCTCTTTTCAATTTTTGTGGCTGGAATCAGAAAACGCCGGACGAATTCAATGTCGGATAAACCTTCTTTAACGATTTCAATGCGATATTGCCTGCCCAGATAAAGGGCCGATTCGCCGCTGACCAGTTCCTTGCCTGGCGGATGGGGAAGGTTATGATATTTCTGAGGATGACCGGTCTTTTCATAAATCCACTGTCGCTTGGATTCGACCACTCGCCGGATATTTTCTTCAGGCATCTCCGCGGGGGCATGCACCACAACACTGCGATCACGTTCAACGGATATGGTTAACTTACGTCGCTTAGCCGATCTCTGCAGGGTGTAAACCAGATCCATCCACGTTACTCCGCGTAAAGAATGATGTCATTTTTTCTGAGGGCCATTTCCATGATGCGGGAGATAATCTGTGCCCGGTTTTTCACCACGGCCGGCAATTTGGCAAATCTGGGTGACAGCAGGGTTGCCTGGATATCCGCCTTCAATTTATTTTGCGCGGGGATGCTTTCCCAGAATCCGGTCAACTTCAATTCCCTCTCCACGACCAGAAATACCTGCTGGGTCAGATCGACGAGATAGCTGATCCGGTCCTCCTGCGTCATGCCATAAACAGGGTCAGGCTCAGAAACCGGAACGGCTTCGAGTTGCCCCACCCCTCCGTCGCCAAATATTTCCCGTGTCAACATTCGGAAAAACGGCATCTGTTTTTTGCGGTGGAGTCCATAAGTCGGTTCTTTGCCCGCATTAACAATACGAACGCGAAGTTTTTCCAGTTCTTCATAAATCTTTTTCCAGTTGTTGCGGAATTCTTCAAAAATAGCCGCCAGCGCCTCGGCAAATGAGGCCTGCAAATCGGGATCATCGATCAACTCAACATCAAGATGATGGCGGATGGCATGTTCCACCTCTGCCGCTTTGGTCTTCGTCCGGCTTCGCCTGTCAACTTCCTTTTCAAAATCCGCATCAAGGATGGAGATGGGTTCGATCTTGACTTCAATGCCTTTCGATTCCAGGTAAACATCCGTAATGCTCCGTAGCTTGGCCGGAATGCCTTTCATGCTCAGGCGCTCATCCCGGAAATGTTTTCCCGCCAGAACATTGATTTCGGCCAACGCTTTATAGTCAGTCATATAGTTCAGGGCTTCTTTTGCGGGGAAAACAAGATTTAAGCAACGGGTCAGATTTTTAAAGGCCGTCATGAAATCAAATCGCAGGTCTTCGTCATAAAAAATATCAAAGAAGGCGTCATGGTCCGTCAGATCGGTGAGCCCGTGCTTTTTGAGCAGAGCCAGAATGGACACATGAGACGCCTGTAACTCCCGTAATTCTTCTTCGGGAAAGCTCAAGGTGTCGATCACTTCTTTTTGTTCACGCTCATCATAGGTGTCAATCGCTTTTTTCAGGTGATGGCCGATGCCTACATAGTCCACTACAAAGCCTTTGTCTTTGCCGTCGCCGCCCACGCGGTTTACCCTGGCGATCGCCTGGAGAAGATTGTGGGCCACGATAACTTTATCCAGGTACATGACCTGTTCCACCGGCGCGTCAAAACCGGTCAGCAGCATATTATTGACAATGAGGATGCCCATGTCGCCGGTGACGTTTTCTTCCTGACTGCCAAAGGCCATTTTAAAACTCTTGATGCTGGTATCATGCCTGGCCGAGTCCGAATAGGTTTTGAGAGGGGGAAGGTCGTTATGATTGCCGGAAATGATCACATCCGTCTTCAGCTTTTTGAGCTGGTCAAGGTTAACACCTGTAAGTTTCCATCCGTCGTCCTTACCATCCTGACGTCGTCCCGGCGAAGGCCGGGACCCAGTATCTTTTATACTGGATTCCGGTTCAAGCCCGGAATGACGGAACTTATTTTTCTCCAACGCGTCGATGGCTTCTTTTAGCGCAGCATCGATATATTCCTTGTACCGCACCGCCGCCTCGCGGGATGTGGCCACTACCTGCGCTTTATAGCCGTTGGGAAAAACATGCGTCAGGTAATGCTTCACCATGTCTTTGGCTTTGGCCTCGATGGTCGTCTTAGATTCCAGATAAGCCTCGCGCGATCCGTACCCCAGAACAGTCAAACGCTCCTGCAAGTTGTAATCACTGAATACATCCTCTAAGGCTTTGTCCATGGCCTTTTTATCCGCCACTTCCGCGTTATGCGTGCGGCCTTCATAGACAATCTCCAGCGTCACGCCGTCATCAATGGACTGGCGCATCGTGTATTTGTCGATATAGTCGCCGAAAACACGCTCGGTCTTGTCGATCGGCGTTCCCGTGTAACCGATGCGGGCGGCATTGGGAATGCCGCGGTCCAGATTCGCGCCCAGCATGGCGTATTGCGACCGGTGCGCCTCGTCGGTCATCGCCAGAATGTGAGGACTTGGGTTTAGTTCCGGGAAAGTTTCCGTCAAATCCGCCTCACGGAATTTGTGAATCATCGCCATGACCAGATCGGAAGAATCGGAACGCAGCAATTTTTTGAGCGTCTTGATGCTGTCGGCCACCTTGACCGTGAAACCGATGCTCTGGCTGGTCTCCGTAAGCTGAGATTCCAGTTGCGTGCGGTCGGTGACAAAAATCACCTTCCAGTGCGAAAGCTGTGCGTGGCGGTACATCTCCCGCACCATAAACATCATGGTCAGTGATTTACCCGATCCCTGGGTATGCCAGATGATGCCGCTTCGCTCACGGGGGCTTTGTCCCTCAAGAAGACGCCTTACCGCCAGCTTGACGGCGCGAAACTGCTGGTAGCGGCCCACGATCTTGATGGTTTCTCCTTTGTCGTTGGTTGAAAAAAGCGTAAAGGTGCGGATCAGGTCCAGCAGATTGTTCTGGTCGAGCATCCCGGCCACCAGCCGCTGCTGATCGTTCGGGCCGCTTGCGCCGTGCTCAAGATCATCCACGGTGCGGGGATAAGGATCGGCCCAGCGGAAAAAGAATTTCTCATTGTGGGTGGTGATGGTGCCGAACTTGGCAGCCTGGCGGCAGGTGGCAATGACGAACTGATTGTAATAAAAAAGCGGCGCACTGCCTTCACCCTTGGCGCCGCGCTGCTCGCTGTAGCGCAATAACTGATCGATGGCTTCGGGAATTGCGTCTTTGACCTTGGGAGATTTGCATTCGACTACCACAATCGGCAAGCCGTTTAAAAAAAGGACGATGTCCGGCACAATATGGTGCTCAGTCCCCAGAATGCGCACTTTGAGCTGACAGACGGCCATAAAGCGGTTATTGTCCCGATGGGTAAAATCCACAAACCGCACCGTCGGGCTTTTCTCTCCTGTTCTGCGGTTAACGCTGACGCTGGTGTTTTCCAGAAGCAGGGTAAAAACATGACGGTTGTTGGCAATAAGACCGGTGCCTGGAAAACCGGCGGTAAGTTGTTTGACCACTTCTTCAACCTGATCGTCTTCCAGCCAGTTGTTGATGACTTTGAGCTGAGCTTGTAAAACGTCCGTCATCACCACATCGGTAAAGCTCCGGCGGTAGCTGTCTTTTGGCTGCTGCTCACGATCGGTGAAGTCCAGAATTTCCCAGTCCAGGCCGGAGAGTTGATCAAGGAAAGGCTTTTCGACGTGATTGCGTTCATCAAGTTTCAATTGCCGGGCAGCTTTATCCGACGTCATGTTTTCTCCTTGACGACCCAGTGGCCGCCCTTTTTAGGGCCAATCCGCTCAATGATGCCGGATTCACGCAATTTTCGAAGACCGCGTTCGACGGTTCTGCTCGATGTGCCGATCCTGGAAGCCAAAGCGGCGCTTGAAAGCGTTTTGTCGGTTTTGAGCAAAGCAATAATTGCTTCCGACATTTTATCCGACATTTTATCCGACACTTCTTCCGACATTTTCACCGGCGTCTTCTCTGACATTTTTGTTTGGGCCGTGAATTGCACCATCAGCCCTGACGCATCGGAGCGATATGCAGGAAGCGGAACGCCGGCCGCTTTGCATTCATGGCGGATTTTTTCAATGCCCCGCCCCCAGGATTCGATCATTCCCGCCCGAAAGAAGGCATTGGCAATGAGAGGATTAAACGGTTTGGAAGCGTGCTTGGCCAATAATTGCGCAACCGTCCACTGATCAGGCAACTGGCCGTCATTCCAGAAATAGATTTTGTCTTCATACACGCTGATTTGTATCGGCGATCCGCCGCTGTAATCCTTGTGCACAATGGCGTTGAGCAGCGCTTCCCGCAAGGCCGCCTTCGGAAAGGGATACCGCTCGACCCGGTTGATGCCTTCATAGCTGATTGCTGCCCGCAGATACTTGGTCAGCAACAGATCCATGGCTTTTTCCGCCTGGACAAACAGATTGCCGTGAATCTCATCCTGGTAAAGCAAATCGGCGTCCGTCCGGAAAAAACCGATTTTAATATACGCGCCGACCACCCACTTTTCCGGGTCGGAAGAAAAAAGCAACAGGGCGGCGCGTTTGAGGTAGCGGCCTTCCTTTAAGTTCAGATTTTCAATAAGAGAGGCGTTGCTTTCCGCCAGAACCTCATCGCTTACGCGCCCGCTTTTGGCGGCTTTGCTCCGAAAGAGCTCAAAAGCATCTTTCTGTAAATCGCCCATGGCCACCCGCGGCACCGGCACGGCATCCCAGCGCTTGCCCTGCTTTTCCAGCAGGAACTTGTCCAGAGCCGCCCCTTTCAATTCCTGCTTGGTGCTGCCGCTGCGATAATAATATTCGCCTTTGTAGTTCACAGGATAGGGATAAGGTTCCACAATAATTTCAATCAGGTCTTTACCTTTTTCTCTCCGCAGATTGACGTCAACAACAATTCCCAGAATATCCTTGATCTTGTTGGGGATATCTTCCAGCAGTTTCTTGGCGTTGGCGACGCCCACGACAGTGCCCTTATCGTTTTTACCGATAATCAACTTGCCGCCCTGCGCATTGGCAAAACCGCAAATCCAGCGGATATATTCATCGCGCCAGGATTCTTTCCACTCAATACTTTGCGATTCTTTGGGGCTCATGGACGATCAAGCTCCTTTCAGTTGTTAGAATAACCGGTCTCATCGGGCCGCAACGTTGATTGATAAAAGGTTTTGCTGCGTGGTTGCGTTCGTCGAGACGAAGTTGGGCAGTCTGTTTTTTGTTATATTTTGTGTGTCATTCATAATCTGCTCAGCCTATCTTTGTCATGTGGAATATAGCATCTAATCACTCGTTTTTAATCCACGATGCCGGGATAAGAAATTCATCATATCCTTTGCGCCAGTTCACTGATTTTGCTGTTTAATTATTATCTGTCTTTTTCACCGTATAGGCCATAATGCTTTATCAAAGCAAAACGTTTCAAAATCCACCAGAGATATCTATCTGTAAAAATCTCGGCCTTGTTTATTCTTTTGCATCAATAATAGGTTATTGAAATATGGCATCCCAAGTGAGTGCCCAATAAGCCAACCCAATGCATGTTCCAATAAGAATTCCTTTTTTCTATGTGTCTGCATCAGTATTAATACTATAAGCTTACGTTGATCTTCATCACGCCCCCTCATTACGGACGTGAAAATTTCACTCACTATTCTTTTAACTTTGAAGTCATCGGCACATTCATTCAAAAGTCTATCGATAAAGCTGCCCATCACACCGGTATTTGCATAAATGTCTGCCGATGGCCCCCCTATTACATCGATAAGGCGAGACAATTCGGTGGTTAACGTGAAATCATTCTTACGTGCTTGATGAATCAAACAATCGTTATCCAGAGATATATAGGTATGGCCGCTTAATGCGAGTGTATTGATTGCTTCACAGTATTCGGCTCTAGTCAGGTGCCCCTCATCGCGTGCTGTAATGAGGACAGGTTGCAACCATGTGGCTAGTACTGAGAAAGTTGCTACCGACCAAAGTCGATAGCCCATATCTTCAGATAAAAGCAAAAGATCATTACCATCAGTCGCAATAGCGGGATCGCAAACGTTACGGCGAAGCATGTTCATTATCTTTCGAGTCTCTTCTGAAAAATCTTTCTTTGGTATGGCAGGTGCTATAATGGTCCGTCTCTTTGCCCATGCAAGCTCTTTAACGCGTTCATCCGCCACTTGCTTCATCATTTCTTCCGAATACTCTTGAAAAACCAACCGGCCATTCTGCCAAGCCATAAATCCTTTCTTTTTCCCGATGTCCTGTTGCGCCTCATGTGCACGGATCGCCAGGAGTTCTATAACCGTTTGTGGTGTATAGATCGGCCCGCATACCTCAGCAACGGCTTTCTCAACGCCTAGACGACGAATAACAGAGAGCGTAATTGCATCAAGTACGCATCCTTTTCGTCCGTGCTTCTCTATTGTTAAAAGTGCTTCTCTGCGCTCAGGGAAAGTACCGCGACAAACTTGGAACTTTATATTGACTGATGGTAGGCCACTCCAAGCATCTAACGGATCTATTCCTAGGAGTGCGGCCGTGAAAGAAAGTGGCAAGCATTTTGATTGGTAATCGTTAAGAATACGTTCATGCGCTTCGGCGCGCTCCTTTGTAATTGGCCGTATATCTTCCAATGGATCGGTCGCTGCTGGATCGAATTTAAATCTTAATGGACCATTTGCGCGGGGAAATCGCTCACTGAATTGGTCTAAGGAGCAGTGTAAGGCATCGAGGAAAATGGGTTTAATCCAGAGAATTTGAACTGTTTTTGAGCCAATGCCTTCTCGAATAGCGATATAATCGCCTTGTTTCTTACCAATAAGGAGCAGGGCAAGATCATCTTTGGGGTTTAATTGCTCGTCTTTAAAAAAGGCATAATGTTCTTTTTCAATGCGGTATCGCCGTTCTTGCCCATCAACAAGGAGACAAACAACCGTATTTTCGGTAACAACAGTTGGCGCAGCCATTGCCTCCCCTATCCTGTCATTCAGTAATATGAGCCTCTGATATGCAAGATGAGCTTTAGGATCGTCCCAATGGTTCATGAGGACCGCATAGCTGTATCTAAGCCCTCTCGAAGCATCTCCATAGTGGGTAATCGCTGCACCAATTCGAACACATTGCCCAGGTGGACCATCCAGATCAGATAAATTAAGATTTTGTATCAATCGCCGTATGTCGACATCGCGTCCGTCTCTTTGCCAGATCCCAATTTGTGCCAGTATCATTTGGACATCGTTAGGCCAGTTTGCCAGATATCGGGAGATTTTCTCGTCTGCCGCAGGGTCGCCAGTATTGATTGCATGAATTGCATCTGCTCTTAGAAACCATTCTGTTCCCTGAAGATTGGTCGAAATGGAACTCAGTATTTCGCGCGTGGTAACCCATAAGCCTGAATTGATTGAAGATGCGATAAGGACTTGAAGTCCTTCATTTTCACGATCCGTTGCAACATAATTTCTTAGTAGACCGACTATCGCATCATCGAGGCCCAATTTCCTTGCTTCAAAACTTAACATCAATCGTGATTGCAGGCCGGTTTGGTCGTTGACGACTGCAATAGCTTTTTCAAAGGCCGTCTTTGCGCCGTCATCGTCTCCTGCAGTACGATGCATATGTATCTGCAAAGCTCTAAGATGGAGGTTTGCGGGCTCCTTTGCAACACACTGTGCGACGGTATCGATTGCAAGCTTTCTTTCACCATGAGCTATGTAAAAACGGATGCGCACACCCAGTAACGCCGTTTTGACATGGTCTGGAAGTATGCTTTGATCAATACTATCGATCAAGGAAAGTGCATCATCCGGCTTGCCTGTGGCAGCCAGTGCTTCAGCTAGGATACCAATTGCCTCTGGGTCTTTTGGTTTATCTGGCAAAACGGCAATCGCACCAGCCGGATCGTTCTCTGAAAAAGCAATTAGCGCGCGTTGAAGCCTAAGGTTTTCGTCGCTTGGATTTTGTTTTATCGCTGTATCGAGAATTTCTTTTGCCTTCACTAGATCGCCGGAGAACCGAAGCGCCATTGCTGCATTGTGAGCTATCGAAGGAATTAGGGCGTATCCTTTATCGATGGCTTGGCGCGCCTCAGCGTATAGTGTTTCAACCGCGGCGTCAATTTCTTGAGTGGTAATGTTTTTCAGAATGCCGCCTGCTAATGCATCGCGATCATTGCGTACAAGCTCATCAAGCACTGCTTCAGCGGCTAACAGCTTCAGTAAGTGGCTTTCGGGATATTTTCTTACGGCCGTCCTTGCGACGTCTAGCCAGGCGGGATTATCCCTACATCTCAAAAAATGCACGTGCCCAACGAATACCGCTTCAGTTTTTCGTAGTTCCTCTGGAATGTCCCGGAGGGGATCATCGCAATCTTTCTCTTTTATTAGAGCTTGTATAAGCATTCCGGCAGCGTCTGCGTTATTTTTGTCATCTGCCAAAATTCCCCGCGCCACTTCTGCTGCGCCCCCATGATCTTGCAGAAGGAGCAGACCTGTTGCTTGGTTTTTCCGCGCATTCTTGTGTTCGGGACATTCGTTATATGCATCCAGAAGCAGAGTCCCTGCTTCATCGTACTCCCCTAATTTCAATTTTGCAGAAGCGATCGCGACAAGAATTCTGTAACGTTCAGAACGGCTTGCAACCGGCCATTCATCACTTCTAAGCTTCGAGAGCTGTTTGATGGCTGCATGAACATGGCCGTCGTCAATGATGCACTGCAAAGCGGATATTTGTCCGTGCCTTGGTGTGTTTTCATTGTCCTTCTCTACAAGTAGGCCCGTTGGAATAGACGACGGCGTCCTAGTTTCATGCGCGAGTCTATTGATAGTCTGTTTAAGTCCGTCTATCTCTAATGTTAATTTTTCATAAACTCTTTCTGCGAATGGATTCCAGGTTGGATCAAATGCCTTCCATGCTTGGTCATATTTAGAAACATTCTCTTCGACATCTTCCCATCCCCAAACGCATACGAGAATAGGATGGTCAGTTTTAGCTAATTCTTCTGTCAAAAGACGCGCCGATTGCTGGATTTTTTGATCTCTCGGGGCAGTCGTGATGAGAATGAATTCAGATAATTTAGGGGTGAATTTTTTTGCTTTATTGACTTCGTCGCGAAGTTCACCCTCGGTAACCTCATCTCTATACTTCTCTTTACACTGCACTCCAACGAGGCAATTTATATCCTTATTTCTATATCCAAAGACGTCGACACCATTTTGCACTTGCCCCTGCCTGCCGTTTAGTTGAGTATTTGGATCGTTCAGTACGCAGGCAAATAGCTCGCGGGTTTGACGTTCAAAATCTTGCCAGTTCTTAGGCTTGGGTAAAGTAGTGCCTGAAAGGGACATTAATGATCTCCAAATATGCATAAGGTTGAATTTTACTATGGAACAGATTCATATTTTAGTACCTATATTGCTTTTCCAGATGATCACCCGCTTCTTGCCCGTGAGCAGGTCTCGCGTGAGGGCAGATTTGATAGCATGAAGTTTTTTAAGCTTTGCATAAAGAGCCGTCACCCTATTTGTATTTGCATCAAGAATCTCTGCAATTGTTGCCTGTTCAATTGGATTTGTCACTGGTACAAGTAGTTTCTTTATTGTTGGCAAATTTAATCCGGCCTTAGCACCCGATTCGTTGAGTTTCGCAAACTGGGTCTGCCCAGAATGGCCAGACAGGAACCATCCAATAAACCTTGGATTAGATCTTTCTTTTGTGAGCCGAACTAATGCGATGTGCTGATTGACATATCCTTCACCAAAGTTCTCAGGTATTACACCTATGATTCCTAAATCGGCCGTTATTGAAATTAGTAAATCTCCTGTCGAAACAGATGTGCGATTACCTTCGGCTGTCCGCGGCGGAACAACATAGACAATATCTTCGAATCGGAGATTAATATGATCTCTTGTTAAGTTTCCAATCCTTATGAACAGTGTTCCCTCAGTGCTATAATACTGTGCCCAATTGCGCGACCCACTTGTCACAAATGCAGCAACTTTTCCCAACTCGTCAACTTCCCACTCCACTGGAATCCGGCCGAGTGGGGAATCTTTGAATTTGTGGGTTAGTTCGGAGCGGAGGTTGCCGTGTTCGTCGATGCCGCGGGTGAGGAGGTCTTGCATCAGGCCAGTTTTAATGCGCTGTTGTTTGGCAATCAACGCCTCGGTCTGTTCAATCGCCCGGTCCACCGTCGAAAGGATTTCGGCAATTTTGGTTTGCTCGGCCCTTGAAATTGGATATTCAATTAGCCATTTGCTTAATTCAGAAGAATTAATGGCTTCAAAAGTTGAGCCTTGGGATGCGTTTCGAAACCTTGGCTCTTCATATTTGAGATAGTATTCAAGATACACATGATCAATTTCTGCGCCTGAAATAGCAGCCAGTCCGCGGCCAATAATGTAATCACAATCGGCAATGTTTATTTTTCCAACGGGCGCTCGCACACTAAAAAGAATTTCTCCGCTGTTTGCGATTTTCTTGGTTTGGCTGCAATATAAAGCATGTTTAGGGAATCTGCTTGTAAACTCGGCGCAGCCCTGCAAAAAAGGCAATCCATTCTTTTCTTCAGAGTAATACTTTGAATCAGGCGATTGTCCCATAGTAATATTGGCAATCCGACCAAGAGATTCTGTTTTCCACCCCTCCACAGCGCTCATCTTACTTCCCCACCTTCGCCAAATTCGCGATGAGGTTTTTTCCCTTTTTTAGAGAGCCGGTATTTCTGCAACCGGCTGTTGGGCTTTTCGGGCAGGGTCATTACTTTTAGATTAATGCACTTGGTCAGGTAAAGCGGTTCGGCGATCAATTTAAAATACTGGATTCCGGTTCGCGCTTCGCTTGCCCGGAGTGACAAAAAATGCATTGTGACACAGTTTCCAAATAGGGGGCAGGGAAGATTTTGCAGTTGATTTTGTGAAGAAATCCCCCTCACTCCCCCTTTTGAAAAGGGGGAAGATAAAACAGTCAGCCACGCTGACAGGGCATTATCCATCCGTGTCCTCCAGATAACCCAGGCCTTTCAGGAACCCATCCAATGTTTTCAGCGTCTCGCTTCTTTGCGCTTCGAGTTCCCGGCTGGAAACGGCGTACTTATCCCAAAGGTTTTCCACACCGGCAATCAGTGCGCGTTTTTCGGCGTTGAGATAGCGGTTGAGTTCGCCTGCGGCCAGATCATAGAGTTTTTTCAGGATCAGGCGGCGGGCGTCGTCTTCGGTTAAGGGTCCGCCGATGGCCGCAAGCAGGGCGTCGGTTTTGTTAAGCCGCGCCTGAAGAGCGGCTTTGTCCTTGTTGAGGGCGGTGATTTTCTTTTTGTCGTCTTTATTGTTGCCGTCAAGGGCGGACAGAGAGTCTTCCACCTGCCGCATGAGCTCCCGACTTTCTTCTTTAAACTCATCGCCGCCCAGACGTTTGAGTTGAAGCTTCAATTCCAGTTCGTCCGTCTTGATTTTCAGATTGCCCCTGGTTTCTTTGATCCGTTTTTCAATATCGGTGACGGCTTTTTCCTGAGCTTGCAGGTGGGCAAGCTCTTTGCGGGCGCTGTGCCCCAGGGCACTCTCTCTTCCGCCTGCGGCGGAATTCACCTTGCCGCCTATGCTGTCTCTGAGGTCATCAATCAATTCCTTGAGGACTTTTTTGATGAGCGTTGCCGTGACCGTTTCATCTTCTTCCGGCTCGTAAGCGGCGGCTTCCTGGGCCGCTTCCACGGCTTCGGCAAGTTCGCTTTGCGCCTCGCCGATTTGCGCTTCGAGCTTTTCAATCTCCTCGGCTTCGGCCTGGAAATATTCGGCAATCAGGTATTCGTCGGGGATCAGGGCATGGTGCCAACCGGTCGAGATAATAGTCTTGAGATCGTAACGGATGTGCTGCCACCAGTTCACAAACACCCCGGCGCTTTTAAATTCATCGAGCACCTTGAGGGGTATAAGCTTGTCTTTGAGCGCGGCTAGAAGCTCGTGGCGTACATCCGGCATTTTTCGGCCTTCGCGCAATCCCGCAAAGTCGTCGCGGGCCACATCCCACCACGCTTGAAGCGTATCGTGATGGGTGGCCAGCGCCGCCTGAAGCGCCGCGTCCGCTTCCAGCGCGGTCTTGATGGCCGCTTTGGCGGGAATGGAGCGATGAAATGACAGATAACAGGGCCGCTTTGGCTGAAAGAGCGTTTCCCTCCTGATGCCGAAGCGGGTAAAGTCCGCCTCTCTGGCCTGAACTTCAACTTCCGGAATGCCGCCGATCAAATGCGCCTGCACGTCTTCGGGTTCCGGCTCGGGTGTGTTGTCGACATAACGGCGGATGTTAAGGTTATAGTCGTGGACATCGACAATTTCTTGTTTATCCACCAGGCGGCTGTATTTGGAAATTTCCAGCTTATGCGCAAAAACAAAACTGATTTTTTCAATATCCTCGGGCCGCAGTTTGTTCTGGGCCTTGCCTTCGGCGTATTCCCGGTCGGCATTGATAAAGAGGATTTTGTTCTTCAGCGTTTCCGGTTTGCTTTTATTGGCGACAATCACGCAGGCGGGAATGCCTGTGCCGTAAAACAGGCCGGGCGGCAAACTGATAATGGCTTCAATGACGTCGTCGTTGATAAAAATCTCGCGGATCAGCTTTTCCTTGCCGCCGCGAAAAAGCACGCCGTGCGGCATGATGGTGGCCATATGGCCCCGGGGTTTGAGACTGGCCAGCATGTGCTGGACAAACATCAGGTCCGCCTTTTTGCCGGTTTCGGGGCACCATTCACGAAAGCGGCTGGGAAATTTTACGTTCGCCCGGCTGTAGTTTTGTGAAAAGGGCGGATTGGCCAGCACCCGGTCAAATTTGCGAATTTGTCCGTTTTCCAGGATCTGCGGGTCTTCCAGCGTGTCGCCGTTTTCAATGGTAAAGCGGGTAATGTTGTGGAGGATCATGTTCATGTTGCAGATGGACCAGACGGTGCCGTTGGAGTCCTGTCCGTAGAGAGCCAGATCGTTCGGGTTCTGCCCTTGTTCCTCGACATATTGATGGGATTGAATCAGAAAACCGCCGGAGCCTACCGTGGGATCGTAAATTTCATTGCCTGCTTCAGGCCGGGTAATCTGAACCAGAAGACGCACAACTTCGGCAGGGGTATAAAATTCCCCGCCTTTCTTGCCCGCACTGTCGGCAAAGAATTTGATCAGGTATTCATAGGCGGCACCCAGCAGGTCGGGAAATTCGAAATTTTCATTCACCAGCACAAAGCGGGGCGAATTGAAGTGATCGAGCAGGTCCTTCCACTTCTGGTCGGGAATCTTGGTTTTGCCTTTGACGGCATTGAAGTCGATATTGTTTTTGAGGACGCCGGCCAGGGCGTCGTTTTCTTCTTCGACGGCGGCGATGGCCTTGTTAAGCATGTTGCCGATGTCGTGCTTGAGGTCTTTGAGGGCCGGAACCAGATCGCCGTTTTCGTCGGTCCAGGACTCATGCCAGCGAGCGCGGACCGGCACAAAGAAGGTCTCGCCGTAAGACGTCTTGTCTTCCAGAAGCTCTTTGACCAGTTCAGGTTGATCTTTTAAATGGGCAAAATCTTTCCTGCGCAATTGCTCGCGCTTGCGGTCAAACTCATCGGAAAGCCGCTTGAGAAACAGCATGCCGAAGATAAATTCCTTGAATTCCGAGGCGTCCATCTTGCCCCGGAGAATATCGGCGGATTTGAAAAGAAATGATTCGAGCTGTGAAAGCGTGATTTTTTCAGCAGGCAATGCTCTCGTCTCCTTATATCAATGTGAATAAGAGGCGGTATCACAGGATGGTCAAATCCTGCGAACAGGTGAAATATCGTGAAGTTATATTGCACAGTTTGCCAATCGAGTCAACGTTGGCTTATTGTTGGCTTATTCGGTCAGCGGTGAAGATAATTATTTTTCAGCATAATTTTCTAATCCACCAGGGCTGTTCCATATTCACCTTCCTTGCCGAACTATTTGCCGTTGACGCGCCGGCAGTAGTGATCAAAGCGGGCCAGCGCGACGATGGCCCTTTCAAACGACGGATAGGCCGGAATGCCCGCCCGGCAGAACCGGGCCCGCATCTCCGATCCCTGACGGTTGAGGTCGGGATCGCCCCCGTCGTAATCGATGGTGAAGACCGTGGGCTT
>Ga0209201_1001950_pt1 | contig 21773 bp, 20 predicted proteins | sample AD_UKC055_MetaG_FD_184411 | JGI IMG/M metagenome (GOLD analysis project Ga0209201, IMG submission 184411) | Active sludge microbial communities of municipal wastewater-treating anaerobic digesters from USA - AD_UKC055_MetaG (SPAdes) (version 2) | ecosystem: Engineered > Bioreactor > Anaerobic >...
GCACATGCCGACCGTTTTGTAGATGGGTTCTTCTCGATATAGATTTGAGTCTGAGCATGAACATGCGCAAGCAGCAACAGGTGTTCCACTTCGGTGGGCACGGATAGAAGGTGGTAAGCAAGGGCGGTGTTACTGCCGCCGACGTACCTATCTCAAATCGCATCCAGATCCGATCCGCTTGGAATAAAAAATAAAGGACAGTAAGACAATAAAGCCATCGCCATGACTTGACGGCCCCCATAGAAGGGCTGGAACGGTCGCAGACCTTCCAGCCTTTCCCGGCGGGAAGGTATCGTTCCTCAACCATTCCCGCCCTACAAAAGCAGCCGGTCGGATTGAAGGGCTGGAACGGTCGTAGACCTTCCAGCCGTTCCCGGCGGGAAGGTATCGTTCCTCAACCATTCCCGCCCTACAAAAGCAGCCGGTCGGATTGAAGGGCTGGAACGGTCGCAGACCTTCCAGCCGTTCCTGCCCGACAATGCGTTAGCGCGCTGCGAGCGGCTGGTAATCGCGCCGCGGGGCCACGCTCTTGTAGGCGGGGCGGATAATTTTGCCGCCATTGGCCAGTTCTTCGATCCGGTGCGCGCTCCAGCCCGCAATGCGTGAGATGGCGAATATCGGCGTAAAGAGTTCCGCGGGGATTTCCAGCAGGCGATACAAAAAGCCCGAATAAAAATCTACGTTGGCGCTGACGCCCTTGTACATCTTGCGCTGCGTGCTGATGATTTCCGGCGCCAGCCGTTCCACCCGGCGGTACAAGTCCATTTCCGCGGCGAGGCCTTTCTCCGCCGCGAGTTTTTCCACCTGCTCGCGCAAGATGATCGTGCGCGGGTCGGAGGTGGAATAGACCGCGTGACCGATGCCGTAGATCAACCCCGCCCGATCAAAGGCTTCCTTCTTCAACAGCTTGTGGAGGTAGTCGCTGATCTGGTTGTCATTGGTCCAGTCTTTGACTTCCTGTTTCATGTCCTCGAACATTGCCACCACTTTGGCGTTGGCCCCGCCGTGCCGCGGCCCCTTCAGCGATCCCATCGCCGCCGCGATGGTTGAATAGGTGTCGGTGAGGCTCGATGTGACCACGTGGGTGGTGAACGACGAATTGTTGCCGCCACCATGCTCCGCGTGCAGCACCAGCGCCAAATCCAGCAACTGCGCTTCCAGCGGCGTGTAGGCGCTGTCGTTGCGCAGCATATGCAGGAAGTTGGCCGCGGTGGACAGTTCCGGTTGCGGACTGTGAATGACCAAGCTGCCCTTGCCGTAAAAATAGGTGTAGGCCTGATAGCTGTAGGCCGCCAGCAGCGGGAACACCGCAATCAGCTTCAAGCATTGCCGCAGCACGTTCGCCAGCGACACATCCTCCGCTTGGTCATCGAGGATATACATGGCCAGAATGCTTTGAGCCATGGCGTTCATCATGTCGCGGCTGGTGAGTTTTAGCAGCGAATCATGCACAAAACTATCCGGTAATCCCCGGTAGGAGCCGAGCAGCTCGCAAAAACCATTCAGTTCCTCACGGTTTGGCAATTCGCCCGCCAGCAGCAGGTAGGTCGTCTCTTCAAATCCCGGGCGGCCATCCGTCAAAAAACCGGCCACGAGGTCATCAATATCAATTCCGCGATAAATCAGATGGCCCGGCCCGGTTTCATCGCCTTCGGGATGCGACTGCACGTCGCCGATCTGCGTCAGCCCCGCACGCACACCCTTGCCGTTGATGTCGCGCAACCCGCGCTTCACGTCATACTTCACATACAATTCGGAATCCAACTGGCAACTGGCCGCGGCCATGGCGCTCAACCGTTCAATCCATTGGGTTTCATTTTGTTTCATGTCTTGTCCTTTCTGCCTGCGCCCCGCCCTCGCGCGGCAAGTGCGCTTCCGTGGCGGCCCTGTGGCATGCGAACCGGGGAAGCGCTCCCTGTCAAATCTATGGAGGCAAGCAGTATACCGCATCCGCCCCGAAATCAAAGCGCATAAAACACAGTTTCTCTTTTTTGCATCGTTGCGCGCGACGACCATCCCTCACGCCGCGCAACCGGGAAAACGCTCGTGCCGCGCCAGCGCGCGTGATAAAAAAATATAAATGTATTTGCGTAAAGTCATCTCCGGCGGGCAAACCGGCGCCGATCAAGGTGCGTTGAGCGCGTGCTGGCGACTCGGCGTGCCGCATGGCGGCTGGGTACCCAAGGGCCGTCGCACCGAAAAGGGCAAAGTTCCCGCACGCTACCGGATGCGCCAGCATTGGTCGCGCCATTATCCGCCGCGCACCGAAAAAAACATCGTGGATTCCGACGGTACGCTCATTTTCACGTTTGGCGCGCTGGATGGCGGCTCGCTGCTGACCAAGCAACTGGCCCGAAAACACCGCCGCCCCTGCCTCCATGTGGATTTGCGGCAACCGCTGCCGGCCAACGTGCGCCGCATCGAGCGTTGGATCCATCGTCGCCTGCCACGTGGCGGCGTGCTCAACGTGGCGGGCTCGCGCCGCAGCAAGGCGCCCGGCATTCATCTGGCCGTGCGCCGCGCCATGACGGCCGTGCTGCGGCGGCTGGCGGCGTCGCCCGCCTGAGCCAACCCGCGCACCTCGCGCCTTGACACCCCCCCCTCCCCGCGCTTTACATTCGCCCCCATGAGCGATACCCCAATCTTATCCATTGGCGCCGAAGGGCTGGATGTGGCCCAACTGGTGGCCAACCTCCAAGCCACGGTCGAGCGCAAAGCGCGCGACGGCGTCTATGCCGATGCCCGCGTGGCCCGCGCCGAAAAAACCAACCTGATCCACTTGCGCGGCACCGATGACTTCATCACCTTTTATCTCGCCAGCCTGCGCGAGGCGGTATTTGTGGACATCGCCGACTTTGAAATCCGCGAACGCCGGCGCGTTTTCGGCCGCCTGCTGGTGGCCTTCAAAACCCTGATCTGGAAGTTGCTGAAGTTTTACACCTATCGGCTCTGGTCGCAACAGAACCAAGTCAACGGGCTGATCATCACTGCGCTGGAGGGCATGGAAGAACAAAACGCCGCCCGCGTGGCCGCGCTGGAAAAGCGCATTGCAGAACTGGAAAAGGCGGGCCATGGCCGCGCCTGACCGGCTGGCGTTTGTCTGCCCGCGCCTCGCGGGCTCCGGCGCCGTCGGCGGCGCGGAAACGCTCCTCAAGAATCTGGCAACTCATGCCGCGGCGCGCGGCGTGGCCGTGGATTTCCTGACCACTTGCGCCCAGAGCCACTTCACTTGGGAAAACACGTTGCCGCCCGGCGTGGAGCGCATGGGCGGGATGGATGTGCATTTTTTCCCGGTGGATGAACGCAATCCCGGCCAGTTCCTGCAAATCCAGCAGCAGATTGACCGCGGCCGGCCGGTGTCCGTCGAGGAGGAATTGCTCTGGTTGAAAAACGGGGTCAATTCGACTGCGCTCATGCAGCACTTGGCGCAACACGCGGCGAGCTACCGCGCGATTTTGCTGGGGCCCTACCTCTTTGGGCTGACTTGGTTCGCCGCGCTGGCTCACCCCGAGCGCGCGCTGCTGGTGCCCTGCCTGCACGATGAACCCTTTGCCAAACTGGCCTGCATGCGCCGCCTGTTCGCGGAAACCGCCGGCTGCCTTTTCAATACGCAGGCCGAACGCGAGTTGGCTGGCGAACTGTTCCAGTATCCTGATGCCAGGGCCCGCATCGTGGGCATGGGGCTGGATGCGTTCACCGCCGACCCCACCGCCTTCGCCAAACGCCGCAAAATCAACGCGCCTTACGTCCTCTATTCGGGCCGCCGCGAGCCGCTCAAGGGCACCCCGCTGCTCTGCGATTATCTGCACGCCTTCCGCCAGCGCACCGGGCGCGACGTAAAGCTGGTCCTGACCGGCTCCGGTGATATTGATGCGCCGGCGGAGCTCTGGCCGCACATTTTCGATGCGGGCTTCGTCAGTGAAGATGAAAAACACGAGGCCATGGCGGGCGCGGTTGCGTTTGTGCATCCGTCGGTGAATGAAAGTTTCGGTATCGTGCTGCTGGAGGCTTTTTTGGCTGGCACGCCGGGACTGGTCCACGCCCGCAGCCGAGTGCTGGTCAGCCAATGTCGTGCCGCCAATGCCGGGCTCTGGTTCCGGCACTATCCCGACTTTGAAACGCAACTGACCTACTTGCTGGACCATCCGGCAGAACGCGCCCAACTGGGCCGCAACGGCCGCGACTATGTCACCCGCGAGTACGCGTGGCCAGTCATTGAAGACAAGTTTTTCGCCGCGCTCGACGCGCTGTTGCCCCGCTGACCCTGCCCCGCCGCGCGGCGGCGTCAGCGCAGGATCATTTGATCGGTCCCGGCCAAAAAGCGGCCGTTGGTCAGCGGGAAGTTGGCCGGCACTTTGCCCGCGGAAAAGATTTGATACCACGAATACTCCGGCGCATTCGGATCGGAAAGACCGCGCACCCACGGTTTGTCGCGCGTGACCGTGGTGAAATAGGCCATGGCCAGCGGTTGGTACTGGTTGTGGATTTCGTAAAATCCGTCCAACGTCCGCGGCAGCAAAATGGAGGTGCGGTTGCCGTACCACGCCGTGGCCCAGGGGATGTCCGTCGTGAGGCATTCATCCGGCTCCACCATGGCGACGGTCCAGCCGATGTAGCGGTGGAAATACGGCGGATAGGGCAGGCCTGTGCGTGGCGGCAGCACTTGCAGCAGCAGCGGGAAGGCGCTCAAAAACATCACCAACGTCAAGACCGCGGGCGGCAGGAAGCGCAGTTCAAACTGACGGCGGTCCAGCAGCACCAGCAGAAAGGCCCAGCCGAACACCATGACCAGTGGCCAGTAGAACACCATGGCGCGCAGGCTATCCGCGCCGAATGCGGCGGCGGAGAGAATGGTCAACACCAGCGCCGGCAGCAGGCTCCAACGCAACGTGCGGGTGGCCGGACGCACGAAACGGTGGAAATACATCGCGCCAAACAGCGCCAGCAAAATACCGACGCCAGCCAAACCGAACCCCTGCCCGGCAAACTCGCGCAGGTTGGCCATGGCTTTCAGTTGCACGGCATAGATGGCGGTCAACGCATCCGGCATGGTGGGCGTGACGCTGCGCGCCAGTGCATCCCCCGGGAACAGGTAGGTGTCGCTCAGCAGATTATAGAGCGCCAAGCCAAACGCACTGCCGCTCACCTTGATGTTGCGCACCACCCACGGAATCACGGGCACCGCCGCCAGCACAAGATACAAGCCGGCCTTGGACCAGGGCCGCGACCGCCGCGACGCGCCCATAAACAGGAAAATGGCCACCGCCGCAAATCCGGCTGCGTAGCGAGTCAGGAAGGCTGCGGTAGTGAAGACCGAACTGATCATCAGCGGGATCAGCCAGCGCCACGCCGCCCCTTGGTCATCCTGCGGCCCGATGCCCGGCGGCAAATCCGCCGCCAGGATTGCGGCATAAAACGCGCCCAGCACAAAAAAGAGCGCGGCGGACCATTCGGCGCCGAGCAGGCTCTGCCGCCAAATGCCGTCGCAGACCAAAAACGAAATGGCCGCCAGCATGCCCACCCGGTGATCAAACAGCTTGCGGCCAATCAACCACACCAGCAGGGTTGCCAGCGCGGTAAAGACGTGGCTGGCCACCACCGGCACATAGTCCCACCCGTTGACGTAAGCCGTGGTGGGTTGCCCGGCGGTGGGGATGCCCGTCAGCCGGAAAACGCCGGAGAGCATGAGCGGCCACAGCGGCGGGTGCAATAAATCAGGGTGGTGCATCACCGCGGCATCATCGGTCGGCGAATGCGCCGCCACTTTCCAAATGGACAGCGGCCGGACGCAGCGGGTCATCAGCTCCCCTTGCTCTGCATGGTTGAGCGCAAGCTGGGCAGAGTCAAACGCGCCTTCGTCATTCAGTCCTTGAAAGTTGGTGAACGTGTAGAGCGCCGCCACGGCGCAGGCAAACAGCACGAACAGCACGGCATGGATCACCTTGCGGCCGGAGCCCTGATCCATCTGGAAAATCAGGTTTTGTACCTTGGATTCAAAAGCAAGCGCCATGGGGTCCGCCTTGGGTTAGTCATTACTCCGGGAGCGTAAACCAAATTCGTTGAGTTTGCGATGCAAAGTGCGGCGGCTGATGCCGAGGTGCTGCGCGGCCTTGGTGCGGTTGCCGCGGTGCTGGCGCAGCGCGTCTTCGATGAGCTGCCGTTCCGCGTCGCGCAGCACCCGCCCGGCACGGGTGGCGTCGCGCCCGGAATCATGGGCTCCCTGCCGCACGGTGGCGGGCACATCATCAAGATTCAGTTTGCCAGTGCTGTTCAGCACCACCATGCGCTCGATTACGTTGCGCAACTCGCGTACGTTGCCGGGCCACGAATACGCCGTCAGCGCATCCATGGCTTCCGCAGTCAGTGTCGGCACGGACTTGCCGTTTTCGGCCGCCAGCGTTTTCAGATAATGCTGGGTCAGCAGCACAATGTCGCCATCGCGTTCGCGCAGGGGGGGCAACGTGAGATTCACGACAAAAAGCCGGTAAAACAGGTCTTCCCGGAATTTTCCGTCGGCCACCAGTTGCCGCAGGTCTTTGTTGGTGGCCGCCACCAAACGCACATTCACCGTCACGGTCTCCGAGCCGCCCACCCGCTCAAACGCGCGTTCTTCCAGCACCCGCAGGATTTTGACTTGAAGCGACGGCTCGATTTCGCCGATTTCATCCAGAAACAGCGTGCCGCCATCGGCCATCTCGAAGCGCCCCCGCCGCCGTTCCACCGCGCCCGTGAAAGCGCCTTTTTCGTGGCCGAATAATTCGCTTTCGAGCAAGGTCGGGGCCAGCGCCGCGCAATGGACAGGAACAAAGGGACCTTCGCGTCGCGGGCTTGCCTGGTGCAGCGCGCGCGCCACCAGTTCCTTGCCGGTGCCGCTTTCGCCCTGAATCAGTACCGTCGCCTTGGTGGGCGCCACATGGCGGATGGTGTCGAACACCGCCTGCATGGCCGGCGATGTGCCGATGATGTTGGCAAACCCATACTTGGAATCCAATTGCGCGCGCAGGCGCTGATTTTCCACACCCAGTTGCCGTTCGGCCAACGCCCGGGTCAGCAGCAGCTCCAGCCGGTCCAAGTTGACCGGCTTGGCCAAAAAATCGTACGCGCCGCGCTTCATCGCCTCCACGGCGGTTTCCACATTGCCGTACGCGGTCAGCATGATGACGATGGGCTTGGGCTCGCGTCCCAGCAACCGGGCCAGCAGTTGCAGGCCGTCCATGTGCGGCATTCGCAGATCGGTCAAGATCACATCGGCGGCGTGGGTCTCCAGCCACTCCAAGGCCCGCTGGCCGTTTTCGGCTTCGGCCACGGCGTAGTCGCCGCGCAGGGCGCGGGCCAATCCTTCGCGGGTGTGGCGCTCATCATCCACAATCAAAATGGTTGGCCGTTGGCTCATGGCACGGCCTCCGGGGCCGGTTCCGCCGGCGCGGCCAGCAGGCGGATGCGCTGGTCATCGCGCGGGAAGTTCAACTGGATGCGCGTGCCCGCGGGCAGGCTGTCCACCAATACCGTGCCGCCATGGTCGCGCACAATCCGCTGCACAATCATCAGCCCCATGCCGTGGCCGGTGCGCTTGGTGCTGCGAAAGCCTTCAAATAGTTGCGTCATTTGTTCGGGCGGAATCCCCGGGCCTGAGTCCTGAAAGACCACGCCTACCAGCCGGTCCAGCGTCACGAACGAAATCCGCAAAACCCCGCCCCCGCCCATCGCCTGCAACGCATTGCGAATCACGTTGAAAAATGCCTGCCGCACCTGTCCCTCATCCACCCACGCCGATGGCAAGTCGGTTGGCGCGTCCACATCCACCACCACCTTGCGGTCATGGATTTCGGCATCCAGCGTTTGCAACGTCGCCGCCACCAACTCCGGCAACGAGTGGCGGGCAAAGTTCGGCAAGCTGGGCCGGATGGCCTTGAGGAACTGCGCCAGAATGTGATCCAGCCGCTGGATTTCGCCACGCGCCACATCCAGTGATTCTCGGAGGTTGGCCACCTGTTCTGCTGGCAGCTTGCGCAGGTCGCGGTCCATCAGTTGCAAATGAATGGCCAACGAGTTGAGCGGGTTGCCGATTTCGTGCGCTACGCCCGCGGCCAGCATCAGGATGGCATTCAATCGCTCGGATTCCACCACTTCCGCGGCGCGGTGGCGTTCCTGGGTCACATCGCGCAGAATCATCACCACGCCTGGCCGGCCATCCGTGGGATTTTCCAAGGGTGCCAAATACATGGCCAGAAAACGGTGCTCGGGATGCGTGATTTCAATTTCCCGGTTGGCCAGGCGCGCCCATTCCGTTTCATCCAGCCGCAACAGCCGGTCCCATTCGATTTCGCGGATGTAGCGCTTCATGGGTTGGCCGGTGGCGGTGGTTTCATCCATCCCCAGCAGGCGGCACGCGCCGCGGTTGGCATAGAGTACGCGGCCTTCGGCATCCAGCATCAGGATCCCTTCGCGCAACGCGTGGAAGATGGTTTCCAGCAGCCCCCGTTCCGATGCCAAGCGGAGAAATTGCGCCTGCACACTGCCCGAGTCCAGCTTGTCCAGCCGTTCGATCAATTTGTTCCAGAATGCCGACTTCATGTCTTGCCGCGTTTCACCGCAGTTCCTTACTCTCCACAATGCCCGCGGGCGCCGCAAACAAAAAATCGCGGGTGAAATTTTCCTGCAATTCGCCACTTGACGCTATGCGAAGCTCGTGCGAACAGTAGGATATGGTTGTATGATGGATCATGCGACAGGACGCGCGACAGAAATCATTTTTGGATAGGTGTGGACCATGAGAGACGATGACGAATTTGATCCTTATCGCCGCTTTGAAAGCGGGTGCGACATTCACGGGGACAACTACCTGCGCGAATGCAGCGTCTGCGGCGCTGAGTTCTGTTTTGCCTGCTTCTCCCAGTCCGCGTTGTGCGCCGATTGCGCCGCGCAAGGCGAGATGGAGGATGACGAAGAGGCTGCGGACAACGCCAGCGAGCCGGAACTTGCCCTGCTGGATGGATTCGATGATGACGAACCTCCCGCCGACGCCCCCTCTCTCCCCCCTCCCCCTCCTGCCAAACCGGCGACACCCGTAAAGAAGCCCAAGGGTCAAGCCAAGCCGACTGCCAAGGCTAAACCCAAAGCCAAGGCCAAGCCCGCCATCAAGCCGACGCGTAAAGCCCCGCCCAAAACGAAAGCCAAGGCCGCGCCCAAGCCCAAGGCCAAAGGCAAAACCAGCCCCAAGCCCGCGCACAAAATCGCCAAGCCGGCCAAAGCCAAGGCCAAGGCCAAAGCTAAACGGGCCGCACGGCGCGCCTGAGCGGTTGAGTCAGCCTGTTGACGCCGGCCACGTACAATTTGTGGACCATCGGCTGCCAGATGAACGAGGCCGATGCCCTGCGCGCGGCCACCCTGCTTGAAGCCGCGGGCTACCGCCCTGTGCCACATGCCCAGGAAGCCTCGCTCCTGTTGCTCAATACGTGCGTGGTGCGGCAGCAGGCGGAAGATAAAATCTACTCGCGCCTGACGTTCGTCACCGAACTTAAAAAACGCCATCCTGATTTGGTGGTCGTGCTGATGGGTTGCCTCGTGGGCAAAAACCCGCTGGAGATTCAGCGGCTGCAGGAACGGCTGCCCTACGTGGACGTGTTTCTGCCGCCGTCGGACATTACACCGCTACGCGAATTTTTACAAGCGCGGGACATGGCGCTGCCGGCGGATGAACCCGATGAGGATTTGCCCCCGCCGCTTCCGCCTTCGTTGGCCGGCCGCGCCATCGTGGCCCACGTGCCGGCCGTGCTGGGGTGCTCGCACGCCTGCACCTACTGCGTGATTCCTTACCGTCGTGGTGGCGAGCGCTCCCGCCCCGCCGCCGAGATTTTGGCGGAAGTGGCAGATCTCGCCGCGCGCGGCGTGCGTGAGGTGATTCTGCTCGGGCAAATTGTGGATCGCTACGGGCTGGATCGCCCCGGTGAAATCCGGCTGCCGGAGCTGCTGCGCCGCGTGGCAGCCGTGCCGGGTATTCGGCGCGTGCGCTTTCTGACCAGTCATCCGCAGTGGATCACGTCGGAACTCATTGCCACCGTCGCCGATACCCCGGGTCTCTGCCCCTACTTTGAGATTCCGGTGCAGGCCGGTTCCGATGCCGTGCTGGCCGCCATGCGCCGGGGCTACACCGTCGCGGAATATGAGGCGCTGATTGCGCGCATCCGCGCGGCCATTCCGCACGCTGGACTATCCACCGATGTCATTGTCGGTTTTCCCGGCGAAACCGCGGCGCAATTCGAGGAGAGCATGGCGCTCATGCGGCGCATCAATCCCGACATGATCCGCATTGCCAAGTATTCGCCGCGCCCCCTGACCTTTTCCGCGCGGCATTTGCCCGATGATGTCCCTGCCGAGGAAAAAGAACGCCGCCGCAGCGCCATGGAAGCACAACTGCGCGTGATGCTGACGGAAAAGAACGTCCCCCTGCGCGGCCAAACAGTGGAAATCCTGGTGGAAAGCATCGAGGCTTCCGGTCGTCGGTACGGCCGCACGCCGGATTACAAGCCGGTGTTTGTGGACCATGGCACCGCGCGCCCCGGCGAACTGATCCGCGCCCGCATTGTGTGGGCCGGGCCGTTTTCACTGATCGCCACCGCGGCGGAGTGATTTGTTTTTCGCGCATTTGCAGAAATCTGGATTACAGGGCTGGAACGGTCGCAGACCGACCAGCCATTCCCACCCGACGAAAGCCTGTGCTCTAGCTCGCGGAGGGCTGCATTCGCGCCAGCAGCCGGCCAAAGCGGGGATCTTCGCGTAGCGAGATCAAGTCTTCATCGCTGGCCATCCAGTCGGCATCGTCATAGCCCAATGCAATCGCCTGCTCCAGTTCGGCAAAGGCTTCGTCGGGCTGCCCGGTCAACGCCAGGCTGCAAGCCAGATTGTAGTGCGCCAACGGCGAGGCCGGCTCCATCTTGACGAGTTGGCGGTCCGCCGCCAGTCCATCGTGATAGCGCCCCATTTCCGTGTAGAGGCAACCCAAACTTTCCACCACGCCCGGATGCTCCGGCAGCCGCGCCCGCACCGCTTCCAGAAAGCGCAGTTCGATGCGTCGCGCGCGCTCGGCGGCCGGCTGGGTTTTCCTGGTGGTGGATTTCGCCATGGCTCCGCTTATTTGCGCGCCTCAATGCGCACAAACTCCGTCCGTTGCGGGCCCACATAGATTTGCCGGGGCCGCATGATTTTCTGCTCGCTGTCCGCGCGCATCTCCTGCCAGTGCGCAATCCAGCCGGGCAAACGCCCCAGCGCAAAGAGCACCGTGAACATTTCCTTCGGGAAGCCCATCATCCGGTAGGTCAGGCCGGTATAGAAATCCACGTTGGGATAAAGATTGCGTGTCTGGAAATAATCATCGGCCAGCGCCCGCGTCTCCAACTCCAGCGCGATTTCCACCAGCGGGTCGTTGATTTTGCGTTTGGCGGCCATCTCCATGCAGAGCTTTTTGGTCAACCGCGCGCGCGGGTCATAGGACTTATAAATCCGGTGGCCGAACCCCATCAGCCGGAATTTGCTGTTGCGGTCCTTGGCCTTGGCCAGCACTTGGTCAATCGTCAGCCTGTCGCGGTGGATGCCCTCCAACATTTCAATCACGGCTTGGTTGGCGCCGCCGTGCAGCGGACCCCACAGCGCGCAAATCGCCGCAGAAATGCAGGCATACAGATTGGCGCCCGTGCTGCCGACCATCCGCACGGCCGTCGTCGAGGCATTCTGCTCGTGATCGGAATGCAGGATCAGCAGCTTGTTCATGGCCGCCACGTCGTAGGCATCCGCCTCATACTGCGATACCGGCGAGCGGAACATCATGTTCAGGAAGTTCTCGCAATAGCTATACTTGTGGCTGGGATACACATACGGCTCGCCAATGGACTTTTTGTAGGAAAACGCCGCAATCGTGCGCAGCTTGGAGAGCAGGCGCGTGACAGTGATGTCAATTTCCTCCTGCCCGCTGTCCTCCCGTAACTCGGGATAAAAGCTCGACAGCGAAACCACCATCGCCGACAGTACCGCCATCGGATGCGCTCCCTCGGGATAGTTGCCGAAGAAGCTGCGCATATCCTCGTGCAGCATCGAATGGATGTTCAACAGTCCGGAAAACTTTTGCCGCTGGCTTTCCGTGGGCAGCTTGCCGTGAATCAGCAAATAGGCCACCTCGATGAACGAGCAATTATCCGCCAAATCCTCAATCGGGTAGCCGCGGTGCAGCAGGATGCCCTTGTCGCCGTCCACATACGTGATCGCGCTGCGGCAGACCGCGGTATTCACCGTGGCCGGGTCATAGGCAAAGCATCCGGTCTTTGCCTTCAGCCCGCTCAGATTCAGAGCGCGCTCGCCCATGGTGCTGGTCAGCATCTCCAGTTCCACGGTCTTGCCGTCAATCGTCAAGGTGGCTTGCGGCTGCTGTGTTTTATTGCTCATTGCTTGTGTTCCATTCCGTCGTTCCGGTCCCAAAAAGCAAAACACCACGTCGCGCGGGCGCGGCGGGGTGTTTCACGCAAGGCAGGCGGTGCTCCGGGCGGAGCGGCCGCCGCGCCGGATCACGCTTTGGTGATTTTACCGGCCTTGATGCAACTGGCGCACACCGTCATGGTCTTGACGCCGCCGCCCACCTTCGCCCGCAATTTCTGCAAATTCGGCTTGAACCGGCGCTTCGTCACCGCCGTCGTGTGTAACCCGATGCCGCCCTTTTTCTTGGACAGGCCGTGACGCACGATACGCGAGCCGCTCGACGGCCCTTTTCCACAAATCTCACAAATGGCTGACATGCTCTTCTCCTAAGTCAAAAGTGCGCGAACTATACCCACCCCCTCCCCCCCCGCGCAAGTGAAAAAGAACCCCCGGCCCGCGCCAATTGTTGTGCGGTTCATCAGGCGGCATGCCTACTTTCCGCCCAACGATCCACGCCTACATTACGCAGGATTCGTTTGCGTTGGCGCCGGCGGCGGGGGCCAGAGATGCGCGGTGGTGCCTTTGTAGCGGTCGTATTCGCTGAAAACGCAGCCACAGTATTGCTGATGGTAGAGCATGTGGACGAGGCGGGGGTCGGCCTCGGCGGCGCGCGCGTCCAAATAGAGAAACTCCACACTGGCGGCGGCCCCGGCGGCCTCCCCCGCCGCGCGGATGAGTTCATGATCCTGGTGCCGGCTGGTCACCAAGGTGGACGTGAAGACGGCGCAACCCGCCGCGCGGGCCTGTTGCGCGGTACGCCCCAAGCGCAGCGCATAGCATTCCCGGCAGCGCTCCGGCGCCGTTTCGTGGCCGTGCACCGCGCGGCAAAAGTCCACAAGGCCATAGGTTTCGTCGGCAATCAGCGGCAGGGCCGCTCGTTCCACCAGCATTTTGACGGCTTTGAGTCGCCGTCGAAATTCAATCAATGGATGGATATTCGGATTGTACCAAAAGATGGTCGGCGCCCACGCCTCCGGCCCGGCCCTGAGAGCCGCGAGCAACTTGCCCAAGCAATGGGCACAGCAGGCGTGAACCAGAATATCGCGCATGAGAATCAGAGCGGATAAAGCATCCCGGCGGCCACGTTTTGGGCGGTGGCCCGCGACTCCAGCAACTCCACCAACGCCAGCGCAAAAGCAAAGGCAGTCCCGGGAGCTTGGCTGGTCACGATGTTGCCATCGCGCACAACCCGCTCATCCACCCAGGTGCCGGCGCTTTGCAAGTCTTCGCGGCAGGCGGGGTGACAGGTGAAGCGCCGGCCGGTCAATACGCCGGCATCGCGCAGCACCGTCGGGCCGGCGCAGATGGAGGCAACCCACTTGCCCGCGGCGACAAAATCACGCACGGCCTGTTTGACGGAAGCATCGGCGCACATGGCCTCGGTGCCGCCAATGCCGCCCGGAATAACCAGCGCGTCGAAGCGGTTGGCCTCGGCAGGATCCCATGCGCCATCCGGCGCAATGCGTACGCCACGCGAGGTGGTGACCATCCGCGTTTCCTCCCCCACCCCGGCCAAAAACACGCTCACGCCCGCGCGGCGCAACACGTCCACCACAATGACCACTTCCATTTCCTCGGAACCATCAGCCACCAATACACAAACATTTTTCTTTTTCATTTTATTCTCCTCTTGTTGAGCCTACGCCCGCGGGTGGGCTTTGTCATATTCTTCCTTGAGTCGTTCCACGCTAACATGGGTATAGATTTGAGTGGTGGAGAGGCTGGCATGGCCGAGCAACTCCTGCACGCTGCGCAAATCGGCGCCGGCATCCAGCAAATGGGTGGCGAAGCTATGGCGCAACACATGCGGCGTAATGGCGGGATTCAGGCCAGCCACCGCCAGATATTTTTTGAATGAGCGCTCCACGGAGCGCGGGGTCAGCGGCCCGCCCTTCGAGCTGACAAAAACCGCGGAGGGACGACGGAAATTTCGTTCGGCTAGCCAGTGATCCCGTGCGTCCAACGCGGCTTGCAGGGCTTGGGCGGCGGGCCGACCAATGGGGCAAAAGCGTTCTTTTTTGCCTTTGCCGCGCACGAGTGCGGTGCCGGAGAGCAGGTCGAGACGGGCGGTGGTCAGCCCGCACAGCTCCGCGATACGCATCCCGGTGCTATAAAACAATTCCAGAATGGCCGTGTCCCGCTGCACGGCATAGGCGGCGAAAGCGGACGCCGGACGGCTCCGTTTTTTTTCGTTCACCTGAACCTGCGCGGGCGCGGCCAGCAGGCGCAAGACTTCGTCCCGCGTTAGTACCTGGGGCAAACGACGGCGCAGGCGGGGCTGCTGCAAACCGGCAAAAGGGTTATCCTTGACCATCCCCTCGCGCACCAGAAAACGGAAAAACGAGCGCAAGCTGGACATCTTGCGGCTGGCGGTGGTGGGCGCCATGCCGGCTTTCTGAAACGACGCCAAAAAACGCCGCGCGGAAAACCGGTCGGGCGTTTTCCACGGAAATGGCGGCGCGGTCTCCTCACCCCAAAGCTGCCGGCAAAATTGGGCGATGTCGGAGAGATAGCCCGCCACGGTATGCTCCGAGGCATTGCGTTCCGCCCGCAAGTGCTGCACAAACTGCGCCACTGCCGGGTCCTGAGCCACCGAGGTTGCTGAGTCCGCGGCGTTATCCGATGACACCACTGCGGACAACTGGACTGGGCGTTTGCCGGCCACTACCCTCCCACTCCTTGCCGCGCCAGCCGGTTATTCGGCGGGCGGGGCCTTGGCGGTTTCCTTTTTGGCGACGCGTGGTTCGGGCAGGCCAAGTTTGGGCGCGAGCTCCGCATAGCCCGGAATTTGCGCGGCATAATTCAAGGCGAGGCGTTTCAGCGCGCTGACCTGCTTGAAGGAAAGTTGCTTGCGCTGGGCATACTGGGCCTTGAGCGATTCCAGAAACTCGCGGTCGTCCCATTTGCGTCCCTTGCGGCTGGTGGCCGGACGCCATGTTTGGACGGCGGCGAACAGCGCGAGGATTTCATCCAAATGAGCATCGGCAGGCGCGGCGGCTTCGGCGGTCAGCCCCAGCTCGGCGGCGCGCGTGGCGAAGTCGGGCATTTGCTCGGCATACTTGCGCATGATCTTGTCCAGATAAGCGATTTGCGCGGTGGAGAGCCGTTTGCCACCGGCGACCTGTCCGCGCAGGGACTCCACGAAATCGCGGTCGTCATACACCTTTTTGCCGAACTTGCGCGGCGGGTCGAAGGTCACGTTTTCCAGCATGGCGAGCTTGGCAATGGTCTCTTGGCGCGGCGGACCTTCGCGATTGGATTCGGCTGGGGCTTCCAGCTTCAATTCCTCGGCCACGGCGGCCGCCGTGGGGATTTGGTCTTGATAGCGGAACAGCAGGCGTGCCAGCGCATCCTGCTGGCGGCGGGAAATCGGCCGTTTGTTTTCAGCGATTTGCCGGCGAATGGATTCCACGAATTTTTCATCGCTATAGACGGTTTTCTCGCCGCGCGTCATCGGCTGCTGCCACGTGGTGACGGCGGACAAGGCCGCCAGCAGTTTTTCGACCGCGGCCAAATCGCCGGCCGGGCCACGCGCCGCGCCCATCCACTCCTGGAATTTGGCATAAAAGTTGGTGAGCATTTCCGTCCAGGCCACCTTGCCCTCTTCGATTTCATCGAGTAGTTCTTCCATGTTGGCGGTGAATTGCACATCAAAGAGCGCGTCGAGGTGGCTGATCAGGAAGTCGCACACCTTGAGACCGAGGGCAGTCGGCACGAGGGCGCGTTTTTCGCGATCCACATATTTGCGGTCGAGCAGCGTGGAAATAATCTGGGCATAGGTGCTGGGGCGACCCACGCCATTTTCTTCGAGCACTTTCACCAGCGAGGCTTCGGTAAAGCGCGGTGGCGGCTGAGTTTCCTTGCGGTCGTTGAGCCATTCAACCACATCCAGCGCCTCGCCGGGGTCGAGCGGCGGCAGGCTGGCGACTTCGTCGTTGTCGCCATTTTCCGCCTCTTCTTTTTTGCGCTGTTCAAGACCGGAAACCCGCATGAAGCCGGGAAACACGATTTCTGAAGCGGTGGCGCGGAAGAGGAAGGTGTCCGGCCCGGAGCCGACGGCTTCAATTTCGGCCGTGCGTTGCGCAATGCGCGCGGGGGCCATCTGGCTGGCCATGAAGCGCCGCCAAATCAGGTCATAGAGCCGCCAATCGTCGCGTTCGAGAACTTCCTTGAGGCTCTCCGGTGTGCGGGCGGGATCGGTTGGGCGGATGGCTTCGTGCGCCTCTTGCGCGCTGGAGCGGTTGCGGAAGACATTCGGAGTCTCGGGCAGAAACTCCGGGCCATGCTCGCGGCGAATGAACTCGCGCGCCTGCTCGCGGGCTTCCTGGGCGATGGTGAACGAATCGGTGCGCATGTAAGTTATCAAGCCCGACACCGTGCCGTGGCCCAGGTTGATGCCTTCATACAGTTTTTGGGCGAGGCGCATGGTGCGCGCGGGCGGGAAGCCCAAGGCGCTGCTGGCAGCCTGCTGCAGGCTGCTGGTGATGAACGGCGGCGGCGCGTTTTTGCGCACTTCCTTGCGCAACACATCCTTCACGCGCAGCGTGCGCTGCTGCAATTCCGCCATCAGGCGCAGGGCCAGCGCCTCATCCTTGATGTCGGCCTTGGCATCGTTGAGCTTGGCCAACTGCGCCACGAACGGTGCGCGCGGGTCCACCTGCTTGGCGGCCTTGACGCCGATCACCCAGTACGGCACAGGCTGGAAATCACGGATGGCCTTTTCACGCTCGCAAACGAGGCGCAGGGCCACGGACTGCACGCGGCCGGCGCTCGACGCGCCCGGCACGCGCCGCCAAAGCATGGGGCTGACTTTGTAGCCCACTACGCGGTCGAGAATCCGCCGCGCCTGCTGGCTGTCCACCCGCATCTGGTTGATTTCGGTCGGCTCGCTGAACGCCTTGCGGATGGCGGGGGCGGTGATTTCGTTATAGGTGACGCGACGGAAGTTGTGTTCACCCACCTTGCCCTTGAGCGCCTCGCGCAGGTGCCAAGCGATGGCTTCGCCTTCACGGTCGGGGTCGGGCGCCAGATAAATGGTCTCCACCTTGGCGGCGGCCGCTTGCAGGTCTGCCAGCACTTTGGCGCGCCCCTTGATCGGCACATATTGCGGGGTGAAGCCGCGCTGCACATCCACGCCCAGCGCGCGCTCGGGCAAATCCCGCACGTGGCCCAGCGAGGCCTTCACAATATAGTCGCCGCCCAGCAGCTTGTTGATGGTTTTGGCCTTGGCCGGCGATTCCACAATTACGAGACTTTTTGCCATGAGTTCTGCATCCTTTCCTTCAAACGGGTGAAGCCGCCTCGGGTTCCAAATCCCAGCGGCGAATATCGTCCATCAAAGCCAGCCGGCGGCCGGGCAGCCGCCGGATGATCTTCTTCATTTCCAATTGCATGGCCAGCGTCATCAGTTGCGCCGAAGGCAGGCCAGTCTTGCGAATCAAGACATCAAAATCCAATTCCGGTTCCGGCCACAGCGCGCGGACTACGGCGTGTTCGGGGCCGGTCAGGGTGAGGCGTTGACGGGCATCATGCCGCTGAGCAAGGCGGGCCTGTTCATCCGGTGGGAACAGGAACTCGAACTCGCGCAGGATATCAGGCAAATCCTCGACCAGCCGCGCTCCATTTTGAATCAGGCGGTGCGGGCCTTTGGCGCCGGGCAAATCCACGCGGCCGGGCACCGCCAACACGCTGCGCCCCTGCTCCAGCGCCTGCTCGGCAGTGTTCATCGCGCCGCTATCCAACCCCGCCTCCACCACCAGCACGCCTTTCGACAAGCCGCTGACAATCCGGTTGCGATACGGAAATGTGGTGCGGTCCGGCTCACGCCCCAGCGGGAACTCGCTGATTACCGCGCCGTGTGCCGCGATGCGCTCTGCCAGCTCACGGTTTTCCGGCGGATAGAGTTTATCCAATGCGCCACCCAGCACGGCCACCGTGCGGCCCTCGGCCTTGAGCGCGGCCAAATGCGCGGCGGTGTCAATGCCGCGGGCCAGGCCGCTCACAATGGTGAACCCGGCTTTGGCGGCCAGATAGGCCAACTTGTCCGCCTGCGCCATGCCATAGTGCGATGCGCGCCGCGTGCCCACCACCGCCAACGCCTGCTCGTCCTGTTTGGTCAACGTGCCGCGCACATACAGGCACAGCGGCGGATCATAAATGGTTTTCAACGGCGCAGGATATTCGTCATCCAGCGGCGTGAGGATGCGCGCGCCCAGCGCGGCGGCGGCCGATTCCTCGCGGTCGGCGGATACAGTCGCGCGCTGCGTCACAATGCCCTCGGCCACTTTGGGGCCGATGCCGCGCACGGTGGCCAGCACAGCGGCCGGGGCGGACAGCACCGCTTCCGGCGAGCCGAGCGCCTCGACCATCGCGCGCACGCGAACCGGACCGATGTTCTCGATCTGGTTCAACGTAATATAGGCGGCGCGGGGAGTCATGGGCTGGCGGTCAGTTGGGATTTAGTCGTCCAAAGCGCTGCTTTCGTCCTCGAGCGACTGCGGCAGCGGAATCGTTTGCTCCGGCACCGGCGGGGTGGCCGGAGTGGCACGGCGCCGGCGAAACGGCGTGAACAATTCGAGCTGGCCGCTCTTGAGCAAATCGTAGTTTTTCAGGATGCGCAAAATTTGCAGCAAATCAGATTTTTCGTAGTTGCGCTTGACGTCAATGCGCTCGATCAGTTCCAGCAACATGGGGCGGTAAAGAATCACACCATCAATGCCGCGCGTGCGCAGGAAGGCCAGCGCCTGCGCGCGTTGGTCGGGGTCCGCGGGCAAATCGGCCAGACACAGAATCTTGGCCGGGTTGGGCTGGCCAAGATCGGCCTCCGCCAACCGCACCACTTCCGGCTCCGCGAACCGGTACATATCCGGCAGGCTGGCCAGAATGGCCGCGGTGAACTTCTCCGAGTGCCAGCCACGAATCGCGATGATGGCGCTGGAAACCTGCGCCAGTTCCGCCGCGCCCCAGATGCGCTCCTTGGAGAGCGCCCCCGGCTGCGGCAGCGCCGGATTCACCGCCAGCAAATCCAATTCCTCATACGCGCCCTTGGCGCGCGCCATCACCTGATATTTGCGCGGCTGGCGCACCAAAAAGCCCAGCGCTTCAAGATATTCCCGAACAATCCATTCATTGACCGATGCCATGTGCGCACCATCCTTTCAACGATTCATCCAAGGTTGCGGGAGAAACCGGCTCCGGCAAGCCGCAGTGGCCGAGGCGGTCGCAAAGGACAAAGCGCACGGCGCCGGCGGCAGCCTTTTTATCGCGGCCCATCGCCGCGCGGACAGCCTGCCAATCGAGGTTGGCGGGGCGCAAGCGGACCGGGTCCAATTCAAACTGTTTGAGCAACGCGATGGCCCGCGCGGCATCGGCCGCCGGGAAGCCCTTGTGTGCCACCGACCACCCCAAGGCAAAATCCATGCCCAGCGCGACGGCCTCGCCATGCAGCAAACCGGAATAGGACGTCACTTTTTCCAGCGCGTGGCCGAGAGTGTGGCCGAAATTGAGCACCGCGCGCAGGCCGCCCTCGCGTTCATCGCGCGCGACGACATCGGCTTTGATTTCGCAGCAGCGGGCCACCATGCGCTCCAAGGCGGCCGGCTGGCGCGCCTGAATGGCCGCGGTGTGGGCTTCGAGCCAGGCGAAAAAGGCGGCATCCAGTGCCACGCCATACTTGATGACCTCGGCCATGCCCGCGGCAAACTCGCGGGGCGGCAAGGTGGCCAGCGTGTCGGTATCCGCGCAAACGGCGATGGGCTGGTGGAAAGCACCGGCCAAGTTCTTGCCGGCATCCAAATTGATACCCGTTTTGCCGCCCACGGAGCTATCCACCATGGCCAGCAGGCTCGTTGGCACCTGAACAAAACGAATTCCCCGCATGTAGGTGGCAGCAGCAAAACCGGTGATATCGCCCACCACGCCCCCGCCCAGCGCCACCAGAACCCCCGTCCGGTCGAGGCGCGCCTGCGCAATTTTTTCCAACAAATCCGCCCAGCACGCCGCCGATTTTGAAGTTTCGCCCGGCGACAGCACCACCGTGGGCCAGTTTCCTCCCAACAACGCGGCAATGCGCTCGCCGTGGCAGGCGGCCACATGGGCATCAGTGACCACCAGCCCGCGCAGCCCGTTGACGGCCTCCGGCAGGTGGCTCAGCACCCCCGCGCCCACCCAAATGGGATAGGAGCGTTCGCCAAGATCAATCTGAACCTTACAAGCCATAACGGGGTGAGGAAATATCCCCAACGCCCGCCGTTGTCAATGCGTTTCCCGATGCCGGCGCGGGCCAGCGGCGGGTTAGTTGCGCAGGCCCCAGCGCGTCAATTCCTTGGCCAGTTCGTGGCACGGGGGCTGCCCCGGGGCGGTGGCTTTGGCCAGCGAGCCATAGACCATGTGGGAACCCGCACCGGCCATGGCCACACGCGAGAGTCCCCCCAGCGGCCCCATGCCCATGACGCTCAGCGGGCCTTTGACCAACGCCGGCAGCGCCATCAGAATAGCCAGCTCCGCGGACGTATTCACTCGTGTGGCAATTTTCACCACATCCACCTTCAGTTGCCGTCCGCGCTGCGCCACCGCCAGCAGGCGCGGGAGGGGCGGCGTTTTACGGAAATTGTGGAACGACCCGATCAGCACAATATCTTCCGATTTGGCCGCCTGCACCAGCATGGACACCGTGCCGGTGGCCGCCAGTTCCACATCCAGCATGGACACTACGCGCAGCGCGCGCAAATAGAGCGCCAAACGCTGCGCCTCGCGCCCGCGCCATTCCCCCCCCTCCCGCCGGGAGCGAATGGTCAGCAGCACCGGCTTGTTTTGCTGCTCGATGGCCGCGCAAAGCTCCAGCCACGCGCCGCCGCAAAGCCCAGTAAGGTCAAGGCGTACTTCCAGCACATCGCAGACCGCGGGCGCTTGGCGCGCGCAGCGGCGCAACAACTCTTCCGAATCAATGCAACCAACAAGCAACGGATGATGGGCAGGGTGCAAATTCATAAGCGCATCACAACAAACTCCCCGGCGGAACAAAAGTCAAGAATGGCGGTGTAACTTTCCCAACACGGGGGGCGACTGTCATGGGCGAAGGGAAAAGATCATGAAAGGAACCCTCGCCATGAAACGCCAACCGCTCCGCCCAGCCTTGCTCCTTGCGGCAGTCGCCAGTCTCGCGCTCCCGATTCTGGCCGAGGCCCGCCCGCCACAACGCCACGAGCCGCCACGCCGCCCCCCGGCCTGCCGGCCGCAACCCACCAAGCCGCCGCCGCGCCCGCCGCAGCACTACCGACCTCCGCCGCCCCCTTGCTACTTCCGCCCCC
>Ga0209201_1001953_pt1 | contig 21754 bp, 14 predicted proteins | sample AD_UKC055_MetaG_FD_184411 | JGI IMG/M metagenome (GOLD analysis project Ga0209201, IMG submission 184411) | Active sludge microbial communities of municipal wastewater-treating anaerobic digesters from USA - AD_UKC055_MetaG (SPAdes) (version 2) | ecosystem: Engineered > Bioreactor > Anaerobic >...
GTTGTTGAAAGCCGGGTACGTGCCGCACAACACCGCCCATTTCGTCCTGTGGCTGGCGGTGCTGCTGAGCCCGCCGGTGGCGCTGGCGGCGTACGGGCTGCCGTGGCTGCGCAGGCACTCGCCGTTTGCGGTGAGCCTGCTCGCGGTGTGGGTGGCCGCGTTTGCCGGTTTCTATATCTGGTATTTCTACTCGGGCGAGACGTGGTGGTATCTGCGATTCATCCTCCCGGCGTTTCCGCCGGTGATCATCGCGGGGTTGCTGGTGTTGGAACAGCGTGTGGCGCGGCGGGTGCCCGCGCGCATCGGCCGCCTGGCCTGGCCGCTGGGGCTGCTCGCCTGCCTCCTCTGGCTGGGCTTGTGGGGCTGGCATTTCAACGTGGACCGCGTGCGGCGAGGCGAGGCGAACTACCCGGAGGCGATGGCCTGGCTCAACGCGCACGTGCCGGAAAACGCGATCGTGCTCGAATGGCTCCTCAGCGGTGCCTCGACCTACTACTCGCCGCACACGCTGGTGCGCTGGGATATGGCGAACCGCGCGCAGTTGGACCAGCTCTATGCGGCGGCGGAGAAGAATGGGCGGCCCGTGTATGCGGCCCTCATGGAGTTCGAGATCAAGCAGGCGTTTCCCGACGGGATCCCCGGCCGCTGGGAAAAGGTCGGCGAGGTGCGTCGCGTGACCTTCTGGCGGCTGGTGGAGGCGGGCGGCGCGCAGCCCGCGCCTTAACGCCAGAGCCAGGTGAGGTCGTCCTGGCGGAGCCAGCCGGTCTGGCCGTCGGCAAACTGGAGCCGCACCCAGCGGTCGCCGGGCAGGAATACCTTGTCGGCGATGGCGAGTGTGCCGGCGGCGATGGGCGTGGTCTTCTGCGCGGTGTCGGCGTCGGTCGGGATGGAGCGCAGGGTGGTCGCGTTCCAGACGAGGACGGCGCGCGCGTCGGCCGCGGGGCCATAGGCGCGCAACGCAAGCGTGGCCGTGGGGGCGAGGAGGAGGGCGAGGATCAGAAGCGCCCAGGCGGTCCAGAGGAGTGTGCGCGTGCGCAGGCCGTAGGCGCGGAGCAGGCCGCAGGCGCCGCTGAGCGCGGCGAGCACGGCGGCGCCGACGAGGAGGGCCTGCCAGCCGGAGGGGGAGAAGGTGCACGCGAGGCGCTCGCGCCACGTGGGGTGGGCGAAGGCGCCAAGGGCGTTGGGCGTGTAGCCGGCCTTTTCGTATCCGAAGATCAGGTGCCGGTGCGTGAGGGCATCGGGGTGCTGGACGAAGGCGGCGGTCCATTGCGCCGCGGCCTCGGCGTTGTGGTCTTGTTGCGCGAGGGCGAGGGCGAGGTTGTGGCGCAGCTGCCAGTCGGTCGGGGCCTGGACGAGGGCCTCGCGCCAGGCTTTTTCGGCGGCGGCGTAGTTGCCCGCACGGTAGTCGGCGAGCGCATCGGCGCGGGCGCCGGGGGCGGAGACGATGAATGCGAGGGTCAGGACGAGGAAGGGGAACAGGTTGCCCGGGCGGAAGAGCGAGCCGGGCGCGAAGGGCAGCGGCTGGTGCGCGGTCTGGGCTTTTTCGGCGCGCGCGATCCAGTCGGCGGGCAGGGCGCCTTCGGCGCGGTAGAGCGCGGAGTCGGCCTCGGTCCAGAGCGCGGCGAGGGTGGGGTCGCCGAGCATCTCGGGTGCGGGGGCGGCGTGGGGGAGGCCGCGGAGGCGGGCGATGTCGTGCTGCCAGTGGATGAGCAGCGGGCGGCGTTTCGCGGCGTCGGCGGTGGTGCGGAGTTGGGCGAGGGTGGCGGCGAGGCGTTGGTGGGCTTCGCGGCGCGGTTTGAGCGGGTCGGTGGCGCGTGCGCGGCGCAGGGCGAGTGCGAGCCAGCAGGCGACGAGTGCCACGCCGGGCAGCGCGAGCCAGAGTGTGAGCAGGCGGGCCGACCAGGGCTCGCGGGTGCCGGAGGTGGCGGACTGGGTGTCGCCGGGTAGCGCCGCCGGGAGCGCGGTGACAGGGGCAAGTTCGCGGGGGGCCGCGGCGGACGCAGACGACTGACCGACGGGGGCGATCGAGATCCCGGACGCGGCAGGGGCGGCGGTGATGGCGAGGCTGACGGCCGGGGTGCTGAGCGTCTGGTAGGTGCCGCTTTCCGGATCGAAGTAGGTGTAGGAGACGGGGCCGAGCCGGTAGTTGCCGGCTTTGGAGGGCATCAGGACGACGTCTTCGGAGAGGGTGACATCGAAGAGTTTTCCCTCGGCCGGGGTGCGTTTGGCCTGCGGTTGCACGACCTGGAAATCTTTCGAGACGCTGCGCGCCGGGAGGCCGGGGATGTCGGGCCAGTTGCCGGTGCCGGAGAGGGTGAGCGTCCAGGTGACGGGTTCGCCGATCGCGGCGCGTTCGGGGACGACCTTGGATTCGAGTTTAAACTGGCCGACGGCGCCGGCGAAGGAGGCCGGTGCGGGCTGGGGCAGCGGGCGGACGTTGAGGGTGAGCGGCTGGCTGGAGATGGCCTGCTGCTGGACCTCGGGGTTTTGGAAGAGCCCGAAGTTGGAGTAGCCGGTGATGAGGTTGACGAGCTGGGTGGCCGGGGGGAGCTCGATCTGGCCGGCGGCACTGGCGCTGGCGCGTGTGCGGTAGGAGACGAGCACGCGGCGCTCGCGGCCGATGGTGGTCTCGGAGGATTCCGGTTTGGGCCAGTTTTCGAGGGCCAGGGGGACGCCGTTCCAGTCGGGTTGCGCGGCACCAAGGGAGTGGAAGTAGCGGCGGGTGACGGAGAGCGTGTAGGTGAGCGGGAAGACCTGGCCGGCCCAGACGGTGTCGGCCGGGACGGTGAAGTGGGAATCGGCAACCGATTCCAAGGGGACGTCGTTTCTGCCGACGGTGGCTTCGCCGGGCTCGAAGTGGGCGGCGGCGACGCGGATCTTGCCCTGGTCGGTCTCGATGTCGAAGGCGGGGATGTCGATGGCCTTGCGCTCGGTGAGGCGGGCGACGAGGGAGAGGGTGACGGTCTTCGACATGGAGAAGTTGACCATCGAGATGCTCTGGGAGCGGCCGGTGATGCGCAGCGAGAGGCCGGGGATGGCGGGCAGGGTGGGGTCGCCCTTGGGCTCGCATTGCTCAAACACGAGGGAGAGTTCGGAGGTCTGGCCGACGCCGAGGGTGCCCCCGTTGGGCTCCCAGCGGGCGGTTTGCGCGGCGAGCGTGGCGGCGAGCGCGAGGAAACAGAGGAGGAGGGATACGAGGCGCGAAGTCATCGGACGGTTCACCAGTTCTTGCCCGGGGTGTCCTGCGGGCGCTTTTTTTTGTCATCCATCAGTTGAAAGAGGCGCACGGGGGAATCCTGCTCCTTGACCTGCTCGAGCTTCTGGCGCTGGAGGGCGGTGGCGGGATCGGCCTTCTCGGTCTCGGGCTTTTTTTCGGAGCCGCCGACTTGTTGCATGTCGGAGGACGGCGGCGGGGGGGGCTGCTGCTTTTTTTCCTCGGGCTGCTTCATGTCGCCGAAGGCGGAGTCCTTGTTCTGCGGCTTCTGCTCCTGCGGCTTGGACTCGGACTGTTTTTGCTCCTCCGGCTTCTGCTCCTGCTGTTTCTGCTCCTCCTTTTGTTGGGGGAGCTGCTTTTGCTCCTGTTGCTCCTTTTGATCTTTCTTCTGTTCGTCCTTCTGGGACTGCGGGGGCTCTTCCTTCTTCTGCTGGGGAGGGGTGCGGAGCAACGCTTCGAGATCGCGGCGGAGTTGGTGCCAGTCGGCGGCCTTGGACTGTGGGTCGAGGGCGTCGCCGGCGGTGACGGCGGCGAGGGCGTCGCGTACCGGGCCTTCGGGGACGGGTTTGGCGGCCTGGCCGGCGGAGAGGCGCTGGCCCCAGGCGACGGTTTTGTGCGCGAGCTCGGCAAGGTCCGAGACGGAGAGTTCGTCCTGATCGGCCAGGCGCTGCACGGCTTTCGAGAGCGGCGCGGCGAGCGCGGTGTCGTCCGGCTGCGCGGCGTCGGACGGGACTGCCGGTTCGGCGGCGTGGACCAGTGCGAGGCTTGCGAGAAGCAGGGCGGTCGAGTGCAGGCCGTGTTTCATTTCAAAACCTCCTTGGGCGCGCGTGGTGCGGTGCCGGCGATCGGGATGGCGCGCGGGCGCGGGCGCACGGGTAGTTCGAGCCAGAAGCTGAGGATGAGGCAGAGCAGTGCGGGGGAGAGCAGCCACTGGAAGCGCTCGGTGGCGCGTGGCAGGCGCTTGTTGGCAAACTCGCCCTGCCGGCCCGCTTCGACGGTCTGGCGGAGCAGCGCGGGGAGATCGATCCACGCGCTGGCGTCGCGGTAGGCGCCGCCGGTCTCCGCGGCGAGTTTTTGAAGGGTGCTGCTTTCGAGGCGCGAGAGTACGACGGCGCCGCGCGGATCTTTCACGAAGCCGCCGCTGCCGTCGGGGATCATTGCGCCGAGCGCGGTGCCGATGCCCAGGCTGATCACGCGGATGTGGTGCTCCTTCAGCTGGGCCAGAGACGACTGCCAGTTGTCCTCGTGGGCTTCGCCGTCGCTGAGGATGATGAGGAAGCGGTCGGCGCTGTTGGTGGAGGCGAAGGCGTCGAGCGAGGTTTTGAGCAGAGCTTGGTAATCCGTGCCGCCTTCGGGCAGGTAGTCCGGGCCGAGCGCCGGGAGGAACTCGCGCAGGATCTCGTAGTCGGCGCTGAGCGGGCTTTGCAGAAAGGCGGTCCCGGAAAACACGACGAGGCCGACGCGCTCGCCCTTCAGGCGTTCGAGGAGCGATTGGATGAGCAGGCGTGAGCGCTCCAGCCGCGAGGGCTTCACGTCGGGCGCGAGCATCGAGCGCGAGAGGTCGACGGCGATCAGGATCTCGCGCGATTGGTCGAAGGCCTGCTCCTCCTCGTGGCCCCATTGCGGACGGGCGAGGGCGACGATGGCGAAGACCAGGCCGAGGCCCAGCCAGATGCGGCGGCGCAACAGGAAGGTGCTCGGCGCGGGGCCGCTGGCGAGTGTGAGCGCGCGGGCGCCGGCCTCGCCGCGCAGCATTTTCTGCGGGGCCCCGTCTTTGGCGACGCGGCGGCGGCGCGCGCCATCCCAAGCGAGCAGCCCGAGCGGGATGACGAGCAGCCAGAGGACAAAGGGCCACGCGAAGCTCATGCGGCACCTCCCGCAAACGAGGCCACGGCGCGCAGGCGCGACCAGCCCGCGCCGAGCAGCACGAGCACGAGTCCGGGCGCCGCGAGCCAGGCGAAGAGTTCGCTGGTCACGAGGTAGCTCTTGGCCTGGAAGTCGATCTTCTGGGCGCTGTCGATGGCCTTGAACGCCGCCTCGACGGTGTGCACGTCGTCGGCGCGGAAAAACCGTCCGCCGGTGCGTTCGGCCATCTGGCGCAGCGAGCCCTCGTCGAGGTCGGAGACGATCTGGCGGTAGGCGACCTTGCGTCCCTGCTCGTCGATGATGGGCATGGGTACGATGCCGTCGCGGCCGGCGCCGACCGCGTAGATGGGGATGCCGCGCGAGACGGCGAGGTCGGTGGCCTGTTCGGGCGATAGCGTGCCCTTGTTGTTGGCGCCGTCGGTGAGCAACACGAGGAAGGCTCCGAGGCGTTTCCCGTCGCTCTCGCGCTGCGCTTGTTCGAGGCGCGAGAGGGCGACACCGAGACCGTCGCCGATCGCGGTGCCGTCTTCGATCAGTCCGATGCGCAGGCGCTCCAGTTGGCGACTGAGCCAGTCGTGATCGAAGGTGAGCGGCGCGAGCGTGTAGGCGCGGCCCGAGAAGACCACGATGCCGATGCGGTCGCCGGGGCGCTGATTGACGAAGGCCTGGATGACCGGCTTGACCGCCTGGAGGCGGTTGATGCGGTCGCCACCCCGCTCGTAATCCTCGGCGAGCATGGAGCCGGAGAGGTCGACGGCGAGCATGAGGTCGTAGCCGCGCATGTGCGATTCGCGCTTATCCTCGACGCGCTGCGGTCGCGCGAGCGCCACGATGAGCAGCACGAGGCCGGTGCCGACGAGGCCGACGGGCCAGCGGGAGACGCTGGAGAACGACGGACGATGCCAGGCGGCGGCAAACGGGACGACGAGCACGGAGACGCGCTGGCGCTGGCGTAGCCACCAGGCGAGCGGCAGGGCGAGCAGCAGGAGGAGCCAGAGCGGATCGTGAAAAACGAAGTGTCCCATGGCGGCTCAGGCGGCATGCATCCGCGCGTGGAAGAAACGCACCAGCGCATCGAGCCGGTTTTCCTCGGTGCTGACGGCGAGGCGGCTCTGCCGGTCGGGAAAGAGCGTGCGCCAGGAGGCCTCGCGTTGCTCGCGCCAGGCGGCGTGCGCGGTGCGTTCGGCGTGGGAGCCTTCGAGGGTGACGAGCCGTCCCGCGGTGGGATCGTAGGCGGCGAAGGTGTTACCCGTGGGCAGCTCGCGCTCCCACGGATCGTCCACGCGGAAGCCCATGGTCTGGTAGCGGCGCTGCATGAGCGCCCAGCCTTCGGCGGCGATGCGCGGGGGAAAATCGGAGAGCCAGATCAGGATCGAGTGCTTCGGCGCGGCCTTGGCGAGCATGCGCCAGGGCAACATCGCCGGCGGGATCTCGCCGGTGCCGGCCAGCGATGGCGCGGGGTGGCCGATCAGCCGCGAGGCCAGGTGCATGATCGGGCCGCGTCCGCGGACGGGTTCGCGGTAGATGCAATCGTCGGGCAACGCGTGGATGTAGCCGACGCGGTCACGGTTGACGGCGCCGAGCAGCATGACGAGGCCGGCGAGCTCGAGCAGCGCCTCGCGTTTCGAGACGGCGCCGGAGCCGAATTGCAGGCTGGGCGAATCCTCGAAGACGACGATCAACGTGACCTCGCGCTCCTCGACGAACTTCTTGCGGTACGGCTCGCCGAGGCGCGCGGTGACGTTCCAGTCGATGTCGCGCACGTCGTCGCCAAACTCGTAGCGCACGACCTGGTCAAACTCCATGCCGCGTCCGCGGAAGGCCGAGCGGTACTCTCCGCTGAGGGAGGTCTCGACGGCATGGCGCACGCGCCACTCCAGCTGCCGGAGGACGGCGAGCGGGTTGCCCGAGGCAAGCGGGCTGGCGGCGTTGGATTCGTCGGACATGCGGAGCCGGAAAACGAGGCGCGGCGGGGCGCGCGATTACTTGGCGGGGACGGGCGTCTTTTCGACGACCTCGGCGACGATCTTGTCGGCGGTGAGCTCGGCGGCCTCGGCCTCGTAGGTGAGGCCGATGCGGTGGCGGAGCACGTCGGGCGCGAGTTCCTGCACGAGCGCGGGGCTGAGGAAATCCTGACCGCGCAGCCAGGCGAGGGCGCGGCCTGCGGCAAAGAGCGCGAGCGAGGCGCGCGGCGAGGCGCCGAAGTTGAGGCGGCGTTTCCCCTGCGGCACGCCGTCGGCGAGCATGCGGGTGTTGCGCACGAGCGAGAGGATGTACGCCTGCACGGCCTGCGAGACGTGGACCTGGTCGACGGCCTTGCGCAGTTCGAGCAGTTCCTCGCCGCTGGAGACGGGCTGGAGCGCGGGCTGTTGGGTGACCTGGCCCCAGCGCTGCATCATGGTGGCCTCTTCGTCGGCGGTCGGGTAGTCCACGATCAGCTTGAAAAGGAAGCGGTCCGTCTGGGCTTCAGGGAGCGGATACGTGCCCTCCTGCTCGACGGGATTCTGCGTGGCCATGACGAAAAACGGCTTGGGCAGCGGGTGCGTGGTGCCGCCGATGGTGACCTGGCGCTCCTGCATGGCTTCGAGCAGGGCGGACTGGACCTTGGCGGGGGCGCGGTTGATTTCGTCGGCCAGCACGAGGTTGGCGAAGATGGGGCCGCGGTGCGGGAGAAACTCGCCGGTCTTGGGCTGGAAGATCATGGTGCCGACGACGTCGCTGGGCAGCAGGTCGGGCGTGAACTGGATGCGCTCGAACTGCACGCCGAGGGCGGTGCCGAGGGATTTGACGAGAAGGGTCTTGGCGAGACCGGGCATACCTTCGAGCAGCACGTGGCCGTTGGCGAGGAGGGCGACCAGCAGCCGCTCCACGGCGTCGTTCTGGCCGATCACGGCCTTGCCGATTTCATCGCGAAGTTTCTGGGACCAAACGGGGCCGGTAAGCATGGTGGAAAGAGGGGCGTCAAATTGAGTGGAAGCGCGCCGAGGCGCGAGCGTAAGTTTTGCGCGGGGTTTGACTGGCGGGTGCCGGAGTTGTTTCCCTCGGGGCGAAATTCCCGCCCATGGCCGACGATTTACCCGATCTTGACCCGCACCTGACTGCGCGTTTGCGCGCGGCAGGCGTCCGCCCGGGCGAGGTGGTGGAGCGTTTCGTGCGCGGATCGGGGCCGGGCGGGCAAAAGATCAACAAGACGTCGTCGACGGTGGTGCTGCGGCACGAGCCGACGGGCATCGAGGTGCGCTGCCAGCGCGAGCGTTCTCAGGCGGACAACCGGGTCGCGGCGTGGGCGGAGCTGGCCGACAAATTGGAGGCGCGGCGGCGCGGACAGGCGGCGGCGGTCCAGCAGGACCGGGAAAAGGCGCGGCGCCAAAAACGCCAGAAGAGCCGCGCGCAGAAGGTTCGCATGATCGTGGCCAAAAAACACCGCGCCGGCCACAAGGCGGCGCGCGGAAGGGTGCGCGGCGATGAGTGAGCCGGCGCCGGGTTTCCCTCCGGCCAACAAGGGGGCTTTTGAGTCGGCGGGCGGCGTCCACCTCTGGACCGTCGCGTGGCTGGTGCTGGCAGTGGCGCATGTCACCCAGGCGATCTGGTGGAGCGGGTTCACGGCGGTGCCGGGCGACTTGGTGGACGGGCGGTTCAACGCGTTGGTGTTGGAACACGGTTACCAGGCGCTGCGGGGCCTGTACGATTTTTTCTCGCCGGGTCAGTTCTACCCGGAGACCGGGACGCTCGGGCTGAGCGACACCCATGTCGGGACGCTGCCGATCTACGCGGTCCTGCGCGTGCTGGGCTGCTCGGACATGCTGGCCTGGCAGGGCTGGTTCGTGATCGTGGCGGCGCTCAACGCGTGGGCGGCGTCGCGCTGGTTGGGGGCGCTGGGGATCGCGCCGGCACTGCGCGGGCCGCTGGCGTTTGCGGCGAGTGCTTCGGCGGCGATGGTCTGGATGGCGGGTGCGCACGCGCAGTTGTTGCCCATTTTCTCGGCGTTGTTCGCGGCGGAGCAGGCCGTGCGCTGGAGCGAGGACCGGGCGCGGTGGCGCTGGCTGTCGTGCGCCGGCTGGATCGGGTGGCAGTTTGCGGCGGGGCCGTACCAGACGTTTTTCGCGGGCGTGTTGGGCGCGTTTGCCGTGGTGGCGGCCTTGGCGCTGCGCGAGCGGCGGCTGCCGGCGCGTCCGGTGTCCGAGGCGCGGGGATGCGATTGGGCAGGCGCCCTTGCGGTGGCGGTGCCGGGGCTCGGGTTGTGCGCGGTCGCGGTTATTGCGCATGGCGCTGCGCTGCGGGCCGGTCACTCGAGAGGGTGGGCGGAGTCGCTGGCGGGGGCGCCCGATGTGCGCGCGTGGTTTACGGCGGCGCCCACGCATGCGCTGTACCGGAGCGGCTGGCCGGGGCGACATTCGGACTGGCTGGAGCATGTGTGCTTCACGGGTTTCCTCCCGTGGGCGGGGCTCGCGGCGGTGCTGGCGTGTGGCTGGCGTTGGCGGCGGGATTTGCAGGGGCGCCGGGCGCTGGTCTTCGCGCTGGCGGCCGTGGCGGCCATGCTGTTTTTCACGCGGTGGACGGAGTCGGGCGCGGGGGCGTGGACGTGGGCGACGCGGTACGTCGCTCCGTTGCGTGCGTTCCGCGCGTCGGGGCGCATCGTGATCTTGTTGCAGGCGGTCGAGGTGGCGGCGCTCGGGGTGGTGTTGAGCTATCTCTGGACGCGGGCGCGCAGCCGGCTTGGGCGGGGGCTGCTGGTGATTTGCGCCGTCGCGGTGGCGGCGGAAAATCTCTCCCTCCATCCGATGGCGACGCCGGTGGCGCAGTGCCGGGCGCGGCGCAATGCACTCATCGCCGCGTGGCGTGCGGCGGGCGACCGGCCGATTCTGGTCTATGCGCCTGGTCCGCTCAACCAGCACGAGGATATCTCCAATCTCGACGCGTGGAGTGCGGCGCTGCTTCTGCGCCGGCACACGGTCAACGGCTACAATGGGAGCCGGCCGATGGCACACACGGCATTCCTGTTGAACATGACGAGTGAAAACGCGTTGGGGCTGCTCGCACGGCATGGGGTGGCGTTGTCGGAGGTGTCGCTCGTCACGGCCCTGTCCCCGGAGGCGGAGCGTGCGCAGGGGCTTGTGCATCAGGCGCAGCGTTCTCTGCCGCAGTTGGCGGGGTTTTCGCCCCAGCCGGTTCGCTGGGCGCTTTTCACGGACGCGGCGCCGTTCGTGGTCGAGGGGCGGACGATGTACCAGTTGACGCCGCCGGCGGAGCTGGAGTTTGCGGTGCCCGAAGGGGCGACGCGTGTGCGGGTAGAGGTGGCGCTCCGCCCCGGCTGCTACGATGGCGATGGCAACTCGGATGGCGTGGGCTTCACCTGGGTGTTGCGCGGCGCCGACGGAGTGGAGCGCGTCATCATGCACGAGTACCTGAATCCGCGCGATCATGCCGGGCACCGCGGCATCCTGCCTCGGGAGCTGGTGCTCCCGCCGGGCGCGGGGCGGGGGCTGATCTTGCGCACGGATCACGGTCCGGCCGGCGATGGCGCCTGGGACTGGCCGATGGTGGGAAATCTCCGAGTCGAGTGATCCGGGGCGCGGGAGCGCCTTTGTTTTTCGGGAATGCCCCACAAGGCAGTCGTTTTGTGGGGAGTTTGTTTTTGCATGCTGATAGTGAAAAGTCGTTTACAGGTAGCCTGTCTGTGGCAATACCGCCAGACGGCCCGCCAATCACCAGTTTTACCGCGTAAAGAATCCCCATGAACTTGCCCCGCCTGTCTCCGTTGAGCGCCCCTGTGTCGGGGGTGTTTCGTCTCGTGTCGCTGTTGTGCCTCGCGCTGCCGCTGCTGGCGCTGCCCATCGGCGCGGGCCGGGTGCGCTTCGAGGTGAGCGACACCGGCCCGGGCATCGCGGCGGCGGATCTGGCGCGGATCTTCCAGCCGTTCACCCAGCTTCCGAACGGCGGCGCGCCGGCCGAGGGCGGCACCGGGCTCGGGCTGGCGATCGCGCAGCGGCTGGTCGCCCTGCTCGGTGGGCGGCTCGAGGTGGCGAGCGCGGTGGGGCAGGGCAGCCGTTTCTGGTTCGAGCTGGAGCTGGCCGGTGCCGGCGTCCCGGTGCGAGGGACGGGGCCGGAGCCGTCATGTCGGAAGGTTGGCTACGACGGGCCGCGGCGCCGCGTGCTGGCGGTGGACGATGTGGAGGCCAACCGCCGGCTCTTCACCGATCTGCTCGCGCCGCTCGGGTTCGAGGTCGTCGAGGCCGGATCGGCGGCGGAGACGATGGCGCGTCTCGGGTCGTTCCGTCCCGATCTCGTGCTGCTCGACCTGCGGCTGCCCGACTCCGACGGGTTCGCCCTCGCGCGGCGGCTGCGCGCCGACCCGCGGCTGGAGGGCGTGAAGATCCTCGCGGCCTCGGCGTCGGTCTTCAACCAGGACCCCGCGGCGGCGCTGGCGGCCGGCTGCGACGGCTTCATCGCCAAGCCGTTCCTGCCGGAGGAGTTCTTTTCCCGGATCGGCGAGCTGCTCGCGCTCACATGGCGCGAAACTGCGGAGACGCCGGCGGCGACGGCCGAGCCGCTCGATCCGGCGCTGCTCGGCGCGCTGCGGACGGCGGCGGCGGCGGGCGACATCGTGGCGGTGCGCGAGGCGTTCGGGCGGCTGCGCGAGCGGCACCCGCAGGCGGCCGCGCTTGCGCCGTTGGCGCGCGCCATCGAGAGCTTCGACACCGACGGGCTGGTCCGACTGGCCGGGCCGGCGGCCGGTCCCTCCCCAAAATCATGAAAAGCAACGACGGCACCCCGCGCATCCTGATTGTGGACGACACGCCTGCGAACCTCTCGCTGCTGGTGGATGCGCTGCAGGGGGCGGGCTACCGGCCGCTGGTTGCCACGAGCGGCGAGCGGGCGCTCCAGTTGCTGGCTCAGCCGCCGCTGCCCGCCCTCGTGTTGCTCGACATGCGCATGCCCGGGCTCGACGGGCTGGCGGTGTGCGCGCGGCTTCAGGCGCACCCGCGGTGGCGCGAGATTCCGGTGATCTTCATGACGGCCGTCGAGGAGCCGGAGCAGAAGGTGGCGGCGTTCGCCGCGGGGGCGGTCGATTACGTGACGAAGCCGTTCCACGCCGAGGAGGTGCTTGCGCGCATCGGCACGCACCTGCGGCTGAAGGCGCTGCAGCGCGCCCTGGCGGAGGAGCTCGCCTGGCGCGCGGATACGGAGCGCACCTTGCGCGCGTCGCTGACGCAGGCCGTGATCGTGGCCGCGCGCGACGGAGCGCTGCTTTTCCACACGCCGCGCGCGGCGCAGTTGCTCCAGCGGCATTGCGGCTGGAGCGAGACCGTCGAGCCGACGCTGCCGCCGCCGTTGGCGAAGCTGGCCGCTGGCGGGCGCAGCACCCAGGAGACAATCACGGGTGCGATCGGCACGCTGGAAGTGCGCCTGGTGGCCGGCGGCGACGAGGAGCTGGTCACGTTGCTGCTCGAGGAGCGGCGTCCGTCCGGCGACTACGCGCCGCTGCGGGCGCTCGGCCTGAGCGAGCGCGAGGCGGAGGTGCTGTTCTGGATCAGCGAGGGAAAATCCAATCCGGAGATCGCGCTGATCATCGGGGCTGCCGCGGGCACGGTGAAGAAGCACGTCGAGAACCTGCTGGCGAAGCTCGGCGTGGAGAACCGCGCGGCCGCGATGCGGCTGGCGTTGGAGAAGCTGCGGTAGCGGGCGAGGCCGGCCCTAGAATCTACGGGACTGCCTACGCCGACCGGCGTATGCACAGGTCGGTTTCTATGTGGTAACGTTGGGCAAACGATCGGCGTCCGCCGGTCGAGAACTTCGCTACACGATGAAACACTTCCCGATCTTCCGCCGGCAGGGGATTCGACTGCTGGTATCGTTTGTCCTGGCTTGCGCGAGTCCGTTGGCCCGGGCTGCCGATCATACGATCGATGCCTGGACGGATGGGCGGCTGGCGGCGGGGCTGCCGGGCGTTGCGACGGGCGATACGCTGGTGCTTCCGGCGGCGGCCGCGGCGGGCACCGTCCTCACGATACCCTCGCATCTCAGCAGCCTGACGATTCGGGGGCGGGCGGACTATACCGACCTGACGGTGAAAGTGGAGGCGGCCCACCCCGGACTTGCGCTCACGATCGAGGGGTTTTCAGCGACGGCCGGAGCCGGTGAGGCGGCTCTGGAGTTCGGGAACGCGACGACGAGCAATCAATTGACGTTCGCAGGAGCTAACTCGCTGGTGGGCGCGTCTGGGTATGCTGGGTTGCAGGTGCCGTTCGGTTCCGGGGTGACGGTGGGTGGCACCGGTTCGCTTCTGGCGAAGGGGGCGGGCGGCGGCGCCGGAATCGGCAGCGCCGCCGGTCGGAAAGGAAGCGGGACGATCACGATTGCCGCGGGCAATATCACCGCGGTCGGCGGAGGACCGGCCGTGGAAGATGATACGGGTGGGGCCGGTATCGGCACCGGTTGTGCAAATGGCCCTACGGGCGACATCGTGATCCTCGGCGGTACGATCCATGCCACCGGCGGTTCGGGGGACAATGGCGGAGCGGGTATCGGACTCGGGGGCCGCTCGGGTTCGGGCGGTACGATTTCGATCCGCAATGCAAACGTGACCGCCATCGCCTATGGCGGCGGAGCGGGTATCGGGGGGGGCTCTTGTTCCGGCGGCACTGAAGTGTCGATCTACGGCAGTACCATCGCCGCGGTCGGCGGAGCCGGTGCCTCGGGAATTGGTGGTGGCTTCAGGGGCACCGGCGTGCAGATCACGATCAGCGACAGCACGGTCGAGGCGGAAGGGGGCAGTTTGACGATCGACGATGATACATACGGAGGCGCCGGGATCGGCAGCGCTGGTTGTGGAGGAGGCAAGGCCATCCAGATTACGGGAGGGACGATCACTGCCCGAGGGGCGGTGTGGAGCGCGGGCATCGGCAGCGGCAGCGAAGGCGGTTGCCCAGAGATCAAGATCTGCGACGCCCACATCACAGCTGTGGGCGGCACGGGCGGCGCTGGCATCGGTACCGGGTACAAGGGCGGGTGCGAGGTGCTGGAGGTGTTGGGCGCCAGTATCATCGACGCCACGGGCGGTACCGGCGGCGCGGGGATCGGCTGCGGGCAAGTCGGTGGGTGTCGCACCATCAGGCTCCGTGCGGGGGATATCACGGCCACAGGCGGTGCCGGTGCAGACGACATCGGGATCGGCGCCGACTGTAGCGCGATCGGGATGCCAATCTCGCGGTGGGCGGCGGCGGTGGTCCACGCGGCGACCGTCACGCTCACGCCGTTGGAGGTCGACACGGGAGAGGTCGCGGCCGTTTCCGGAGTGGAGACCGCCGCCGGGGAGATTCTGTGCAGTGGCAGCAGCGTCATCAGCACCCGCGGGTTCGTGTATGCGACGGTCGCGGCTCTACCGGACGCAGCTTGTGTTTGCCGTGCCGGAGGGCGGCGGGTGCGATGTCAGCATGGAAATCCCGTGGAAGGAGGCTGATAAAAATGCGCGTATTCATCGTTGACGACGAACAGCATTGTTTGGACGAGTTCAAATGGCTGCTGCACAAATACCCCGACATTGAAGTAATGGGCATGTTTTCCGACCCGAACGCCGCCCTTGTCGCCGCAGCGGAGGGCTGCCCCGACGCGGCCTTTCTGGACATCGACATGCCGGGTCTTACGGGGCTTGAGCTGGCGCTGAAAATTCAGGCGGCGTGCCCCGGCATCGTCGTGATATTCGTCACGGCCCACGCCCAATACGCGCTGGAAGCGTTCCGCACCTTCCCGCTGGACTTCCTGCTCAAACCCGTAAAGGAAGCGCGGCTGGACGAAACCATAGAGCATCTGCGCGCGCAGCATAAGCTCCTGAACCGCGCGTCCGCGCCGGACAGCCGCGTAAAAATTCGCTGCTTCGGAGCCTTTGAGCTGCTTGCCGCCGAGGAAGTCAAATGGGAAACCCGCAGGGCGCGGGAGCTTTTCCTCTACCTCATCGACCTGCGCGGCGCGGCCCCCGCGAAGGATGAAATCCTGCGCGCCCTGTTTGACGATCAGGACAGCAAAGGCGCGGCGGCCAACCTGCGCATAACCATCTACCGGCTCCGCAGCCTGCTCTGTACGCTGGACGCGGAGGGAAAACACCTGAAAATGGGCGACGATTACCGCCTGACCATCGCGCCCGGCGTGTGCGACTACACGGATTTTATGGCCTTTGCCGAGGGCAATCCCGTTATATCCGCGAAAAACGCGGTGGAGGCGGCGCGCGCCCTGAACTTGTATACGGGGCCGTACTTGGAGGGCGAGGGCTGCGAATGGGCGCAGGAAAGCGCCCGTGAAGCGGAAGCCGAATACGAGCGCATCGCGCTGGGGCTGGCCGCGTGCCACAGGCTGGCGGGCCGCGCCCCCGAAGCGGAGAACATATTGAACGCGCTGCTGGCGCGGAACCCGCTGTCCGCCGACGGCTACGAGGCGCTTTTAGACATTTACATGGAGGGCGGCAACCGCGCCGCCTATTGCGAACGGTTTGAGCAATACGCCCGCGTGCTGAAAAAGGAGTTTCGCGTCAGGCCGCAGGCCAAATACCGGGAGCATTTCGACCGCGTGAGGCGCATGAAAACCACCGTCTGACACGCCGAAAAATTTTTTGAAAATATTTTTTTGAAAGACCGCTTGAAAAGGGCAAAACGCCCCTGAAAAGCGGTCTTTTTGCGTTCGCGCGAACCTGAAAACCCGCATGAAACGGGCGTTTTTGAGTTTGTAACGTTTTGTAACGCCCCCATGTTAAAGTAAGCGCAGTATGAAGAAAAGGAGGGATTTTTCATGCGCGTGATGATCGTGGACGATGAAGCCCCGTGTTTGAGCGAGATGGTTTACTGGCTCTCCCGCTATGGCGCGGTGGAGATCGTGGGCGCGTTTACGGCGTCGGCGTCGGCGCTGGAAGCCGCGCAGAGCGCCCGGCCGGACGTGTTTTTCCTTGACCTGTCCATGCCGAAAATGAGCGGCGCGGAACTGGCGAAAAAGATACTTGCGCAAAACCCCGCGGCCCGCATCGTGTTCGTGACGGCGTATGCCAAAGAGCTTGAAAGCGCGAAAGGGATACCGGCTTTCGGAACCATCCTGAAGCCGGTGGACGGCGCGAAGCTGGACGAACTGATGGAACGGCTGCGGGCAAGCCCGCCTGAACCAAAACGGGACGCGAAAGCATAACCCTAATTTTTGAGAAAGAAGGTGTGTTTCATGAAGAAAAAAATTCTGGCGTGGCTGCTGTGCCTGGTGATGGTGCTGACGATAGCGCCGCTACCGGCGGCCTACGCCGCCGACGGCGACCCCACAACCTTTGTTTTGAGTAACGAGGAAGGAGGGCTAATCGACCATCTGATTGCGGCGGGGTATGGAACCAACAATATGTATGAACTTCTGGCAAATTTGCAGGAAACATCGGGCGGCGTGATTACAGATGAATTTCTTGAAACGCTTGCCGCCTGCCCCGCCGGAAGCGAGATATTCACGGTTCCGTTAAGCGGCTTTGGCGGTGATAACAATCCCGTGTGCGTTAATACGGACGGAACGCTTAGCATACAACCGATTTTCGGGCGTGATTATTACGGCGATACGGGCTATTCCACCTACCCGCCCGATATTTCCGGAGCAGGGCGTGAGATATTTACCTATGCTGACAATCCGGCGTATTACATCGACGCAGGTGAGAATGTGGGCGGTGGAAGATACCATGCCTTTGCCATCGCGTGGGCGCAGGCCCTCACCGTCGCAGGTACGGCCACGGACGATACCGCCATCCTGCAAATCGACAACAAGACGCCCTCCGCGCGGGATAAGACGTGGGAAATCAATGTCACCAGCGGCACGGTCAAGGCGGGCCTTGCCAAAGCCGACGTGACGCTGACCGGGCTTCCCGCCGGGCTGGACTACACCGCCGCCAAGGGCGTGGGCAACACCATCGTTATCACGCTCACCGGCGCGGCCAATGTAGCCCTGGCCGCCGACGCGAATATCACGGCGGTCATCAAGGGCAGCGCCGTCACCGAAGCCGGCGCGCTGGATTCGGCGAACATAGCGCTCAAGCTGTGGTACATAGGGCCGGGCACGACGTTTGTTATAAGCAGCGAGCTTGGCACGGGCTATGGCGGGCTAATTGACGCGCTTGTAGCTGCGGGCCACGGCGGTGATACGATGTATGAAGTGCTGGAGCTTTTACAGCCTGATTTCAGCGGCGTTATCACCGAGCGTTTTATGAAAACGCTGCGGTCTACTCCTGCAAACAGCGAAGTGTTCGACGATGCCGCCTCCTTGAGCAATTTTGCCTTGACGAATAATCCGATAGGAGTCAACGCGGACGGAACGCTTAGAATAAACCCCATATTCGGACGGGATCATGTCGGCGACACCGGCTATACCACGGCCGAAAGCTATCAAAATGGCGTGGGCTTTGTGTGGGCCACATCCGTAGATAGCGAGGCTTATTTGATTTTTGCAGGCGAACGTGAAGTCGGCATCAGCAACTACTACGCCTTCGCCGTCGCCTGGATGCCCAGCACAGTGCCGACCTTCATGTTGAGCAATGAAGAGAGCGGCCTGATCGACCAACTGATAGCGGCAGGGCATGGCGCCGACAGCCTCTACGAAGTCTTGCAGCTCTTGCAGCCCGTTTCGGGCGGCGCGATTCCTGCCGACTTTATGGCCGCGCTCGCCGCCTGCCCCGTTGGCTGCGATGCCAAGACCGCCGACTTGAGCAACTTTGCTGATGCCAGCAACAATCCGATTGGCATCGGTGCGGATGGAAATATCATCGTTGCGCAGATTTACGGACGCGATTATGACGGGAGTGCGGGCTTTACCACCGGCACCGGGACTCTCGCGGGCGTTGGCAACGTGCGGTTCACCGCCGCCGGCAGCGAAGGTGATTTTCTCGATGCAGGGACAAAAACCGACGGAGGTGTAACTTATTACTACAAAGCCTTCGCCATCGCCTGGATGTCCACGGGCGGCGGCGATCCCGGCCCCGTGGCCCCGACCGTCGTAACCAATGACGCATCGGGCATCACAACCTCCGGCGCAACGCTGGGCGGCAACGTCACGGCAAGCGGCGGCGCGACGGTCACGGAGCGCGGCTTTGTGTACGGTTCGTCGGCCAATCCTACCATCGGCGGCGCGGGCGTTACGAAAGTGACCGTTGGCGACGGCACGGGCAGCTTCAATACGGCCATCACCGGCCTTGCGGCCAGTACGCCCTACCATGTGCGCGCCTATGCGACGAATGCCGCCGGCACCAGCTATGGCAGCGACGTGAGCTTCACCACCAGCGCCGCCGACACAACCGCGCCCGCTGCGCCCACGATCACGGTTGGCGCGGGCTCGACGACGGACAACACTCCGACCGTGGGCGGAACTGCCGAGGCCGGCAGCACGGTCACCCTCTACGTCGACGGTGTCGCCTGCGGCACGACGGTTGCGGCCGGCGACGGGAGCTGGGCCTTCACGCTCCCGGCCGCTGTGGCCGACGGCAACCACTCGGTCACCGCGACAGCCACCGACGCGGCCGGCAACACCAGTGCCGCCTCCGGCGGCACCCGGTTGACCGTCGCCGCCGTCAGCTTCGCGGCGCTATCGGCGCGTGCGCATGCCGGAGCGGGCGAGGAGACGTTGATCCTGGGCTTCGTGTTTGCCGGAAACGGGAAGTCGACGCTGGTGCGCGGCGTGGGCCCCGGACTGGCGGACGCGGTCGCCGATCATCTGGCCGATCCGCAGCTGCGCCTGTACGCGGCGGACGGCACGCCGGTTGCGGACAACGACGATTGGGCGGGCACGCCTGCGCTCTCCGATGCGTTTGCCCGGACTGGCGCCGGTGCGCTCGCGGCGGATTCGAAGGATGCTGCCTTGCTGGCCACGCTGCCCGGGCGCTTGTATACGGCGCACGTGAGTGGTGCGGCCGGTGGCGACGGCGTGGCATTGGCTGAGGCGTATGATGCCGATTTGGCGGATACCGGCGGGCGCCTTGCGGCGCTGTCCGTACGCAGCCGTGTGGGCACGGGCGACGACATCCTGATCGCCGGATTTGTGATCACTGGCGAGGCACCGAAGCGTGTGGTGGTGCGAGGCGTGGGCCCCGGACTGGCTGGCGCCGTGGCGTCTCCGCTCGCAGATCCGGAGCTCCATGTCTGGAAGCTCAACACCGCGACGGGCGACTGGGTGGTCGTGGGAGAAAACGACGATTGGGACAGCACGCCGGCGACGGCGGACTTGTTCGAGTCGCTTGGCATGGGCGCTCTGGTTGCGGGTTCGAAAGACGCGGCGTTGGTGTTGATGCTGGAGCCGGGCATCTACACGGCGCAGATGCGTGGGGTGGGCGGCGCGACGGGCGTCGGCCTGATGGAGCTCTACGAGGCGCAGTAAAGGTGGTGTCCGCCGGCCGTGGGCCGTGAGGTTTCCCAAAAACAAAGCGCCCGGCATTATTGCCGGGCGTTTTGCTGTCTGCACGTCACGAAGGGGATGCGGCGGCTTTCAAGGGCGGGCACGCTCTGGGCGAAGGGAAAATGCAAAATGATGTAAAAGAAAACTTGTTGCGTTATGATGTAAAAGAAAAACTTGTTGCGTTAACGGGCCCTCGCCAACGTCGCGCTCCGACAGCCAGCCGGAAGCCTTCTGGTCCTCGGCTCAATTTTTACAAACCACTACTCCCTATGTCCTCGTTTCTGGCCATGTTTCGTCGCGCGCAACGGTCCGTCGGCTTGCTCCTGCTCGGGCTGTTGCCCGTGCTCTCCGGGGCCCAAGTCTTCAACGATACTTATAAACCCAACCTGTGGGATGGCGGCGTCAAGGCGATGGCGCTCCAGCCGGATGGCATGCTGGTGATCGGCGGCACGTTTCAACACGCCGACACGCGTATCGCCCGCAATCGCATCGCCCGCCTCAACGAGGATGGCTGGGTGGATCCGACCTTCGACCCCGATGCCAATGGCGAGGTCTTGGCGCTGGCGGTGCAGACGGACGGAAAGATTCTAGTGGGCGGCAGCTTCACCACGGTGGGCGGGCAGGCCCGTTCGTACCTCGCGCGGCTTGCGCCGGACGGCACGGTCGATCCGAGTTTTATCGCGACGGTCGATGGGGCAGTGCGGGCGCTGGCGCTCCTGCCCGACGGGAAAATCTGGGTGGGCGGGTCTTTCAATCAAGTCAACGGCGTCGCCTGCGCGGCGCTGGCCCTGCTCGACGCCGGCGGCGCGCTCGCGACCGAGCGCGACAATCTGGGCGCGGTGACGTGGACATACGGGTCGCCGTTCGATGAAAGCCATGGGGCCAACTACGGTGTCGCCCGACTGCTGCGCACAAGCGCGAACCGGGTCGTAGTGGTGGCTGGGGAAACCTCCTCGTCGGCGAGTCTCTTGTGGCGGATGGGCGCCGATGGCCGGCGGGACACCGGGTTTGTGGCGCCGTCCGTCGACGCGATCTATGCGATGGCCGAGCAGTCAACGGGGAAGCTGGTGATCGGCGGCGCGTTCCTCTCCGTCGGCAGCGATGCCACGCGGCAACGTCTCGCGCGGCTCAACATCGACGGCACGCTCGATACGAGCTTCACGCAGCCGCCTTTTTCCTCGGGGGTCGATGCGGTGCTGGTCCTCCCGGACGATCGCATTCTCGCCACCAGCCCGGGGTTCAATTCGAAGTTTCAATGCATGGGCGCGGAGGGTGACGTGGAGTTCACCTTCGAGGCGCCGCTGAGCGTGTTTATGTCGGCGGCGACGCCGACGGCGCTGGTGCGCCAGCCCGACGGCAAGATCATCGTCAATGCCGGACAACAGGGCCTCACGCGGCTCAACGCCGACGGCTCGCTCGACACCTCGACCCAAGCGTTGGACCTGTGGGTTACGGGTGGCGGCGCCTACGGTAAGCTCGGCCTCGGTTCCTATGGTGGCACCGGCGATCAGGTGGAAGTGCTGAAGCGGGTGGCGGGCGCCAAGGCCGTGGCCGTGGGTGGGCAGCACCTGCTTTTCGCCAAGGATGACGGCACGCTCTGGGGGGCCGGGCGCAACGATCAGGGCCAGCTGGGCGTCGATCCGACGACGTTGGCCTACACTTCCGACGGGCAGCCGCGGCAGGTGGCGGGCGTGACCGACGTGGCCACCGTGGTGGCGGGTAGCAATCACAGTTTCTTCATCAAAACCGATGGTACGCTCTGGGCCATGGGCGATAACACCGGCGGCAAACTCGGCAATCGCAACACGACCGACCAGTACGCCCCCGTGCAGATCGCCACCGGCGTGGCGGCGGTGGCGGCCGGCGTGGACCACAGCCTGTACGTGACCACCAGTGGCGATCTCTATGCGATGGGCAGCAACACGCACGGCCAGTTGGGCACTTCGTCCTACACCACCACGCCGATGCTCGTCGCGACGGGTGTGAAGGCGGTGGCGGCGGGCGACTACTTCAGTCTTTACCTGAAAACCGACGGCACCCTCTACGGCATGGGCCAGAACAGCAGCGGCCAGCTCGGGCAGGGCGATACGACCAACCGCGGCACGCCGGCGCTGATCGCGACTGGAGTCTCCACCATGGCGGCCGGCGCCGCCCACAGCGCCTTCGTCACGACGGAAGGCTACCTGATGACGATGGGCTACAACGCCTCCGGCCAGCTGGGTTATTCCGTGGCCGACACCACCACGCCCCAGCGCGTGGCGGGGCTGATCCAGGTCGCCACGCAGG
>Ga0209201_1001955_pt1 | contig 21745 bp, 14 predicted proteins | sample AD_UKC055_MetaG_FD_184411 | JGI IMG/M metagenome (GOLD analysis project Ga0209201, IMG submission 184411) | Active sludge microbial communities of municipal wastewater-treating anaerobic digesters from USA - AD_UKC055_MetaG (SPAdes) (version 2) | ecosystem: Engineered > Bioreactor > Anaerobic >...
CTAATGATGTATCGCCTTCCACTGAATGTGAGGGGGAGAATATGTATGAACCTTCAAGCCCTTCATTAATGAGCTTTTCAGATTCAATTCTGACATCTTCGGGTGTTCCGAACGGCAGAGTCTTCTGCATTGACAAACCCCCAAAGAAAGTCAGCCTGTGACGGTATTTATGAAGTAAACCATAAACATCCATTACCTCAGGCTGGAACGGATTAAAACAATTAAGTCCTATTCTTATAAGATCATCAAATAATTCATCAACATCACCGCAGGAATGAATAAAAACATATTTTCCATGGGCATGTACAGCATCATACATTCTGACCAACTGAGGATAAATAAATTCCTTCCATGTATCATATCCCATTATCAGTCCTCTCTGCTGACCCCAGTCATCACCAAAATAAACAGCGTCGATTTCATACTTCATTGCTTCGTTCAGCTGAGCAATATTATAATCAGTTATTGCTGATAAAAGTTCATGAACGAAGTCCGGATTAATAAGAAAATCCATCAACAGGTTTTCCATTCCCCTTAGTGTCCACGCTCTTTCATAAAGTGAAAAACCTATCTGGTATACTCTGAAAAGATCAGGTTTTGTACTTATTGAATATTCTATATTCGAGAAAAACCTCTTATCGATTGGATCGGGGAATTTATAATCTTTAAAATTATGCGGATCGATCAGGGTTCCGGTAATATTTCCAATATCCTTGTCTATACTCCTGTCCCATACCACTCCAAAAACATCGCGGTAAAGATTATCTCCTGCCTCATCAAAAAAACCATAATCATTACCAAGCCAAAGAAGATGATTGAATAAAACATTGTCCAGATCCTCAATATTATAATGATCCTGCAGCAATTCTCTGGCTTCAATAGTGAATTTAAATGACCAGGGTGTATATGGTGGTTTTTCACCATCAAGCACCTTTTTAATTACCTCTCTTCGTGTCATTATTTCATTCGTATTTCAACCAGGCTGTGGCATTGCACTTTCCATCGGATACAAATCTTATCCATCTCGACTGAAAGGCTGCCGGGAATTCGTACTTAAGCTTCTCCCCGGGTTTTACCTGGAATGTTTTATATGTCATCCAGGGACGATGACCTATGGGGTCAGCTTCAATTGTAAAAGTAATTGTTCCGGATGAATTATGTGATAATTCCAGGTTTCGTTTATCATAAAAATTTATCAGGCATGGATCTGATGGTACACAGGCAGTAACTCTTGCATCTTTCCAGGGTCCCCCTTTTCGATCGGCTAACTGAAGCGCCAAAGATCATCAATTAATTCTGCCTATACAGCGGCTTTTATAAAATATTTCTAAAAGTAAAATTAAGACTCTACCCGGCAAGTGGATTTTTGGACGGCCTGAAAGAATTTTACTAATTTTGTAATATATAAAAAGTTTGAGCTATGAACGCGGCAGAAATAAAACTTGATCTCTTCAGGAAAATAGATAATTTAAATGAACCTGAACTTGGAAAAATCTATAAAAAATTTTTAGCTCTGTTAAATGCTGTTCCCCCTTATAAGCTTTCAAGGGAAGAAAAAGCAGCTATTGAAGCAGCCCTTGAAAACGGACTGACTTACACTCACGATGAAGTAAAGGAAGAAAGCAGGCGTAAATATCCAAAGTTAAGGTTCAAATGAGAACAATTAGGTGGAACAAAATCGCCAGGCTTGATTATTACGATAACATTGACTATCTTTTACGAAAGTGGTCGGAAAAAGAAGCACAGTAATTTATTGATGAAGTTTATGACCTGGAATTTATACTTACCCAGGGAAATATAGACTTCCAGGATACAGATTTTCCACAAGTAAAACGTTGTGTAATTAGTAAACAAATTAGCTTGTTTTATAAAATAGCAGATGAAAGCTCTATTGAATTTTTACGTTTTTGGAATAATCACAGAGATTTTAAAAAGATGACGTTATAGTATTAATTTTCTTAAAAGACACACTAATGACAGGATTTTAAGGATTTTCACTGAATGATCTATAACATAATGATCCAATTGTATCATTTCAGCTTTAATCCGTAAACAATTTTACATCCCTGGCTTTTCTTGCAACCCAGACCTTGTGATTGAACTTGCTGGTAAAAGTATAAAGAGGGTTAATAAGCGTATCTGATTACAAACAACACACAACATAATCTTCAGATCATTCATATTTCAGATATGCAGTTGCAATACAATAAGAATCAGATATGCATCTTATCCACCTCGATTGAAAGGCTGAGGGGAAATCATACTTAACTACCTCCCCGGGTTTTACCTGAATTGTTTTGTACGTCATCCAGGTTCCCTGCCCTGTGGGATCTGCTTCAATTGTAAAAGTAATTGTTCCGGATGAATTATGTGATAATTCCAGACTTCGTTTATCATAAAAACCGATAAGGTATGGATCCGAGGGGACACCAGTGGTAACTTCTGAATTTTTCCAGGGACCTCCCTCGCCTACCGGCTTACCCATTCTCCAGAGATCATCAATTACTCCTGCCCATACTGCAGCTTTACCATCCGCAGAGACAATTATTTTAGAATTACCAGAAGACAGTTCAGGATTGATTCCGGTCATGATCAACATTCCGCGGTAAGATGCATAGTCATGTATCCTGAAATTATGAGATGCAACCGGTCGTATCTTTGCAAAACCATCTGCGTTATTTGCCGGAAGCTCATAAAATGTCCCGGCACAATTAAACAGGTCGCGTTCAGTTACAACCTCCCTACAAAGCCGAAGTGCTGCAGCATCCGTCAGATCAGCAAATGTACGGTTCACTACAGGCAGTCTCCATCTGCGTCCGAAATCATCCTGAATAAGTACCGAAGCTTCATCGATTGTTACAACATTCCCTGGAATTGCAAATTTTTCACGAATGAAATCAGCCATTTTAGGATCCTCTTCCCTTAGAAGATTCATATTACCATCCAGCTCATAATAGCCTGTTTCGGTAAAAAGGTCATTATCAAAATTCCCAGCCAGAACACCAAGAGTACGACGATTGTCGCCAAGACCATAAAGCAGACCTCCCATCGATTGATCAGCTGCAACATCGGATAATCCTGAAAACAAAGACTCCGGATGAGCATTACGATTGTCGCTTCCTGTAAAAGAGAAATGAACAGTTGCCGTTGTGGCTTTATTTGTTTTCACCCTGATCCATTCAGCTTCCATATCCCGGGGAAATTCAATTCCCGAGGAGTGTCTGGCTTTCACGGTAACTGTTTTAATATTTATCCAATTATTATTACCCTCTTTATCGGCTTCAAATATAAAATCAGCATCAGTGTTCCCGGAATTACGTATCCAGCAAAAACGCTGAGGCCATCCGGCAAAAAGAAATGGTTCGGAAGGATTCCCTGCAGAGACTTTCTCATTCAGCCAGACCGCACCTTCAGCAGTTGTCGGTCCTAGAGCATCAGGCTGATTTAAGGTGGTTATCCAGAGATTGGAATTGGACTGGCCCGGACCTTCGATATTCCCTTTCTCCTTCCTCTTATTAAGAAATTCTCTCTGTGCAGCATCATCGCAGCCGAAAACCAGCCTGTCCTGCCAGCGGGTAAAATCTCCGATAACCTTAAGATAAGCTGAGCGTGGCCTGATCCCCTTTGAATTTAATGCTGAAAATGTTCCGGGGAATCTCCAGAACAATCCATGCATTGTCATCAGGTAATCTGGGTTTTCCTCTGTTCCGATATCACGGATTCGTGGCCATTCGGTATTCCAGCCATGTGCACCGTCATAACTGTGGCTCGCTTTGGGAAGCCGGAAAAATTCCCACTTTCCTCCACTTCTTACCCCCAGTATGACTGATTTATGATCCCATCCTGTTGCCCATATCGGATCATTTTCTGGATCGCTGTTACCATATATTCCTCCCAGCCCTGTAACCTCACAAAACTGGTTTCTTCTGATAAGTTTCCACTCCTTACCATCCCATTCCGACAATGATCCAGCCTCAATATCAAACTTTTCCAGAGCTTCCTGTCCCGACTCACCATTATTGGCATAAACCACAACACCCTGTCCTGAATAGAAGCCTTTCCCGTGTACCCCCTTAAGCAATGCACCGGGTATGTTAGCAGATGCATCATCACCCTTTTTAGCTGTTATGTTACTGTCTTCGTAAAGCATATTAACATTGAGGGTGTTGACATCAACTTCATAGAAACCTTCTTCCATTGTTCCGTAGTATATTTTCCTTGAAGGATCGGTCAGGTGTCTTGCATTCCCGGTATGCCGTCCCGGCATTTTTTCATAAGGAATTACTCTTACATTGCGGTTGGCATCAATAGCATAAGGTCCTATGAACAGCTGATTGCTTTCTTTATGTATCATACGGTTTGCCGGAGTGCCTCCAATGCTTTCCTCCCTGATGATCTGCTGAAGGTCATGAGTGATCTCATACAATTTATCGGAAGATCCAAACGGCAGATGGGGACCGTAAGTTATCACCCAGAGTCTGTCAGCCCATGGAACTACAGCGCCTGTACCACATTCATTTTCATTGTTATAGTATGCAAGGTGAGGATAGATACCGCTGAAAGATTTGTGGTCTGAAACCGTATTTTTATTTGAGCAACTTACACTTGTCAGGCATAATAGTATGCCAATAAACTTGAATATTTTCATGATTTGTTCTCTTTTCATTTAATTGATAAGTAGATTTAAGTGCAATAAATACATCCAGGATGACTTATAAGGTTATTAAATTATTTACCAGATGGTACTCCTGTTGATAGAGCTTCTTTAAGTTCCTCCAGGTATGAATCATAAATTCCTCTGGGTTCAGCATTCATTTTTTTACATAAAGAAGCAGCAATACCAACCACCTCACCATAGGTTCCGGTATTCCGCTGCACTCTTGTTGCTGCATGTGCTACATGTGTAGTACTTATATGCCTTCCTGCCATAAACAGGTTTTTAATATTACGTGAATAGAAACATCTGTAAGGTACTTCAAAAGGCGGTGAGGATTCTTTATTTGGATGTATTGCCACAGCCCTGAATTCCTGGCCTGAAAAATATTTCGAATTTAAGGGGTCGGGGATATGGATATCTATGCCCCAGGTTATCTCAACACATCCGTCCGGATATGATACCGGCCCATCAAGGTCCATTTGAGTAATAATTATATCTCCCAACATCCGGCGTGATTCCCTTTTACCCATAATATATCCCAGTTCGGCAATTTCCATTCTGGCATATTCACTTTTTCTTTTGCTATGGTTTTTTTGAAATGACCAGTTCCCGAAAACTGACCTGAGTTGATTATCTCGAATTTCCTCAAATTCATAAATCATATCCTGATTAAATCCGCTTTCCCAGTTCCATGAACTTTTAGTAACATATTGGCAGCTTTCCTCATTAAACTGATATGCCCATGGGCAATCAGGAAAGTTTGTTTCGATCCCTGCATCTTTGCTCCACCAATACAATCCCGCACCCAGTACCTGATTTGATTCAATATCCGATGCTCTTGACTCACCTGTCTGGGCTTTTGACTCACTGCCCACCCTGTAATCAGCTCCTGCCAGAAAACCCAGGTTAGCATCTCCTGTGCAATCGGCGAATAGTGGAGCTTCAAACAGTAATTCTCTGCTGGTTTCAATATTTTTTGCCGAGATGGCAACAATACTATTTTCAACCACCTCTGCATCAAAGACATGATAATTCAGAAAGAGCCTTATATTCTTTTCAGCCTTAACCAGTGATATTTTTGCACTATCTTCAAATGATTTTGCAGAAGTTATTCCTTCTTCTATTTCAGGTTCCAATTCCTGAACAATACTTCCCAATGCCGGGAATCTGCCGGTCTGGGTTTTGCCTCTGAGGACGACCCGGATCTCTGAACTGTTATTCCCACCCAGAATCGGCCTGTCTTGAATAAGTGCCACCTTCAATCCCAGACGAGCCGCAGATACTGAAGCACAAATTCCGGCAATTCCACCCCCAGCAACAACAAGATCGTATTTCCCGGCCGAAGGTGTTTTTTCCGGAAGATTAAGCCATTTCTTCCTCATACCGCTTAAGCTTTTAATATCCCCGGGGGGGATATGATCCTCATCGGATGTGAGAAATATTGCATCAACCCGGCCATTGAAACCCGTAAGATCCTTCAGATATATTTTAGAATTACCCTTCTCCAGAAGTACATCGTCACCCTTTTCCCAACACCATTCACCTTTTCCCTGACCATAAATAAATGGCAGAACTTTATTATCTATCTGTATCTTAAATATTCCCGGTGTTTGCTCTTTACAAAATTTTGCTGTCCAGTTTTTGGTCCGCACCCATATACTGTATTTCCCGGTTGCTGGTACGGAAAAGGAAGTCCATGCATCATCAACTATTTTTCCAATCCCGTGAGCCATTAAATAGGGAGAACCCATAATATCCATGAACTGTTGATCCACAACCCATCCACCTTTGGTCGTGAAAGATTCAGCTTCAAAGAAAATCAAATTCTTCTTTCCGGAACAACCGCAACCAGAGATCAGGATCATCAGTGCAACCAACCATCTCATAATTTATCTTTTTCTATTAGTGAAAACGCAAGTGTCATAAACACCTGGAATATGGCAGTTTTTACTCATAAATCAACCATGCGGTGGCTGTACAGTTACAATCAGATATAAATCTAATCCAGTGTGCATTGAATCCTGCAGGAAAATTATAGACGAATTTTTCTCCTGCTTTTAATTGGAAAGTCTTAAATTTATGCCAGCCATTAAAGTCCACATCAATTTCTACAGTAATTAACGCATCTTTATCAGCAACAAGTTCAAGTGTTTTTTTGTCATAACCTGTCATCAAATATTTATCCGATGGTGTTTTTGCATATACCATTGAATTTTTCCAAGGACCTCCGGTACCGACTGGTTTCCCAAGGCTCCAGAGATCATCGATTGCTCCAAACCAAAGGGCTGCTTTTTTATCTTTTGAAACGAACACATGCCCGTCATTTTTAGCTTTACCATCTACACCTGCAATTACCAGAAGGCCTCTCCATGTACAGAAATCCATTATTTTTTTATTGTGTGAGGCAACAGGCCTCAGGGAATTCAAGCCTGCTTCTCGTGGCATTTCATAAAATGTCCCATGAATATTCATCAGGTAGCGTTCTGTTACTGCTTCACGAATACCTCTTGGCCATCCTTCTTCAAAAGGCTGATCGAACACCGGATTCCCTTTTGGTAATCGTACCTTCACTCCGTCCCTTTCCATTATTACAGATGCATCATCTACAGCGAAATCTTTCTTAAATTCACAGATCTTCTTTACTTCTTCTATCCTGCTCTCTGGTGATGAGTAATCCAGTTTCTCATCTAACTCATAATAAACTTCTTTACCTTTTTTGCCGGAGACCAGTTGAAGACTAAGATTGTGACCCGCCGGTCTGATCATTCCACTGTAAATAATCTGATCAAGAATATCGGCTACACCTGCAAATAGTTTTTCATTTTTGACTTTACTATAGTCTTTCATTCCGAAGTGAAACATTGCAGTAACCCGGCATTCTGTATCAGGCACAATACGAACCCATTCGGCATCCATATCTTCGGGGAAAAAATAGTAATCGTACCCTTTTGAGGAAACAATAATGTTTGTGTATTTCGTCCAATGCCCTTTACCATCCTTATCAATCTCAATTGAAAATGAAACCGGAGCAAAGTTGTCATGAGCCAGGTGAAGAATTTTTGTGTCAAATCCGTTTATCAGGAAAGGATCGGAAGGCTGGCCTGAATATACCAAATCGTTGCTCCATGGACCACCATAACCTTTGACAGGGCCCCATTTTTTCAAATCCTCGATCTGGCCAAACCATAAATTCGACCATGAACGACCAACAAATTTATTATCAAAGGTTGTTGTTTCATCACTTGAAAATACTATCTGACCGTTCCATCTGCAAAAATCAGGTATCATCCTCAGATGAGATGAAACAGGTTTTATTTTGCCTGTGTTTGATAGTGAAAAATCTTTCGGAAAATCATAAAACATTCCATGAACATCCATTAATAGTTTTCCCTCAGACACCTCACGTATACGAGGCCATTCCGTATAATGTCCATGCCAGCTGTCGTATGAATTTGTCGCTTTTGGTACCCGGTAGGTATACCATTTCCCTCCATCCAGCAATTTTATCAGCACCGAACGACGATCCCAACCGATACTCCAGACAGGGTCTGTGTCCTTTTCATTTCCATAGATACCGCCTGGCCCGGTAACATCATTATATTGCCGTCGGTCGACGATCCTCCAGGTAGTACCATCCCATTCGGCAAGGCACCCTGACTCATCTTTATTCTGAGCTTCCGTTCCGGCATACAACATTTCCTTGTTTATTTTAAAGACCTCAGCTTCTCCGTTATTAGCGAATATATACCTGCTCTGTCCGGTGTAAGCACCTTTTGCATGCCATCCGGTAACTGGTTTTTCGAAAAGGAGTTTTGTTTCGAGTGTGTGAACATTTACTTCAAATAATGGTCCTTCCATTTCCTGGAAATATACCATATTCTCAGGATCTGTCAGATGCCGTGCTGTTGCCGTATGCCTCCCCGGCATTTTTGTATAAGGAATTGCCCGCACGTTACCGGTTTTATCAATAAAATACGGCCCGATTATGAGCTGGCCAGATTCTTTATGAATCATTCTGTTGGCTGGTGTCCCTCCGATACTTGCCGGATGCATTGTGATATTTAAGCTTTCGTCAATTAACCAAAGCTTATCAGAACTACCTTTCGGACATGATGCCGAATAGGTTATCATCCATAATTTACCGGCCCATGGAACAAGAGCTCCAATGCCGCATTCATTTCCATTGGCTGCACAAGGTAAGCCCTCCCCAGGATTATATACGGCAAGATGAGGATATACTCCACTGATTTTGAGTGGTAAAATGTGCTGACCTTCGGAAGGAAATATAGTCAGGATGAGGAGTAATAATAAAAAGTGATGTTTTTTCTTCATGATTACATTAATTGTAACCAAATCACAAGTCGTATGATTGTGATCTGATAACGTGAATATTGAACACTAAAATTTATTCAGGAAAAATCACAATTGGGATTGATTGTGATTTTTCCTGAATTATAAATTCTAATGCAGATGCGATTAATAGCCCTGATTTTGCTCAAGGTTGGAATTGATAATAATTTCTTTTGAAGGAATAGGCCACAAATATTGCCTTGACTTATCAAAACTTCTTTGAGCAAATTTTTTAACTAATCCGGCATTATACAAGGGTGTAAAATCAACAACCCCATCTTCATCTACGGGAGGGATCTGAGGAAAGAACCACAATCCTTTCTTTACAATTTTTTCACGTAATTCTGCAACATCCAGCATTCCATATATGCCTGTGTTTAATACTTTTTCAGCTAATCTCCATCGGATAATATCCATATAACGGACACCCTCCCAGGCTAACTCCATACGTCTTTCGATTCTCAGGATTTTCCGAAGATCTGCCTGTGTTGAAACAGCTACTGAAGGATAAAGAGTTTTATCACTGACATTTACTTTATATGCACGGGCACGAACTTTATTGATGGATGCGTCCAGCATTTCCTGGCTTATTTCACCAAGCTCTATTTCTGATTCAGCGTACATTAAAAGGACATCTGCATATCTTACCACATGAATTTCAAATCCTACCAGATAATCATCAGCCCAGTCTGCATCGACTCTTTTTTTCCACATCATCCCTGCATATGCAGCATATTGAGCATTTGCTCTTGTATCATTGTTCTTTTGGTATTTACCAGTATTAAAATTCCATACTACGAGGGAGTCAGGATGTGGCTGAAACATAAAACCAAGGTGGGGAGTTTGAAACTCGACAATAGTAGCAGCACATCTGGGATCTCTGTTCTTAAAAGGCTCTCTTGGGTTGAACAAAGGAGACTCATCAATTGGCAGGCCATCCGAACAAAGAAATGCGCAAAACAGATCCCATGAAGGATTTTTTGCTGCCCAACCTGCGCCAGTATTTCTCGTAACATAGTCTTTACAATTCTGATCAAAATATGAATTCAGTTCTACAGACTGAGGGATTGAAAATATTGTTTCCTCCGTATTTTTCGTTTTTGATAAAAATAATTCAGAGAAATCCGGATATAGGTCATAAATACCAAGGTCTATACATGATTTTGCAGCGTTACGGCATATTTCCCAGTCTTCAAAATATAACGCTATCCTGGCTTTCATTGCTAATGCCGCGCCCTTTGTGGCACGCATATTGTCACTGTTTCCATAACTTAACGGTAATTTTGATGCAGCAAAATCATAGTCATCATATATAGACTGAAGGATTACTTCTTTGTCAGTTTTTGCCATATTAAATGATTCATCCAGATCGAGCTTATCGGTATAATAGATTACATCTCCCCAGTGAGAAATTAGTTTAGCATATTGAGAAGCCCGGACAAACTTGGCTTCAGCAACATATTGGTCAAGAATTGCCTGGGGTAACCCTCCTTTATTAATTTCAAGATTGGAAAGAATCGTGTTTGCCCTGGCAATGCACTTATATGTATTGGACCACCAGGTCTCAATTGTTGCCCACTCACCATTGATAGTTGCATTTGTTATTGGTGTCAGCGTTTCACGATAAGACCAGTCGTCTGTCCAATAATCATCATCAAGAGTCCAGAAAACCTTCCTGTAAAGGTCATTTATTGCCATCTTAATTTCACTTTCATTCGAGTACCAGTTTTCACTTGATCCTTCTGACAGAGGATTAAGGTCCAGATCAGAACAGGAAATAAAACTTAAAATGGAGGCTAATAAAAATAATATTTTGTATTTCATAGTTTTAAGTTTTTAGAATTTCACCGAGATGCCTAAAATATATGATGTTGTTATAGGATATCCGGAAGCTGCAACTTCAGGATCCCAACCTACAGGATATTGATTTATGGAGAATAGATCGGAGATACTTCCATATATCCTCAGACTCTGCATTTTAACCTTTTGAGTCAATAAAGAAGGAAGATTGTATCCCAGAGTTATATTTTTCATTCTGAAATATGATCCATCAAACAACCAATAGTCTGACATTGCATAATTTGTAGATAGGTTACTCCAGGACATCCTGGGATATTTCGCATTAAGGTTTTCTTCAGCACTTTTATAATTACTGTAATAATTACCATCTAGGATCTTTGGAATATGGCCCCAGTTATTGGCAATAGGTTGAACCATGACACCTGACAACCGGGCATTTTGTTTACCAACACCCTGCACAACTATGCCAAGATCAAATTTCTTATAATTCAGATGTATGTTCCCTCCATATAGGAAGCGAGGTAAGGAGCCGCCAAGCAGGGTCCGGTCATAATCAGGTGATATCTTTCCATCCGGAACTCCATCCGGACCGCTTATATCAAGATACTTTACATCACCAGGTTTGACTGCTGAACTAATCTTGGGCAGTGTATTAACATCTTCCTGTGTTTGATATAAACCATCAGACAGATAACCATACCATTCATTAAACTCACTACCTTCTATCTTGATCTGATCTCCCAGAAACTGGGTTCCGCCAAGATTACCCATTGTCGACTTTGAATCAGACAAATTAAAAGCTACGGTGTAATTTAATTCCCCAATGTCATCATTCCAGCCCATTTCAAGTTCCCATCCTTTAGTATTCATTCGTCCGGTATTCTGATCAGGATTGTCAAATCCAATATAATCAGGTATTTCAAGAGCCAATAACATATCTCTGGTCTTCTTGATATAATAATCAGCAGTAAATCTCAGTTTGTTGTTAAAAAATGTTGCATCTGCGCCTATATCAAGTGTTTCAGTAGTTTCCCATGAAATATCTTCAATAACATACTGTGTCTGAGCTGCTGTTTGTGAGGATACAATATTTGCCCCCTGATAAAACAGAGCATTTGCAAATGCTATTGTTGACTGATAAGGATAATAGCCTATCTGTTCATTTCCAAGGGTACCCCAGGACCCTCTTAATTTCAAATAAGATAATGAACGATTATCCTTTAAAAAAGACTCCTCTGAAATAACCCAGCCAACCGATACTGATGGGAAAGTACCCCATCTGTAATCCTGGTGGAACCGTGAAGAACCATCGAAACGGATATTCCCCTGAAACAGATATTTATTTTTATAATCGTAAATTACTCGGCCGAAAAATGAATGATAAGCATTCTCAACAGCGCTTCCGCTGTTGTCTCTGAATTCGAGCGGACCTAAATTCAAATATGGGAATGACGACAACTCATATTGTTGCCTTGAAGCACCCATATATTCATAGAAAGCATAATAATCTTCATAACCAGCCATCGCATTAAGATTATGATCTCCAAACATCTTTTTATAGTTGGCCAGTAACTGAATTGTTATATTATAACTATCATTACGGTTTTCATACAGGTTAGTATTTTCATGCCCTCCTATTGTACCAAGTAACAGTGCAGGATTCTCAGCATCATAATATTCTACTTTTTTATTGAATAGTTTTCCCTTATAAAATTGAAGATTCGGAGATACTATTGCTGAAATTTTAAGAGTTTCTACCGGCAGAAAATCCAATGAAATTCTTCCTCCCGCCTGATTGGTCCATCCATTATTGTATCCACCATATTTTAGGCTTGCATATATATTTTCACCAGTTTTCCCTTCTCCGACACGCCCGTCAGACCATTCAGCAGCATATACCGGGGCTGCGGCCCAACTCCACCACATAGGATCCTGGACCGGTGCCCTGGACGTTACTCGTCTGAAGTTAAGATCAATTGTGGCAGAAAGAAATTTATTTATAAATATGTCATTATTAAATCTGGTTGTGAACCTTTCATATGATTTATTCATAAATAAACCGTCAGTCTTATCGTAACCGATTGAAGCCCGTGACTTGATTGAATTAGTACCTGCAGTTATATTAATCAGATGGCTCTGCCTTGGTGCATTATCTCTTAGAATTATATCAGCCCAATTTGTATTTGGATAAAGATCCGGATTTTGAGCATTCAACGACAAATAATTATCCACCAGATCTTTTGGATAAAGAGGATATTCATTTGCATTATTATTGTTATCGTTCCATCTTAATTCATTAACTATCTGAAGATAGCGCAAAACATCAACGTTTTCTGGCAATTCGGTGGGCTTTTCAAATCCAAATTCCATATTATATTCAAGGCTCAGTTGTCCTGATTTTGCTCTTTTCGTAGTAATCAGTATGACACCGGCTGCAGCCCTTGATCCATATATTGAAGCTGATGCTGCATCCTTGAGAACAGATATATTTTCAATATCATTCGGATTTAGCGAATTAATATCCTCAACAGGAACACCATCAACAATAATGAGAGGATTGCTTGCTCCGATTGAGGTTATACCCCTTACCCTGATCGTAGCAGTTGATCCCGGTGCATTATTACTTCGGGTAACCATCAATCCTGGAATTGAACCTTGTAAGGCCTGTGATACCTGAGTGGTTTTCCTTTCTGAAACTACACTTCCCTGTATTGAAGCCACAGCTCCGGTAAGATCCCTTTTCTGAACTGTGGTTCCATAACCAATCACTACTACTTCATCAAGAGCCTCCACACTTTGATTCATTGCCACATCTATTGAAGAACGTCCTGAAACTGCAACTTCCTGAGTTAAGTAACCGATAAATGAGAATGATAGAACTGCGTTTGAATCTGTAACATTGATGGAGTACTTTCCAGAAATATCTGTCAGAACGCCAACAGTTGTCCCTTTTACCAAAATGTTTACCCCTGGCATAGGTTCTCCGGTAAGAGCATCTGAGACGGTTCCTTTCACTACATTATCCTGTATATCGTCTTCAGTAATTAGACCTGCTAAATCATCACTGAACGGATCTGTGGTTAGTAAGATTTTCCGGTCCAGAACTGCATATTTTACATCAGTACCATTGAAAAGGTCTGGCAGAACATCTTTTATTGATTTTTCTTCCACATGAATGTTAAGAACACGGTTAACATCTATCTGTTTCTGGTTAAAAATAAAATAAAATTCACTCTGCTGTTCTATCTCATCCATTACCTGTTCAAGCGTTTTATTTTCAAGGTTAAGTGAAACTTTTGCAGTTTGTGAATATGTATTGGATGCAAAAATATTTGTAACACTTAGTATTACAATAAGGATTACCATTTTCATTTCCATGATCATCTTTTTTAGGGTCGGGTGTATTGACTCCCGTAAATCATAATTCTTTTTCATAAATTTGATAGGTTATTGATAGGTTATTATTCATTAATAGTAACTTAGCTTCTCGCAGGAAAGTGGCTCCAACACTTTCCTGCTTTTTTTATAACAGGCTCGGCTTTTACATAGGCAATCAGTACTTTAGGTTAGTAATTAAGGAATTAATATCTCCGCTTATTTTTCGTTGTAAAGGTTATTTTCTTTTTGGCATAGGTGTCATCATCATTCAGCAAGCCTCCGGTTAAGATCTTGTAGTCTATGGGAAGCGCTCGCTTTATAAAATAAAGAACCTCTTCCAAATTTTCATCTACGAATGTGGCCCTTAATCTGATATCTGTATAATTATTACCCTGAATCTCAACATCAACATTATACCACCTACCTATTCGCCGGGCTATAACATCAATCGGATCGTTCCTGAATACCAGTTTGCCTTCAGTCCACACCAGATATTTTTCAGACTGGACTTTTTCAGTGCTCAACTGACGAGTTGTTTTGTCAAAAACAACCAGATCATCAGGTTTCATGATAACAGACTGAGTCCCTTCCCTGTTCCCTAAGACAACTGTTCCTTCCTCCAGTACTACTTCAACATCTTTTTCATTTTTATAAGATGCAACGTTGAATTTAGTTCCTGTTGCTGTGACAATTATCTCATCTGTACTTACTTCAAATGGCTTATCAGGATCAGCCTGAACATCGAAGAATGCCTCACCATCCAAGGCAACTTTTCTGTCTTTGTTAAAGTCATCCCGATATTTTATACTGGAACTGCTGTTCAGCCATCCCGTTGATCTGTCCGGCAAACTGAATTGTACACGAGTCCAGGCAGGAGCCTTGATCTCTACCCATGTATGATTGCCTTTACCTTCAGGCGAGAAAAACTGAATTCCCGAATAAATTACTAAGGGAAGAAAAAGTATTGCTGCAATCCGGACACTCCATTTAATTATGCTCCTTAGCGTAATTTTATTTTCCTGTTTCAGTTGCTTTGTATTCAGTTCATAATGTATCTTGTAAAGAACATGATCCAGATTTTTTTGCTCCGAAGAATTTTCTTTAAGTAATTCATACCATTGCTTTTTAACAAGATGTTCCAGCTCTTCTTCATTGCTCTCATCACAAAAAATTTTTCTGAGATATTCTCTATCACCTTCAGAAAAATCGCCCTTGAAAAATCGGTTCAGCCTTTCAATATCCAGACTGTCTTTTGCCATAAATTATCAACCTTTCTTTTATTTTGAAATTAAAAAACAGTTCCCGGATAACCAGGAACTGCTCATTACCCTTATTACTAACCTTAAACCTTTAAAATTTAAATTCATTTAATCTGGTTCGATCTATAATGTAATATCTATTTCCAGGAAAATACACCTATTCCATATTTACAAGTTTCTTAATAATGTCGCATCAAAAAAATTCTACAGCTAAAGTGAAAATTAAGATCAGGAATTTTTGTTTTGAAGTATCAGAATAATTATCAGATATAGATAGGGCCAATTAAAAAAGCCCTCTATATAAAAATTATTATATAAATAAAGTAAAGAATAAGATTACAGGAATACTTTCTCTCCTGATATTATTCCTTAAAAACTTTAATGCATCTGTTAATTGGTTCTCAACAGTCTTATGGCTGATATTCAGATCTTTTGAAATTTCCTTTATGCTTAAACCTTCAAACCTGCTTTTGATAAAAATCTCCCTGCGCCGTCCTGGCATCTTATCCACAAGTTCAGATATATATTGATGAAGGGAATCATAGTTGATCTTTTTTGTTGTTTCCAGGTCAAAATCCTCTGTCACTCTTGTCCTGAAATATTCAGAATTACAGGCTTCCCTTCTGAATTGTTTCTTTATAATATTAAAGGCAATTGTAAACAGGTATGATCTAAATGAATATTCTGATTTAAGAGATTTACGGTTTTCCCATATCCGTGTAAAAACCTCCTGAACCAGCTCTTCAGAAACGGCTTCAGATTTAAGATAACCATATGCAAAACGATATAAGCGGCCACTGTACGCTCTGAACAAAGTATTAAAAGCCAGAATATTGCCTTGGGACAAACTCCTGACAAACTGAGCTTCGTTCTCGAGTAAGGGATATTTCATTTACAGGTATAAGTTATTCTTCTCCTTCAAAAAGCAAATTTCGTATTTTTTACGAGATTATGTTGATTGTTTTCTCACTCGTTACCACTTCAAGATATTAGAGGAATATTAGTAATTCTTAACAATCAGCTTCAATCATTTCAGAACCTGTAATTTACGGATTGAAATCGTAAAATTAAATAATACTGTCCAAAGCAAAACTACTGCCCACCTTGTTATACACAATCATAAGTTTTAAAATGCTTCCATATGATTTTGTCGCCTGTCTTCACTTGCACGTATAGGGTCCATTAATTGATTTGATCCGGTAACTTTCGGTCGAATCGTCAAGTATATAGATCATAAAATCATTCCCACCGGGATTTGCTCTGATGACTATATGACCCTGCTGGCACTTTAATCTTCCAAGGGCGCCACCTATGACAACTTTTGTCTCCTCCATGATATTTGTTGCATAGATATCTCTCGCACCCGGATAAACAGAAGTTGATTGCATCCTGCTCAGGACAATTGAAGCCGGATGGCTGGGAGCCCAGGTCTGAAGTATAATAACCTGTGGCCTGGTGGCCCTGAGAAATGGAACAGCCATAGCATCAAAATGGGCATGATGATTAGCTTCACATACCTCAACAGGCCCGGTTACCATTCCCACTGGTGTTTCAATATCTCTCCAACTGCCATATTCTGCTGAAGTAAGGTCTCCTCCGTTGAAATAATCAAATTTTCCGTAAGAGAGACGGAAAGCAATGGAACACATATTCTCGCCCGGTAACTCCGAAGTTTTCAGATCTTCAAGTGCCGGAAAATGGTTCCTTTCATTTGTCCCCACACCTGTCCATACATGGCCGTTGACAGCTATATTCCTAATCTCAAAACCGGGATATTTTTCTTTGTCATTAACCAGTTCAAACTGTGTATTCTGCCCGGCTACAAATCTTTCCACAACAGCATCATTTTTCCCCATGTGCCATTTAAGGAATTCTTTGTAATTTTTCATTTTATCATTTTCAAGTGGTACCGGAAAATTGTAATCAGGCCAGCCACGGTCGATCAGTTTCTTAAAAGGAATATACTCCCCGACCTCTGTTATCCCGGTCAGTTTAAAAGTAACGGATTTAGATAATTTGGCCTCAGGATAATAATCACCTATATGATCCCCATCGAAATGTGTCAGTAAGACATAATCCAGTTTTTTTGTTGAAAGATCCTCCATCATATGCAGTATATACCTTGATATCCATTCTCCAGGCGTACGGCTTGCATCAGGTTTCTGATCTGTCACCCTCGGTTTGGGTCGTGTAGTGAAACCTGCATCAACAAGCATAGTAGTTCCGTCTGGCATGATAAAGAAAACGGATTCTCCTTTCCCTGTGTTTATATGATGTATATCCAGAATTCCACGGGACCATGAAGGGAAGACATCCCCCGTAATTATCTGTCCTTTAAGAGATTGATTCCTGACTGTTAAAAAAGTGATAAACAGAAAAAGGCTGATAGTAAATATCCTGATATTTTTCATTAAGGTTAAGGTTAATTTGTAATATTTCAGAATTCGATATACATACTTTATTCAAAACAAGTATTTTAATTCAAGTTTAATGTCCAAAGAATTGTCCAAGTGCAACTAGTCCCGTGTATGCAATAAAACATGAAAATCCAAGTGCAGCTATCAGACCCATATTCAACATGGCCCCTGCTCTGTAAGATCCCATTTCACCCTTATTGTTTATCAGGATCATTATAGCTATTATTACAAAAGGAAGCACAAATACCGCAGATACCTGTGTGGCTACCTGAGCCATGACAGGATTTGCACCAAGTATGGGAACCGTAAGTCCTATAACACCTGCAATAGCTGTTAATATCTTAAATTGCCGGGATCTGGTATCCAGTTCGCCTTTCTTATAGTCTGCAAATAATAACGGCGCTACCATTAAAATCGGAAATACCGAAGATAATCCTGCACTCATTGCTCCAAAAACAAAAACTGCTACAGCATATTTACCTACCAGAGGCTCAAGTGTATAAACCATATCGAGCACTTTGTTTATTGTTTTTCCTTCATGAAATAATGCACCGGTGGCTGTTGCCATTATCGAACCGCTGATCACAAACATCAGAATCGCCGAAGTAAGTGCATCCCTGGTCTGTTCCTTTGTATTTTCCTTTCCCCAGCCTTTGCCTTTCATCAGTAAAGGCCGGACAACAAAGGTCGGTGCCGCCATAGTTGTACCTACAAATGCTGCAACCATAAGCTTACCTCCCGGAACAGCCGGTATCGAAGGGACAAAACCTTTTAATATTTCAGCTGGAGAAGGCAGTACAATGAACATAGAAAATAAAAAGGATGCCCCCATTATGGTGACAAAAACAATAAGGATCTTTTCAAAGAAAGAATATCTGCCGACCAGAAGCATTCCATATAACAATACAATCATGAAGACAGCTATTCCCAGCACGGCCCAGTAGTTTTCAGGACTGAGCTTCGGGATGAACATATGAAAAAGTTCATACATCATAGCCGATGTTAATCCCATAATTCCTGAAAGACATGTCCACTGAGCTGTAACAACACCGATAATTATAAGAATTGCCAGAATATTTCCATGTCTGATCTTCCTCCTGATACTGAATAATGCAGTTTCGCCGGTTACAACAGCATAACGTCCATAAGCTTCCATTAACACCCAGGAAAAAAGAACACTCAGAAACAATACCCAGAGCAACTGCATTCCGAACTCGCTTCCGGCTTTAGCCATTGAAGTAACACTACCGGTTCCGATTGTATATCCGATGCAGAAAATGCCGGGGCCCACCGATAGTAAAATGAGCCATATACGTTTAAAGATTGATTTCATGGAAAAATTATTTATTGGTTACCAGTCAATCACCGAGCCATCATCCGAATCGAACCGGGCATTATATGGCACGGGTTCACCCACCTGTGCTATCAGCTTTTCTTCGTCAATAGTAATCCCTAATCCGGGATCGGTTAGCAATGGCCGGTATCCGTTTATTACCGCAGGTAGAGGTTTGGCAAGAAGGTCTGAATATTCGTTGTCGCCCCTCTCCAGAATAAGAAAGTTTGGTATTGAAGCGGCGACCTGCATACTGGCTGCAAGAGAACATGGTCCCTGGGGATTGTGAGGAGCTACAGGTGTATAATACGCCTCTGCCATACCGGCAATAATCCTTAACTCTGAAATACCACCGGCATAACATACATCAGGTTGAAGGATCGTTGCAGCACGCTTTTCAAGAATTTCCCTGAAGCCCCATTTCGTAAATATACGCTCTCCGGTGGCAAGGGGTATATGTGTTTTTGCTGCCAGTTCTGCCATTACATCAACATTGAGACATTGGACCACCTCCTCGTAAAACCATGGCTGGATCGGTTCAAGTGCTTTAATCAGCAGGGCTGCTGTAGGTGGCTGTACGGCCCCATGAAAATCAATTGCTATATCGACTTCGGAACCTACCTTTTCCCGAAGAGCCTTAAATCTTTCTACAACCTCATCTACATATTTCTTCCCCTCGATGTATTTTGTTGGTTGCCTTTGTCCGGCTTCAGGGCCAACCTTCACAGCGTTAACTCCTGTTTGGGGTCAAGCCGTCCATAAACCCTTATCCTGTCACGGGTAGGACCCCCGAAAAGCTTATAGACAGGAACGCCGAAAGCTTTACCGGTTATATCCCAGAGCGCCTGGTCAATACCGCTCGAAATCGCTGTTTTTATCGGTCCTCCGCGATAAAACGAACCCCTGTGAATGGCCTGCCAGTGATGAACCACTTGTCTTGGATCTTTACCAATGAGATAGTTGCCGACCTCCAGTGCGCCTGCAGCACATGCTTTGGCATCATCCTTGAGCATTTCACCCCAGCCGACAATGCCGGCATCAGTTGATATTTTAACAAATACCCAGGAATTCTTAAGCACAAATGTCTCGATCCTGGTAACTTTGATGTCCTCACCAGGGTGGATCGGGGCAACGGAATTTGCTGATTTTCCGGTTAATCTTTCATCCGGTTCCTTATTTCCTGTTTCGTTCAGATAAGGGACCGCACCTCCGGCAAGAGTCGAAAAGGCTGCGATCGTCCCGGAGGTCTTAACAAATTCACGTCGGGTCGTGAACGTATCCTGTGTTTTTTTCGAAATTGATTTTTTCACAACCAATAGTTTTTATTAATATTTTCTTCCCCCTTTTTACTGTCAGAATATGGACTAAAATATCTAATTTTTCAATAATATAACACGTCATGAGGTTAACATTAATAAAATGTGAATTGTCTTTTTTCTTTTGTCTGAAAAATGCATGTCAAACCCCCCAGAAAGCATAATAGTGATAAATGTAGTATCTGACTTTCTGATTTTCAAATCAAATGCCTTGTATTTCTAAATTACACCTTCAACATTTGCTTTGTAATTCTAAAGGATGAGTATTCACCCGGTACAATCAGTTCCGATAAAATGAGCTGATTATCTGCAATACAAAAAAATATATTTTTTATTTATGTTTCATACTTATGTATTAAACATATTCTTTATATTTACATAAAATTTTAACTGAAGAATTATGGTCACATTCACCAGTACGATACCTGAAGACCTGTCAAGGCAATTGAATGAGAAAGCCAGATCATTATCATTGCCCAAAAACAAGCTGATCGAGAATGCTTTACGTCTTTACCTCGAATATCTTGACAGGTCAGAATATATAAAGTCTTATAAGCAGGCTGAAGATGATGCGGATATCCTGCAAATGGCAGAAGAAGGGATGAATGATTATTTAAGACAACTTGAACAATGAATCAGGGTGAAATCTGGCAGGCTAATCTGAATCCTTACAAGGGGAGCGAACAGGGTGGATTCCGCCCGGTCGTTATCCTGAGCGGAAACCTATTAAACCGTCATTTACCTGTAGTTATTACTGCTCCCTTAACAACCAGAATAAAAAAATACAAAGGAAACCCTGTTTTAAAACCATCCAGGACCAATGGCTTAAGCAAGGAATCTGAGCTGCTGGTGTTTCAAATCCGGTCAGTTTCAAAAGACAGGCTCGTAGAAAAATTAGGAAATATCGATCCTGAGGAACTCGAACTTGCAATCAGAACCCTGAATGATTTATTAAAATATTAGCAAATCTTTTCCTGACCATAAATAGATCCTTATGTATCCGGACAGACTCTGCAACCAGCAGTGACAACCTTACTCCGGCTTTGGAAAATCCCTTATGGGGCTGTACCGGACATAAGATTCGAATATTTCCTTATCCGGACCGACCACGCGGGGATCTCCTGATCTTTCAAGCTCTCTAAGCAATTCAGTTTTCATCTCCTTTTCAATAGTGCTAAACCTGGGATTGCCGTAAAGATTGGTAAGACAATATGGATCTTTCTTAACATCGTATA
>Ga0209201_1001967_pt1 | contig 21598 bp, 13 predicted proteins | sample AD_UKC055_MetaG_FD_184411 | JGI IMG/M metagenome (GOLD analysis project Ga0209201, IMG submission 184411) | Active sludge microbial communities of municipal wastewater-treating anaerobic digesters from USA - AD_UKC055_MetaG (SPAdes) (version 2) | ecosystem: Engineered > Bioreactor > Anaerobic >...
GGGTCTGCATCAAATGTGCGGAGTTCAGGATTCGGGCCTGCCGGAGGTCAAACCTGAACCGGCGCGTTCCTCTCCGCCGCCGGAGGGTTGGGTGGATCTTCCCCGTCCGGAGGAGCTGGTGGGACCGATTGATGAGTATAGCGAGACGGTTCGCCCAGGACTGGTCGTTTTCTATTCCTATCCAAAATTCTATCGAACAAGCACCGGCGAACTCGCGGAGACAGTCACGGATCTGGCCGTTTCCTCGGATCCTGATTGGGATTATGAAGTGGTCACCGGGATTTGGACCCTGAAGGTCCGAACGGACGGCACATTCCAGGCCATCCATGAAGGCGACCATTTCACCTACCGTTTTGCCGATCTGGGAATTGGGAGCGGGGACAACTTCCGCTCATTGCAGCTCGGATCGCCGAACTGGTCATCCTACCAAGTGGTCGGGGATACGATTTGCTGGAACGATGTCTTTCCCGACCTGGATCTGAAGGTTTCGATATATTCATGATATTCTGAAAGTGGATGTTGTCATGAAAGAGCCTCTTATTGACCGAATTCAATCTCAAATGAGCGTCGCCGAAGTGCGCGAGGATGCTCTTGTGACGGCTCGCTTTGAGATTCTGGAAACGCTCATTTTCTCGGAGGCATGGCAGGGGCAAGCGATCTGCGATCCGTACAATCCTTCCCTGGAAATTGACCAGCCCTTACGCTTTGTCAAAAACGGCAAAGAGGTTCACGCCATTCGTCCCGCTGAAGCTTTCATCCTGGACGAACACCAGGAAGCAATAGATACCGGCGCGAAAAACATCCGCACGGCGCAACTCTGGCGTCTCTCTCGAAATGGTCCCGGCGTGGCGGAAATGTCGGTCAGTCTTCAGGATCTGGCGGATGCGCCCAAGGGGGATGTATGTCTCGATCCGTCCACGACCTTCGGCCCGCCTTCCAGAGACGCCTTTCTGAAAGAGGGTATTTCAACCAACTGGGGATCTGCTACCTGCCTTCCGTGGTTCTATGACGACCGACCGGTCCTTGGATTCGATGTATCGAGTTTCGGATCGGACAAAGTGGTTACCAGCGCCAAGCTGAAGATCTATGTCTATCTCAACACAAATGCGGGTGATGCGCAGGCGCGAGCGTACAATGTGACAACGGCATGGGATGAGTCCACTGTCAATTGGTACGACCCATGGACGAATGACGGTGGCGATTACACGACGGACAACCAAAGCCCTGTGCTCACGATTCCGAGCGAAGATGACGTTTGGATTGAGTTCAACGTCACGGATGCATTCAAAGCCCGCTATCCCTCCTCCACGAGCGATATCTCCAGCAAGGGTTATCTCTTGCGATATCAATCCGATCCGGAGGACAAGATCAAATTCTACACCAAGGAATATGCCACCGTTTCCAAGCGACCGAAGATGGAAGTGGAATACGCCACCGTCAACACAGTGACGATTTCCGACGAGGACCCGAAGTTATATTCTCCGCGCAGTCGAACGATCACGGCGACGATCACCCCGGCGGTTTCGGGAGTCCCGGTCACTTTCGAGATCATCGATCCGGATGACCCGGCGGACAATACGACGATTGACGCAAGTTCCGCTGGGAACGACAACAAAGGCCCTGCCGGAAGTCTCAACCCATCCGGCTCCGTGCAGACAAACGGCTCCGGCCAGGCACAGGTGACTTTCTCCACGAGCTCCATGGTGGGTGGGGACAACTATGTCGTCCGCGCGAGCGTCAGCGGGACATCGGTGGATTCCTCCGAGATGGTGGTCTGGAGACGGGTAAGAATTGAGTATGATGCAATGGTTAATACGCCTCAGGGCTACTACGATTCCGGGGGCGGGCTCAACCATACCATCCATGATAACTACCTGAACGGTGCAACCCATGGGTTGCAGGCAATCCTGAGTGATACAAGCAACAACTACAACCGTTGCACCTTCATCACCCCAGTTATCGCCAGTTCCCCGCCGGAGAGTCTGACATCCTTCTGCGAATTCATCTTGTCGGCGAGCTCTACTGTATATTCATATAACACTGCCACACAATCCAGGAACGGCTCGCCTTACTTCGAAAAACTCCACATGGTCGCTGGTCATCTTTATAAGGCAACCCCAGAATCACAGGATCCGGATCGAGGTGTATGTGGCATCGCGCCCAGTGATATAGACTGTTTCTACATCTTCTGGGACAACAACCAATACCGGCTTCCGGATATCGATGCAGGGGGATTAAATAACGTGTGGATAATCGCGCATGAGCTTGGCCACAAAATCGGGGCGGATCATCACTACTCTCACGGTTTGGATGACGTGGCCGGACTTTCAGGCCATGATTGCATCATGACACAAGACTCGGACGAGGAGGATTTTCCAAGACTTAATTTAAACGGTCAAGTAACCAAGCGATTCGGGCCGACTTGTGTTAGAGACATTCGTGATTTCACTGGCGCTATTCTGGAGTAGAATCCGATGCAAGGCAACAGCCATCAATTCGCTCTGTTCATCTGTTGTTGTCTGCTCATAATCATCCCAACAACATCAGTCCAGGCGGTCGGTGTGGAAGTGTCTCTTAGTCAAGGATTGGTTCCCAATAGGGATATATTCTACGGGGGAACTGAGTACCCTTCCTGGCTCGTGTTTTCCATTACAGGGGCGGACAGAATCGGAAGAGCGGACTTCGGGGTCGATTTGGGGATTTTCGAGGCCAGGGAACTCAAGCCAGTCCATCCATCTTTTGACGCGGTGTTTTCGTGCGACAACGGACACCTGTATGTTAGCGTGACCAGAACCGGGGTCGAACCAATCCCTTCCGTACTGTATCTATCGTTTGGATTGTTTTACGGAAGTGGAAGGGATCATCGATGCGGTTTCGGAGAAATTGCTTTCCTTTCCGCAAATGTTGTTGGCCGCGATGGAGATGCAATTACCGATGTGACGCTGATCCCCGGCTCGTGGTATCTCCCCGGATATGATATTTGGGGATATATTATGGTTCGTGTGATTGACGGACGGAGTTCCAATCCGGTCAGTGGCGCAAAAGTAACCTTGTTGGGATTTGTCGGCGGTCCCGGAGTATCGAGTCCGGGATATGGGGGACGTCCACCAATCACCGACGCCACGGGGCTGGCCTATGTCGAGTATCCCCCTGAGCCATCATACTTGCCGTTGCACAATCCTGACCCGGCAGGGACGGACGAGTGCGTGCCGTGTTCCTGTATCAAGGCTTGGCTGCGTGTCGAGCCGACTGCGGACGTCTCAGTAGCGTTTGACACGTTCGACACGCTGGTGGAACTGCGAGTTAAGGCAGATGCCTATTGGGGCGATCCTTTCGAGGAAGTCACGATTATTGCTGGCCGCCCCAGCGCGGTTGAGGATTGGGGGCTGTATGAGTAACGAGTAAACCGGCGCGACAACAAAACGATATGGACCAACATGCGTCAGGATCATACGGGATTATACCGGCGGCGATTACGAAGTCCTTGAATGAGGTAAGAACGGTGGATACATGTGTCACGTTACGTCAGACATTTCTTTTCCTGACTTGGTTATGTCTTGTCTCGACAGGCTCCTGGGCGAGCACCGTGGAAATGTCGTTGGAGCAAGGGTTTTGTGAAATTTCGACTGCTTTTCCTTCAGAGTGCCCCGCAGGAGCACTCGATTTGACCATAAGGGGTGCCGGGCAGGTGGATCGAGCGGATATCCGTATCGATATGGGGCCGTTCATTGCGGTTTACGCTGTTGTCCTGGATCGGAATCCTCCTGTATTTGCGGGAATATATCAGGATGATACCGTTGCCCGACTGCAGATCTTCCGTGAGCGCACCAGTGCTCCGGACGAAACCGATACGCTTGTTGTCAGACTCATCCTGATCTCAAGTCCCACCGAGTCGCCTCTCCCTTACCTTGGCTATCAAGACTGTGGATTCGGAGAGTTTACATTCCTGAGTGTAAAACTCACGGATCTTCAAGGGCAGACCATTGAAGATGTCACAACGATACCCGGATCATGGTATTACTGGACCGATGCGCCTGCCGGCATTTATATTCGTGTTCTGCGATCGGATGGAATAACACCGATTGAGAATGCGAGGGTTAAAATGACGGGGCTTGTCGGCGGAGCGGGTATTTCCAGCGTCGGCCAGCCGACGGATTCAGAAGGTCTTACGTATGTCATGTATCCGGTGGAATGGGGATTTCTGATGGAACCACCGAACAGGACGGAGCCACGGACGGATGTGGATTTGAGAGCCTGGTTTCGCGTGGAATCGGCAGCGGATACAACGGTCCGGTTTGAACCGTTTGACACGCTTGTGGAACTGCGAGTCAATGAAGATCGCGTGTGGTTCACGGACCTTTTCGAAGAGGTCACGATCATTGTGCGCGCCCCCAGCGCGGTTGAGGAGTGGGGGCTGTATGAGTAACGAGTAGACCGGCGCGACGACAAAACGATATGGACCAACATGCGTTAGAATTATACGGGATTTTACAGGCGGCACTCTCGGGGTCCTTGAATGAGGCGAAAGAAGTGAATATGGCCATCACATTTCCTTGGGCGGGACTTGTTCCGGGTGTCCGAGACCGAACACCGGATATTCCAGAGTCACCTATAATGACGGAAATGACCAGATTACGCCATCTGATATTCCTGTTTGGGTGTTTGCTCTTGGCAGCCGTAGCCCAAACTGGGAATGCTGTGGAGGTTTCTCTCACCCGGGGAGTCCGTGTCTATGATGCTGACCAGTACCGCCTTACCTTCCGGTTGGTTTTGAGCGTAACCGGATCGGAGAGAATTCGGGAGGGCAATTTCAGCATCAGTCTGGGGCCATTTGACGCTACGAATGTCATTTCGCTCGATCCCAGCTTCAGCGTGCAATATGTCCAACAGGAGAAAACTCTTCATCTGAATCTCAGCCGCGTCTCGTCGGTGAGCGCACAGAACGTGTCGTATACCGATATTCTTCTCTACGTTCCGTGGGGAACACCGATGAGTGAATATGGGGTTGGCTTTGGCGAGTTCTCTTTTCTTCATGCTGAGTTGAAGGATCTTGACAACCGGGCCGTTTCCGATGTTTCGTTCAGCGTTGGGTCCTGGTATGTCATGACCGACGCTTTTGAGACGATTCCTGTTCGTCTTTTGGAGGCAGACGGGCAAACGCCTGTGGCGAACGCGTGGGTAGTTCACACCGGTATGATCGGTGGAGCGGGTATCGGAGGTGGCAGGTATCGCACGGACTCCACGGGATACGCCGGCGTTATGTATCCCGCAATTCCATGTTTCGGCGACTTTTATATGGAGAACGGTAGATGGATCGTGAGATCCATAACGAAAGTATGGGCGGTTTTTCGTATTGAGTCGGGGGAGGATACATCGCTGATATTTGATCCGTTTGAGGCTGTTGTCGAGCTGGGAATCAACGACCCTCCGGATGGGAGCTCAAGGCTGTTCAAGGAAGTCACGATCCTTGTCGGCGGCCCCAGCGCGGTGGAGGATTGGGGGCTGTATGATTAGGGAATGCAGCGGAATACGGAATTCCGGAGCAGAATCAAGTGCGAAATATTAGCCATCATTCCCGTCTTTTCGTTTGTTGCTGTCTGCCCCTAATTGTCCCGGCAATAGCAGCGCGGACAGAGAGTGTAGAAGTGTCTCTTACGCAGGGACTGGTGCCCATCTGCGATATGCTTGGCACAACACCGATTCCCTCCTGGCTGGTGTTATCCATTACGGGTGCGGAACGAATTGGGACAGCTGGATTCAGAATTGATCTGGGAGTCTTTGAGGCCAGGGAACTCAAGCCGGTTGATGCGTCCTTTGAGGCGGCGTTTTCATGCGATAACGGATACTTGGATATCGGTATTGTCAGAACCGGGATCGGGCCGTCACCGTCCGTACTGCATTTGTCATTTGCAGTTTTCCTGACAGGTGACAGGAGTGCGGCGTGTGGCTTCGGAGAAATATCCTTCCTATCAGCCGATCTTTTTGACCTCGATGGGCACACAATTACCGATGTGACGTTGATCCCCGGCTCGTGGTATATTTCAGGGTGCGATATCTGGGGATATATCATGGTTCGTGTGATTGATGGAGAGAGTTCGAATCCGGTGAGTGGCACGAAAGTAACTTTGTTGGGATTTGTCGGCGGTCCAGGAATATCGAGTCCTGGAATTGGACTTTCGCCGATCACTGACGCTACGGGTCTGGCCTATGTTGTCTATCCACCGGACCCATCGTACTTGCCACGGCGTCCTCCTCAGCCGGTGCGGGCGCACAACACGGCCCCACTTTCCCACTCCAAATTCGCTCCCCTCGCTCCTCCTCCACTCCCCGGATCGCTTCCCCAACCGCCTCCGCCATCCGTTCTACCGCTTTCGTCCCCACCTCAATCCCGACCAACTCCTGCAAATCCTCTCGCCCTTCCCGGAACGATTCCTTCCCTCCCATTCGGCTCATCAGCCGACGCACACACGGACTCCTTTCCCAAGCCTTCTCTTTCGCGAGCTCCGAAGCAAAGAGACCCCGAGTGTGTATGAGGAATAAGGAGTCCAATGTCTCACCATGGCCCGAATGGACTCAAGCCCCTCTCCGCCAAGACCGGCCGTCGCCCTGAATCTGTCGAAGGGGGAGACACAAACACCAAGCCCTCTCCCCCGAAGATCGGGCGAGACACAAAGTGGGCTGAAATGCTGCACGTTTTTTTTTGCCCACCTTGGTCTCCCCCGTTCTTTGAGTACGCAGTAGCTATGGCCCGGCAGCATCGCTGTCAAACACCCTAGCGGCAATAGACACGCGCCCCGCACGTCATTCCGGCGGAAGCCGGAATCCAGGCTTTGCCGCAGGCTCCGCGAGAGACGGAGCCTGCCGGGTTCAATCACAATAGAGTGCCTTACTGATCCGTCTTCGGTTCAACGGGCGGCAGGAGCCATTTGTCCTTATTCTGGTCCCACCATTCCTTCCATATAGCGGCTCTCTTCCGCGCCTTCTCCAGTGTGGTCGGTTCGTCTATCGAGCGAAGGTCCTTTTCATCGCCTTCTGCAAATACGGAAGAAAACTCGCATCGCCGAGATCACCGGCTGCGAAGCAAGCGTTCTCGGCTACTCCCCAGATTTGGCTTTGCGCGATATATTCACCGATTTTCTTGATAAGATCACCGGTCACAAACGACTTATCGAAATGTCCGATGAATTCCAATGACCTCACAACCAATTGTGTTTCTTCGTCCGTTACGGATGCCACAATGGCCGCCACAACGCGCTTATCATCAATTTTCCCGTCATCCTGTCGGTCCAGATTGGCCAGCTTCGAAATCACTATATCGCGAACCGGCATATAAGGACTGTCTGCGTACTCAAGAATGGCATCCATTGAAGCGCCTGGCTTCTTTAGCATTTCTCTCCAGTCAAGAGGCGTGAAATCGAAAACAGGGTCATTCGGATTCCCGGCACGAAACTCGACCGGTGTGAAGGCTTTCTTCACCGCAATCACCGGATCGAATTCTGTTGTGCCCTCATCGGCTGCCAGGGCATTTGTATGAGACAAAACAAGAATAAGATCGACTTCTCTTCATTCTCGATCTCCTGCTTTTCAGGAGATCCCAACATTTTCACTGGACCAGGTGGCCTGTTCCACCGGGATTAATGCTTCAACTTCCGCCATAACGTAGCGGGGCTGATGCCGAGAATGTCGGCGGCTTTGGTGCGGTTTCCCCCGGTCTGTTTTAATACCGCACGGATATAGTTGTTTTCCACTTCGGCTAACGTGGATGTGGCACGGCCGCTGGGAATGCCGGAAAAGCCGGAACGCTGAATCGCAGGCGGTAGACATTCAGGAAGAATCACACCATCCCGGGATAGAACAGCGGCCCGCTCAATGGCATTTTCCAGTTCACGGACATTACCGGGCCAGGAATACGCCTGAAGAATATCCAGGCAGGTGGCATCCAGCCGTAATTCCGGCAATTGAAATTTCCTGGAGAATTTCTGTACAAAATGTCGAACCAGAGACAGAATGTCCTCTTTTCGCTCACGTAACGGCGGCACTTCAATTTCGATTACTCCCAAACGGTAGTACAGATCCTCGCGAAACCGTCCTTCCCGTATCGCCTCGGAAAGATCGCGATTGGTAGCCGAAATAACACGGATGTCTATTTTTCGAGGGATACTTTCGCCGACACGCATGATCTCCTTTTCCTGCAAGACGCGCAGGAGTTTCAGCTGCATGGCCGGTGAGACATCTCCAATCTCGTCGAGAAAAACCGTTCCTTTTTGCGCTTGTTCAAACAATCCCACACGGTCGCGCGTTGCGCCGGTAAACGCTCCCGCCTTGTGTCCGAACAATTCGCTTTCCAGTAATGTTTCCGGCAAGGCGCCGCAATTCACACCGACAAACACCTGCTTAGACCGCGTGGAAAGAGAATGAATATAACGCGCAAGAACCTCCTTTCCGACACCGCTTTCGCCGGTAATGAGAACGGATGTGTCGAACGGCGCGATCCGACCGGCCAGGTCAAGGACGCGTCGAAAAGACGCGCTGTGGACCTCTACAAAGGAGGGATTGACCTGGCGTTCCAACAAATCCAGTCGCTTCCGCTGCTGCGCCACTTCCCGGGTCTTTCGGCGCAACTCCCGTGTCAGATTTCGGATCGTTCTTTGAATATCTTCCGACTGGAAATACGGGAGGACAGTTTTCAGTTCCTCTCCCCACGAATCGCGATCCATGCCGATAGCGGAACACACGCGGTCTCCTTTCGCGCGACATTTCTCTTCGATGAAATAAACATCTCTTCCGACGCAGAACGAACAGTACCCGCTGGCATAGCCGGCCAACATGCGGCAGATCGGGTAGTCCGTTTTTCCAAGTTCGAGCAGCTGCTCCTCTGCTTCGCCGGAGTCATGCCAGATCACCTCCATCCGAAATCGGCCGCTTGATTCATCCAGGCGGATTGATTTCACGACACTTCGCGCAACACCCTGAATGGTATGCAGCCTCGGCCCGGCTTTAAGCCATTCCATTACATTGTCCCACTCAAAGACCCGTTTCATGGCAGCCGCGTCCGCCTGGCCCCAGAAATAGCCGAATCGGGTTAGAATCCGCCGCATCCGTTCCAGACCGACCATTTCGAGCAAATCCCTGCGCAACTGGGCGAATGCGTTGATACTGTGAAGAACGAGACGACGGCCCTGCAAGTCAATCCGCCCGTCGCCGAACTCGATTAGTTCCTTCAGTTCAAGGTCCGATGCTTTCATATAAGAAATCCTTCATAATGAAATTGTGATATTTCATTATGAAGTATACTCGCTATATTGTCAAATGTTCCCGCCTCCCCATAACCCCTGTGTATTCAAGAGGTTAGATTGCACAATAGAAATCCGGCACGGCAATTGCGGAGAGAATAGGGTGAATACCAGAGTTGATGAACGAATAAGGAGAACGACAATGTATAAAATGCTTCGTCAGCAAAGCGAGATTCTGAACGAGAGTGTGGTGCGTTTCGCACAGCATCTCGTTCGAGTGCCGAGTGTAAGTCTCAATGAAAGGGCGATCGCGGCCCTGGTTGAACAGCAGATGAAGAAAGTGGGATACGACAAGGTCCTGCGGGATGACTACGGGAACGTGATCGGAATTCTTTTCGGCTACGATAGCGACCGGTCCGTTCTGTTGAACTCCCACATGGACACCGTTCCCCCGGCGGACCCGGATTCCTGGTCGTGTAATCCGTACGAAGGACTGATCCGGGATGGCCTCCTGTACGGGCTTGGATCGACGGATTGCAAAGGCGGCCTCGCGGCGCAGGTGTATGCAGGAGCTCTGTTGAAGCGTAGCCTGTTGCCGCTCCGGGGCAATGTGGTAGTCGCCGCGACGGTAGCCGAAGAGAACGGGCGGAGTGTCGGTGTTCGCGGGCTGATGCAGCGGACCCTGCCCGAACTCGGAATCAAACCATCCTACGCTATCCTCGGCGAGCCGACCGGACTGGGACTGTATTACGGGCATGACGGATGGCTGGAAATCGAAGTCCGTGTCGAAGGGACCAATCCGTTTCAGGTAGAGGATGCTGCCGGTGCGATCATCGGGGAGCTCCATGCAGGAAACGGTACGGCTGTCGGACCGGAAGAGTTAACCGTTCGCCGGCCCCGGTTTGTCGATGACAACGGATTTCGGCGCGCGACGATTGAAATGAATCGCCGACTTCGCTCCGATGAAGAGGTCGGGTGTGTTCTCAGTCAGTTAAAACACAATGTGTCCACGGTGGCCGAGTCCAGCGGACCGGTTGCGGTAGATGTGCTGGTTCGGGAAGAGACACAACGGCTATACAACGGCCAAACGACGGTTGTCCGACACATTACGAATGCGTGGCAGACCGATCCGTTTCATCCCCTGATCGATCACGCCCGCGACGCCCTCGCCGCGGCAGGTTGTGCAAAAGTCCATCCGGGGAAGTGGGAACTCGGCCGCCTGGGCATGGGAACCGCCGGCGGCGTCCTGACAAAGGAATTCAATGTCCCGACAGTCGGCTACGGCCCCGGTATCGAGGAGAAGGCCCACGTGCAGGATGAATGTGTTGAGGTCGCCAAAATCACCGAAGCCGTGTACGGCACAACGGCTATCATTCACAGCCTGATTGGTGTCCCTGTATTCGGATGGACCTCGGACGAAATCTGAACATTGGCCTGAACAGGAGCCGGACATGATGAACATATTGGTATTCAATTGTGGAAGTTCTTCGCTGAAGTACAGGGTCATCGCCATGCCGTCCGAAGTGCAGCGGGCGGGCGGAGAGGCACAGCGGGTCGGGCCGCCGACGGCGGAACCCTCGCGTATTGTCTACCACATCGGCGATGTCAACGGGACACACTATGTCGAAATGCGCGACCAGGCCACGGCATTTGAGCAGGTAATGGCCTTACTAGCCAAGCATCCGGAGCTCAAGCCGGACGTGGTCGCGCACCGCATGGTCCATGGCGGTACTCGATTTGAGCGATACGCGCTGGTGAATGAAGAGGTAATCGCCGACCTGGACGCGGTGGCGGATTTGGCTCCATTACACAATCCGCCCGCGACCGGCCTGGTTAAAGCCTGTCGAGCCCGGTATCCGGACCTGCCGCAGATAGTCGTGTTCGACACGGCGTATCATTCGACGATTCCCGATTACGCGCGTACCTACGCGATCCCCCGGTGGATGACGACAGATATGGGGATCCGCAAGTACGGGTTCCATGGAACCAGCCATCAGTACGTAGCGACCGAGGCCGCGAAATTCCTGGGCCGGCCGATGAGCGAGTTTAACGCGGTCAGCTGCCATTTGGGCAGCGGCGGGGCGAGCCTCTGCGCTATCGTGAAAGGTCGATCCGTCGATAACACGATGGGTTATTCCCCCTTGCAGGGACTGATTATGAGCACACGCTGCGGAGATCTGGATCCAGCGCTGACCCTGCGTCTGCTGGCGCAGTACAACGGAGATTGTAAATCGGTCGAAAGAGTTCTCAATAAAGAAAGCGGCGTCCTTGGAATGTCGGGGGTCTCGGCGGATATCAGCGACATCCTCGCGGGTATTGCGCAAGGTAAAGGCCAGTTCCCGAAAATGGATCTGACCGCGCAAATCTACCTGTGGCGGATTCGAAAATATCTGGGAGCCTACATGGCGGCAGTCGGGTACGCGGACGCCGTTATTTTTACCGATACCATCGGCGAGAAAGTCGCGCCGGTTCGCTGGGCTGTATGCGCCGACATGGAGACATTCGGCCTGTCGATCGATCCGGAACGCAACAGGAATCCAAGCGAACCTCCGGTAGACGTGGCAACCGAAAGCAGCCCCGTGCGTATCCTGGTCGTTCAAACCAATGAGGAACTGGCGATTGCGAGAGATGCCTATTCGCTGTTAAGCCGCGCAGGCTCATTCCGCGAACATGCACTCGCGTGAGTAAAAAAGGAGACAAGACATGAGTATCCTGGTTATCCGGCCAAGCCGTTACACTTCTCATTTCGCGTATTTCGCCGGCGGATGTCGTGAACCGATCCTGACGGGTGATATGAAACCGCTTCACAGCGGCGACGGCGATGAAACGGAAACAGTCGAAGAATTGCTTCATATCCGGTCATTGTGCCGCAAACGGTTGTCGGCGGCGGAGCCGGACGCGCTAGCCGTTCGCCTGACCTTTACGGCATCGGAATTCCCCAAACCGGTAGTGGCTACGCCTGAAGTGATACGCCGCTTACAGGCCCTTGTTCCACGCGCTCCGCTGCACCTGCCGCCGAAATTGCGGCTGATTGAGCATTGTCGGCAGGCTTTTCCTGAAGTCCCCATCGTTCTGGTCTCGGAGACCTCCTTTTTTTCGGGTTTACCGGCTCGGGAACGCTATTACGGGCTTCATGCGGACATCACAAAGAGTTTGAAACTGGAGCGGTACGGATTTCACGGCATTTTCCACGAATGGGCGTGTCACTACGCAAGACATTCCATTCGACAGAATCCCGCTGCACGCATTCTGTCCGTCTGTCTGATTCCTCAACCGGAGATCACCGCCGTCATGAGAAGCCGCCCCGTCATGGTTACAGGAGGAGTGACTCCACTGGAAGGAATCCCCGGCGAAACGACATGCGGAGAGCTGGACGCGGGGATTGTTCTGACATTGCGAAAGGAGATGGGATGGGGACCGGAACAGATCAATAACGTATTAACTAGAGAAAGCGGCCTGCGCGGGATTGTCGGTAGAGATGTAACAGTGGATGCAATTTTCCGAACGGACGACCCGGACGTTCGCCTGGCAAGAGAAATAATTCAATACCGAATTCTTCTGGCCTGTGGGGCCGGGATCGCCGCCATGGGGGGAGTGGATAATATTGTCTTCTCGGGCGACTATGTAGATGTCGGCGAGATTCTGGGACCCTGGCTTTCCTCAACACTCGTGTTCAAGGGGAATCCGGACAGGCGAATTCCGTGGCTGTGTTTCCGGGAATCGCTGGATCGTCTGATTGCGGACAGTGCGGAACTGACCATCCGATCACACTTGGCGGCGCTTCAGTCGGAAACAGAATGGGACCGCTCCCATGTTGCGTCCGGCTATTCGGTTCCGGCAAATGTGTAGCGGGGCATAACGGGCGCAATGTAGCCGAATGCGCTATGAGGCGGTTCGGAACACACAGCGGACACAACTTGTGTTTATGGCGGTTCTTCCCGGGATAATCCTTCATCCGGTGATGTTCTTCAGGGATTTTGGATCGCAAATAATGAAGACCGCTTCGTTGTCCCATTTCGTTTCATTTTCCGCCTTAAGAAGGCCACCCCAGTAAAGCATTCCGTCGTCGCCCGTGCAGCCGGCAAAGATTGCATGAACGTAAGCGTGTTCCGGCAAGAACCACATTTCGCCGTAATCGGCCCGTTCGCCGGTTTGCGTGTCATAAGATGCCAGGTGTACAGGGCGGCCTTTCATGGGAGAGGCCCAGTAGATTTTGTTGTCCTTGCCGTAGGTTATGGCGTGATACAGGCCCGCCTCGGAGAGAACGGGTTCCTCGGAAATGCCTGCGCTTCCGAGATCCCTCAGAACCGGCCCGGTGTCGGTATGCGGGATGAATTCAAACAGGTAGCCGCCTTTAATAATGTTTTTCACGGAAGGCTGATCGATGAGGGTTGAAATCCCATACAGCCGGTCCCGCGCGGGATTAGAACACAAAGCGAAAATGGAGATCAATTCCACTTCATAGCGGCCGAATGGGATGCGGAACGGAAGCTTCTCGATCTTCTCGTTGTCGGGATTGTAGCGGAGGACCCACCCTTTGTCGTTGACTGTGTAAACAGTTCCGTCGGAAAGAGAGGCGATCATTCGGGTCGGATATTCCCCGATACTGCCGCGAATAGTCGATTTCCCGGACGGAATATCGTATTCGACCAATAATGCCTTCTTGTGCGTCGTGGCGAACAGTTTTCGGTGTGTCGGCTCGATGGTCATGCCCATAAGGGACTCGCCGTTCGCGGGAATGCCGAGGTCTGTGAAGGCGTTCGTGCGCGGATCGTACCGGATAAAATGCCCGCCGGGGTAGCCTTCGGTAAATCGTGATTTGTATTCCTCCGGCACATAGTCCCGCTCCACGCTGTGCGTTCCGAAATAGACATATCCGCCCGGTCCGAACAGAATGGGGGTGTGGATTTTTGACTGGGCGAAGGTATTGTCCTGTCCGCGCTGACCGGTGACATCCTGCATGTCACCGAGGTCCTCCATGCGGTCCTCACTCGGTCGGTAGCGGACAAGATGCGCGCCGTTCAGCTGGTCGCTCATTTTCATTGCATACGAGTAATTGCAGATACCGACGTAGATATCGCCGTTTGGAGCCGTGTTCATGGAACTGTAAAGATGCCATGACCCGGGTCCCAGGCCATAGTGGCGAATGGTGACGGACACGGCATCTTGCGGGGCAGTAATTGGTGCGACAGTTGAGTTCGGAGCGGAATGCAGACGCGCCTCGGTACACGAAATCAGCACGGTTGCCGGCAATGCGAACAAAAGAAACAGCGCAACTCGCCGATTATGTCGGATTACCATCTTTTCAATTCCTCGTTTCTTTCCAAAGGTGCCGGACAGATGGATAAACCTGCCTGGTATCGCCAAATAAGCCGAGTTTCATTGACGAATGCTACCCGGACTCGTCGATCACGTCAATTGACTTGGGCCGAGAATGCGAAAATCTTTCCTCCTCGCACCGCTAACACAATGTCCTCCACGTTGTCCCCGTTCAGATCCGCTAACAGCGGCGCCGCATCGACACGGTTCCCGACATACACCTTCCATTCGACGGTTCCACGGGGGTCGATGCAATACAGCAGCCAATCCGCAGATCCAACCAGAATTTCCAGCCCGCCGTCGTTGTCCACATCGCCGACCGCCGGCACGGAGCGAAGTTGCGCCCCTGTCTCGACCCGCCACATTTCGGAGCCGTCCTCGCGGAATGCGATCACGTCATGATTACGGGATGAAGCCAGAATTTCTTTTGTACCGTCGTTGTCGAGGTCGGCCGTTACAATTCCTGTACCAAGGTCCATGGTCCCGCCGAGTTCCGCTGTCCAGATCGGCTTGCCTTTGAACGAGAGGCAATGTAGTTGTTCTCCTTTTGTCCCGGCGAGGATACGAACCGGGCCGCTGGGGGTAAGCGGGCCTGCCACAATCGTTGCCGAGATTTCCGCTCCCACGGAGGATCGCCACAGAATGTCGCCGTTGTTTGAAAGGCAATATACCGTGCCCGCTTTATCCCCCGCGAGGATTTGCACGGAGCCGCTTTCGCCTGCGGGTTCGGCGCACACAGGACGGCTAAATCCGCTTTCGGAGATCTTGCGCGTCCACAGAATCGTTCCCTCTCCTGTAACGGCGCTGAGTTGGCCGTATTGATCCGCGTACAGGATCTCACCGATTCCGTCGTCGTCGAGATCCGCTATTTCCGGCCGCGTCCAGTGCCAGGCAGGATTTTCTTTAACCGCTTGACCCGGTAACCTTACATGCCACTTCTGTACGCCGTCGGAACTCAACACAAACACGCGCTGCTCGGCGGGCATCGCTGCGACAATCTCGGGACGAGCATCGGCGTCGACATTACCGACCGTGACGGAATCGTTGATGGGCGAGGCCGCCGCAAATTTCCAGCGCAGGGTTCCCTCCGGCGAAAGGCACAGCAGTTCGGATGAATCGTATCCGGTGACAAGAATCCCGGGACTTCCGTTGCCGTCTCGAATCCATGTCGGTGTCAGGCATCCCTCGATGGGGCTGTCATATTTCCAGAGAGTCTTCGGTACGATATTAACTTCGAAGTCCCAACTGCTTTGACCGGCGGAGATTCGCACGAGGCCGGATCCGGGTTTTGTGTGTTTCCCCGTGCGGATTCTGAATGATTCCGCTTTCTGCGATTCCAATGTAATCGATCGAGGTCTGACCGAAAGACCGCGTGTCGTGTGAATGGTCGGACGGATTTGTTCATCGGTCTGCGTGGAGGGATTCCAATGAACGTGAACCTCTTGCGATTCGCCGGGGGCCAGCCAGAGACGCGGCGGGTCAGGCTGCAATTCGGCTAGCCGAGCCAGGCTCTGCGGGGTCCGGTCAAAAAACAGGTAGATAGGTTCTCCCGTCAGCGTCATTATTTCACTTTGTGGTGTGGGGATCGGCTTGCCGAGCATATCGCGCGCCTCGCAGGCGAGAGGTGCGCCCGAAATCTGTGCTTCCTGCGGGCCGTTCACGCTCCATGCGACCAGGACCGATCTGTCCGGATGGGTGAACAAGTAAGCATACAATCCGCACGAACCGTGGGGAATCACTTCCCGCACACTCAGGTAGTTGTCCAGTTCCCGGATCAAGTGGCGGTAGGCGTAGAAAGCGAGACGTTTCCGTCTGCCTTCGTGTACCATAATTCCGTGTCCGCCTGCGCCCTGCGCAAACCAGAATACTTTTTCAATCTCGACCGCTTGAATAATCACCATGTACCGAACCAGAAACGCCGCCTGTCTTCGACTCGGAGCCTCCGCGAACAAATCCGCTGCATCCTTATAGGGAAAGTTCTCGGAGTTCCAACCCATTTCGGTAAACCAGATCGGACGCTGTTCGCCGTATTTGTCTACCAACTCCCGCAGCGCTTTCACTTCTTCAAAGTGACCGACTTCCGGCGCGATGCGATACGGCTGGTACGCAAGAATGTCGCAATAATTCAATCCCCCATAGCGAAATACCTCTTCGGTAAACTTCAGATCGATATCCGAACAATTCAGGCCGAGGACCTTTACATTCGGATCGGCTTCCTTTGCGGCAAGGCAGGTCCTTCGAAGTAATTCCGCATAATCGCGTGAATTCGGGCGCGGCTTCCAGAAACCCTCGTTGTTCGGTTCGTTCCAGGCCTGCCAGTATTCCATCTTGCCCTTGAATGTGGTGATCGTTTTGTGGACATAGCGTGCCCAATAGTCCAATGTCTCATCGTCTGCCGGGGAATGCTGTGGGTCCCAGGCCGGCTCATAATCGAGAATCGGCAAAATCTTTACACCCAGGCTCAGGGAATGATCCACTTGCGCAGGCAAATCCCGGAAATCGAATTCTCCTTTGACCCGCTCAATTCCATTCCAGCAGAAATCATAACGGTTCCAGGCAGAACCAAGTTCGAGCAGAAACTCCGGGTCCGCATGGACCAGACAAAATCGTTCCGATAGTGTTCTGTCCGTGTCCGCACGGATGCCGTTCATCGGAAAGAAGATTGTGCATAATGCAAGAAGGATCCGCGCATGACTACGATTACATTGCCACATGGCACGCCTCCTGGAGATGCACAGCGGCATCCGCCCGGTTCTTTCCGCTTGGTGTGAGGACATCTTCTCATTGACAGATTTTTTCCGATCCTCATACTCAACGGGTGGCCTGTGTGCATACGGCACGTTACTATAAAGCACAACTTTCCAAAAAGTGAGATGAGACCCATGCGAACAGCCTTGCCGATTTTTCTGATTCTGCTGTCGATTCTGTCTGGTGGAGAATCCCGGGCGGAAGCGCGCCAGGGTGTCGGCTCTCCGGGCAAGGTTTGGATCACCGGCGGCACATTCACTCTGGAGGAACTCTGCAAGGCGGTTGCAAAGCCCGAATTGATGACTTACGAGAACTCTGTCGCCACAATCTACGGCTCGTTTGAGATGCGCGGCCAGACCGCCAAACTGGTTATTCAACCGGGCGAAACACTGCGTTTTTGCCACGTTCCCGTTCCGCCTGGACAAAACCCGCCGCCGCAGCAGATGATCGACCGCCGATTGTTTCTGACCCAGGGTCTGGTCGAATGGAAAAATTGCACCGTCGAGGGATTCTATTGGATCTGCGTGGATCCCCCTGTGGCGGGTTTGTGGGACAACGTGAATTTCATTGTCGCCGATGACCATGACAACCAGTACGATCCGCTTGAACTCGGCTCCTGCGAACTCACCTGGCGCGGCGGCACAGTCAATGCTCGGAACTGCACCAAAACGCTTTTACCCACCGCTCAATGGACCAAACAGGATGTCGAAACCACCATCGACAAAATCCGGTTTCTCTCCGGTGGCCGGATTGTCGGCCCTCTTCCTGTGACAGGGAATACGTCTGTTTATACGTTGAAAGAATGCACCTTTGAACTGTCGGGAGACCCGGCTACGCGCCCGTTTCATATCGAGTCCCATGCCTCTGATTTGGGCGTGTTTCATGTGAAGCTTATCGATCCTGTGTTTGCAGGCGAACGGAAAGTCGAAGACTCTGCCCTTGCGGATGTCCGGGGGTCTACGGCGAAGTTCATTTTGAAACGCGGGGAGACGGAGAGTGTCCAGGTCGATCTCTCGCCGGATATTCACTCCGCTACAGATTCCCAGGAATTCCGGGATATGCAGAAAGCCGATTCCGAGTTGCGCCAGAGATTCGACAACCCGCAACTGCTGGAGAACGCCGGAAGCCTGTTCTGGCCTGTTCAGCGATTTGCCGTCCTGGATGCCGGGTTGGCGTTTGCCGCCTCTGCCAAACGATACAGCGACCGGGACATGCAATCCTGGCGTGACCTGAACAGCGAAGTCTCCTGGATTCTCAAGGAACTCCCCGATCTGTGGCGTCCGGGAAGCAAGTACTGCCCCAATCCGGTCCCATTTCCGACGCCCGGAATAAAGGACGAGGCGCGCAGCGACATGATTTGGGCAAAGCGTGCTCCTGATGGGATTGTGAATATCGTCTCCAGAAATATGAATCTGGTTTACAATCCCCACGGCGATGAAAACCATTTTGCCTGTTTCACAGCGGATTCCACAATCCGGGATCGGCCTCTGATGGATGCCTGTCCGGAATACGGGGCAATCTCCATACGGGTTACCGGCAAGGCCACCTCCGCCGGGCTGGACGGGCATTTCGATTGGCAAACCCAGGTAACGAAGAAAGAGGGCGATATCGCCGCGATGGAAGCATGGATCCCCGATGGGGCCAGCGCAACCATTGTCTGTTTCCGTGACTTGCCGGATGTCATCCTGTTCGATGTCAACTCCAACCTGGTGCGCTACCAGGCTTACGCGAAGACTTCCGGAAAGAAATACAACGGCCATCGCTTCTGGAATGAAAAGGATGCCGTCATTGAGAGAACGTTCAGTATGGAGAAATTTGTCAACCTATCCGATCCTGTACGCGGCGTGTTTATGACCAGCCTGGACGGTGAATGGTACAAAACGAAACTCGCGCGCGGGTTTATCACCGCCGCATGGCATGGGTTTAATGACTGGGATCACAATCCTCCCTGCGGCTGCATTATCCGGGCCGACGAATTGAATGTCACCTGGACCGCCTGGAACACGACGTACTATTCCTACATTGTCCAGGTCAATACGCAGCTTGGAACCGGGCATCCCAACCTGGACGATTGGCGGGAAAGTTCGCAGGCGCTGTATGTCGAGGGGAAAGGACTCGGATGCTGGGAGAATATCGAGGCGCTGGATCGGGCCTGGAACAAACCTATGGAACTTCAGCCGGTTTTCCTGGAACCGGAGAAAAAGCCTCCGGTTGTTCTAATGGACAAGGCCGGCCTTGCGCGACCTGCCGAAATTGTTTTGCTTCCGCGCTGGTGCGGAGAGATGACAAGCAAACAGGGCGACATGTACCGGGGTGCGCATACGGTTCTCCTCCTCTTTGACCAGCCCCCCCAGGCACGTGTGGAAATGGGCGAACTGCCGCTCGAATTGAACCGAATATCTGATCTTGGATGGAAAATCGCCAACAAAGGCGCGATGACCATTCCGAAAGTCCATGTCAGAATCCCCCTGAAAGATGCTCAGAAAGCATGTGCGATCCTCGCGGGAAAACCGGTCGAACCGGTTTCTGTCACGGATGGCGTGCTTGAAATCGTCCACGACATCCCGCCCGGAGAGACACCCCTTCAGGTGAAAAAGGGGGCCGCGGGAGAATGAGGGAGGATTTGGGAACATAAATCCTCTCTTTTTCTGCTATAACAGGTTGAATACGAGCGTTTCAGATTTGTCCGGTCTATTACGCTTCCAAGGTTCATTCATCGAGGTCATGGCGCGATAGCATGATCATTTCAATTGACTTGCCCGACGGGCAGATCGCTTTTATTGAGGATCTCGTTGAGAGATTTGGTGTGAAAGCGAGCTCATTGATGCGATATCTCTCCCTGGGCGAGGTGTCGGCTCTTCATCAGGGTATTGGGAACTAACCGAAGGAGTAAAAGCGCTTTCTTTCACCCCTGTGTCATGGGGCGCCGAGTGGTATGAACATACCCTCATTCCACTTGCGCACTCTACCCGAACGGGCATAAGCATCCTTACCTTTGAAATGTCACATGGAAATTCCTGGCCGGATGTCTGAATCGGTCCTGTTTGGCGATCCGAAGGATGGCCGCATCGAACGACAATGCATTTCTGCCTGTTTCCGATTCCCGGAAACACGCAGGGGCGCACAGACGTGCGCCCCTGCAATCATTGACCATTGATGAACCGTCAATCTCAATACAGCATGAAATTGTCGATCCCCGTGCCGGTCGGCGCGTTGAAGATCCGCACGGCCACGGTCTTGCTGATCATATTCGGGTTGTTGTTGTCAACCCAGTCGACCGCAATCACATCATTGCGCCAAGTGACTCGCGGATCTACGCAGGGGCCGATATTGTTCTCCGGCGTGGCACGCTCGCTGATGTAGAAACTGCCGCTCTTCGGGGTTCCATCCGGATTGAAGAACCGCCCGAACAGGATCGTATTTTCCAGAACCAGCTGCTCGGCATCGCACCAGACCACAAGCACATACCCGGCGTCATTGACCGCGCAGTCCACGCCACTCACCTGGGCAAACGGCATATCGTCGGTCGCCACGGCAGTCCATCTCAATGTTCCAAGATCGCTGACCGAAGTCACAAAAACGCCGTTCTGGTAGACATCGTCACTCCCTCTGTTGGCAACGACATACGTATCCACACCATTCCCGTGGAATCCCACATTGTCATCGCCACGACCGCCCTGCCCGGTCGCTTCTACGCCTGTCAACGCCGCAATGCTGATATCGCTTGTTGTCGCAACGCCGTCATTGTCGAACATACGCAGGTTTCCGCCAAAGGGGGGACCCGACCAGCGGCAGGCAAACCCATTTGCAGTCACCGCCGCGCCGTGCCACATGTTCATATTGCCTTCGAAAGCAGCGGACGGAACCAGGGTTTCCTTCTTCACGAATGATCGGTCCTTCTTGACAATCGTAAAGATCGGATGTTCACTCGGTGTTGTGCCGCCGTAAATATTGACGAGATCGTCTTTCTGGCGGCTCTCGCCGACAATCAAGATGTTCCCGTTGGAAAGATAATCCCAGTCCGCTATACGAATATCTCCTTCCCGTTCGGCATACTCATCGGAAACACCACACAGCGCCAGACCGTCCGGCGTTCCGTCCTCCTTTATCAGCTGCACAGCCGGATAGTCGCCCGCGTTCACTCCGGGATCACCACCGATAGTGTTGACATCGAAGAATTCATCGATCACTTCTCCCAATCCCCACGCCGTAGAACCCATCCCGAAACCGGTCCCGAAGAGATTGGCTTTTATCTTCGGGCCCCAGGTATATTCGGGGCTGACCGGTTCGCCTGCGGC
>Ga0209201_1001970_pt1 | contig 21557 bp, 18 predicted proteins | sample AD_UKC055_MetaG_FD_184411 | JGI IMG/M metagenome (GOLD analysis project Ga0209201, IMG submission 184411) | Active sludge microbial communities of municipal wastewater-treating anaerobic digesters from USA - AD_UKC055_MetaG (SPAdes) (version 2) | ecosystem: Engineered > Bioreactor > Anaerobic >...
CAGGAGAACAACATCCCCCACGGATTTCCGCAATGATGAATCGAGCGGCTTCCAGGTCGCGCGGTCATGCCCCAGCCACACAAACGTTCCGTGTCTCTCCGAACCGCCGAATGCGGCATATCCCTCGAACGCTGTCACGTGTACCGGGCCGATATCCGGCGACAGTCCCATTTTTACTCCGGCATCTGTCGTAATGATCTGCTCACCGTCACGGTCGATCACATCCACCACACGCGCGGCTACCGCCATGGCGTATTCAAAATGTCCCGGCTGCAAGTCGTTGTGGTTGGAGTCCCAGAGAACACAAGTCCCCGGCGAAACTGTATGCTTCCATCGATAAGCCGGAAACCGCCTTTGATACGCCGCCGAGGCAGCCGCAAAAGTGATGGAGGATGATGTCACAACTTCCTCAACTCTGATTCCCCGTTTCTCCAGTTCGCTTACGGCTTGATCCAACTGCCGGAGAAGATTCTCGGCATAGAGATCGAGCGCATAAGGATTGTCGTGATGGATGTGCCCGTCGTACGCATGAAGGCCCACGATGCGCAGCCCCGGCAGAAATTGCACGGTCTCAGCCAGTCGGTATAAGGCTTCTCCGAATCCGACACCCGTGCGGTGCATATACGGGTCGATATCGAGGAAAACATCCGCTCCATGCGAATGTTTCTGCGCTTCGTTCGAAAGCGCATCCGCACATTCCCGGTTGGGAACAAGCGTGGATAGCCGAACCTCCGGGAATCGCTCACACAAGTCCAGGTAATTTGAGATGTAAGGCCCCAGAAGCGGATAGCTGATCAGAATGTCTTTCGCGCCCGCCGGTATCACAGCCTTTTCCGCTTCCGCAACGGAACTCGCCTTGAACCGGGTCACCCCGGCATCCACATACATCCGAAGCAGATCGGGGGATTTCACCGTTTTCGCCATCAAGCGAAGGTTGTCCGGTCCGCCCGTCTCCCGCAGAAGTGTATTCCTGTTGGCTTCCAGCTTATCAAAGAAAAACAGCGGTCTCGGTGTCGGCAGGGTCTCCAGATTCTCAACCGGATAATCTTCCGGGCAAACGGGGGCAAATTCACGATTCACAGCGAAATCCCCCAATCGCAAAGGGTTTTCTTAATCTCTTCGGAGACTTTTGGAATACACAATTCAAAATCCATTTCGACCAAGGCCGATTCGGTTGGCAAATGGTGTCCCATCGTTGTGGTTCGGCACGGGTAGGAGCCGATACCCCGCCGGGTGAATTCCGCACGGCAGGCGTCATCAAACCGCCGGAAATCCATGGGTCGATCACCCCGCAGGTACACAACGACCTTGCAGAGATTGAGCATTGAGACATCTCCCTCTTTCGCCTCATCCTCAACATGTTCGAGTACACAGCGTCTGTTCAAATTGTCCGCCAGAAGCGTCAAATGGCGGTCCAGCTGACAGAACACATCTGCCACCTGAAGTTCCAGCGCGTTGGCAGCATATTCTCCGCTGTGTGCTTCATACCCGGCCACAATGCCCGTTGTCGGATCGCAGGCCGCCAGGCCGGAGACGGAGACCACATACGCGGTGAGTTCCTCGCGGATTACGAGATCGCTGTATGTCCCAACGGGGAACAGGCGTCCTTCGCGCTGAAGGCGAATCAGCCCGCCTCGTTTCGGAATGGAATCTTGACTCATCCTCGCCGATCTCCTATACGGAATCCTCTATCGAAATGAATGCTCCAAAGGATATCATATTGCCGGAAACGACATGGAGCGAGGTGAATAATGGCAAATCCGGTTCTGGTTGCAACATGGTCGTTCGGTCTGGCGGCAGTTCGAGTCGGCTCGGAGGTTCTGATGGATGGCGGTACGGCGATGGCCGCGGCAGTTGCGGCGGCATCTCACACGGAAGCCGACCCGGAGGTAGACAGTGTGGGCTATGGCGGATTGCCCAACAGCGCGGGGGTTGTGCAGTTGGACGCAGCAGTTATGGACGGTCCCACGGGCTATGCGGGAGCCGTGGGCGCTCTGGAGGGCATCGTTCATGCCGTGCAGGTTGCGGAAGCGGTGATGCGCGACGGCAGACATGTGTTTCTGGTGGGACCCGGCGCAAAGCGATTCGCCCTGGAACACGGATTTCGAGAGCAGGATCTCCTTACGGAGCGTTCCCGAAACTGGTTCAAAGAGTTTCAGCGGACAGGGGTCAAAAAAGACTTTTTTGACACCATCGGCGTGCTGGCGTTGGATATGAACGGCGACTTGGCGGCGGTATGCACCACAAGCGGCCTTGCCGGAAAAATGCCGGGACGGGTGGGCGATTCGCCGATTATCGGTGGTGGTCTGTATGCGGATAACGAAGCCGGCGCTGCCGCCGCAACGGGGGTGGGGGAAGATATTTTGAAAATCTGCGGGAGCTTTCTTGTTGTGGAATTCATGCGCCAAGGCCGATCTCCGCAAGAAGCCTGCCAGGAAACCGTGCGCCGGTGTATCCGACATCAGCAGCGAGAGGTCCCCACTCAGTGCGGCTTTATCGCCTGCAACAGGGAAGGGGAGATCGGCGGGGCAAGCGTTCGAAAAGGTTTTCAGTACGCCGTCTGGAAAGAGGGACAGGACACCCTGATCGACGCCCCCTTCTTTGGCGGGGACTTCTGACGCCACACAACAGGTCCGTTTTTTTTTGTTATTCCGAGCAAAACTTTGCCGTGGCGATTCGGCCGCCCATACGCAACCAAGTCCGAAACGCCTCTACCCGTTCCTGATGCAGTGAAGAACCTTTCGCCCCGCCGCACCGGGCCAAGGCATCGATACTCTGGAAAACGTGCTTCTCTCCCTGACATTGGGAGACACAGAATAGATTGATTCCGCTCAACTTATGAACTTGCTTCCTTCCTCAGTGTCTCCGCCAATTCAAGAATAAACTCTCGAAACTCTTCGCCTATATCTTTCCTGCGAATCGCAAACTCGACACTGGATTTCATGTAATCCAGGCGGTTGCCAATATCGTGGCGTTTGCCGTCAAAGCGATACGCATACAACCGTTCCTGTTTACATAGCATCCGAAGAGCATCGGTAATCTGGATCTCGCCGCCTTTCCCCTTCGGTGTCCGTTCGATAAACTCAAATATGGATGGAGTCAACACATACCGCCCGCCGATTGCCAGCGTGGATGGGGCCTCCTCGGGAGTGGGTTTTTCAATCAAGTCCTCCACAATATAGGTCCGGTCGTCGATCTGTTTTCCCTGAATCACGCCGTACCGGGAGACCTTGTCCCGAGGCACCTCCTCCACCGCAATCACCGGGCATCGCCAGACTTGGTAGAAGTCCATCAACTGCCGTGTCGCGGTGACTCCGGGCGTATCGACGATGGTATCTCCGAGGAGGACAGCGAACGGCTCGCCGGCAACGTGCTGCTTGGAGTAATAAATCGCATCGCCAAGCCCGACAAATTCTTTTTGGCGGATATAATGGATATTGGCCATGTTTGATATATCCCGCATCTGCTGAAGTAAATCTGCATGACCGTTCTTGGCCAGGGCCTCCTCCAGTTCCCAGGAGCGGTCGAAATGATCTTCAATGGACCGTTTGCCTTTACCGGTGATAATCAGGATATCGGTGATTCCGGCATCGACCACTTCCTGGACCACAAACTGGATGGTCGGTGTGTCGATAATCGGAAGCATCTCTTTCGGTTGCACCTTTGTGGCGGGAAGAAACCGCGTTCCCAGACCGGCAGCGGGAATGACAGCCTTCGCCACGGGAAGAAACTCGGGCAATTTACCTGGACGCAACACAGCAGCATCGTTCATCGGATATCACTTACCTTTTCAGTCCCGGATACTGAGAAAACGAATCAGGATTACCTGAAGATACTAAAACGTCCCGCAAAATGAGACCAGGAAACCTGTGTAATTCCGCCGTTGTCCGTTTCGCCTGAGAGTGTCTCACAATCCGCGAATATGCGGTCAGCTCTTTCCCTCGAAGATGGGGAGAGATACAGAGGGGGTTGAATTTGCAGGAGTTATCAGCGTCACTCTAGCTGGCCCGAATTCAAAAAAGTCCTTACAATTTGGTGTTATGATCCTGACCCACTTACGACTAATCCATTGGCGGAATATCGCCTCGGCGGCGCTGGAGCTGCGACCGGGGCTGACTGTATTTACCGGCCAAAACGCTCAGGGTAAGACGAACATTCTGGAAGGTGTGCATTATCTTGCCACCGCATCCTCGCACCGGACACGGCGGGACCAGGAGTTGATCCAATGGGGTGAATCGACTGCGTACATTCGCGGAGAAATCACAGGTTCCACAACATCGCGCTTGGTGGAATGCGGCCTCGAGCCGGGCAAGAGGCTCCTGAAACGCGACGGGCAGCCGCTGGCTCGCGTCGGGGACCTTTACGGAACACTGTGTGTAGCCCTGTTTGCGCCGGAGGACCTGGAGATCATACAGGGCAGCCCCGAACACCGGCGGAGGTTTCTCGACGTGACCATCGCGCAAATGCAGGCCGGGTATGTTCGGCTCTTGCAGCAATACCGGCGAGCGTTGCGGCAGCGAAACCGGGTTCTGCGTTCGCTCAAAATGAACGGGTCGCATTCCGAAATCCCTCAGCTCGAGGTCTGGGACCGCTCCGTTGCGAATCTCGGCGGCCAAATCGCCGCCGCGCGACGGGCAGCCATCGGGAAACTTGGGCCGATTCTTCGCGAGCATTATCACGGCTTGGCGGAACAGGAAAGCGTGGAGATCGGGTATGAGAGCCGCTCGGAAGGAGTCTTGCCCACAGAGATTGCAGACTCCATTCTGGACCTGCTGCGCACCCACCGGCATTCCGATGTGGAGCGGGGATCGACCGGGTACGGTCCACACCGGGACGATATTACAATCACGCTGGACGGACGGTCGGTTGCGGTATTCGGCTCGCAGGGCCAGCGTCGCACATCCGCGCTGGCTTTGCGCCTGTCGGAGGCGCAACTCCTGGCGGAAGAATGCGGGGAACCGCCTGTTCTATTGGTGGACGATGTGATATATGAAATGGACCGGGAACGGCGAGGCCGTTTCTGGACGAGAGTTCCAGAGAACTACCAGCTGCTGGTGACTGCGACAGACCATCGAGAACTGGCGGCTGCGCGCGAATGCGGAGGGATGTTCCATGTCGAAAACGGATCGATCCGTCCTGCTTGATCGGGACGGCGTGATTACCGCGGTCAATCCCGACGGAATCAAGAAACCCGAAGAGGTGCTGGTATTGCCGTTTTCCGCACAGGCGTTTTACGAGCTGGCGCAGTGCAGGGTAAAACCGTACGTGATTGTGCATGAGCCGCTTGTCGGGGAAGGAAAGATGACGGAGGCCGATCTGAAGGCGGTCCATGCGCGTCTCGTGGAGATCGTCCGGCAGGAATTTGAGGAGGTCGACTTGGGGGAGTTTGTAACCGCGAGTCTGCCCGATGGTCCGGCAACTCCCAGCGCGAAAATCAAGGCGGGCCTCCTGCGAAAACTGGCCCGTGAACGCGGTGTCAACCTGGCGGAGACTTATTATATCGGCGATGAGGAGTCGGACATGGAGGCAGCCGACGAGGTGGGGTGCAGGTTCTGTCTCGTTCGGTCGGGACGCGGATTTCGCACGGTCAAGCGGGTCGCAGTCACCGGCAAAACCCCTGACCTGATCTGCCGCGACCTCCTCAGCGCGGTCATCAAAATCTTCAAAGGCGGCTGAGACCGTGGAGGAGGGAGACACAGATCGCTACAACAATGAAACATTCCAACTGACCCCCGCCCACGAGCGGGATCATTTCGAGCAAGCCAAAGTCGAGGTCCGACAACACCCCGACGGGACAGTCCGGGGCGTTCACCCTGCCCTATGCGTTCTACGCTCCCGTCGGGTTGTCGAGAGAACTTCTTCCCCTCCTCCCGTTTCTTCTGCTATCATAGATATGGCAGATTCTCTCGGGCAGAAGTGTGGGCTTCCGGAGGTGTCCGTCCCACGACAAGACGGTAGGGAGAATCTCCCAGTCCCTCCCCTGCCCCAATACAGGATCGGATCAAAACGCGTCTCCCCCTCGCAGGGGGACGGAAGGGGGTGGCAGATTCACTGTGCAAGCCCCCTCACATAATCACGGTGGGTGACACTTTCATGACACTGGAAAACCGACGAGCCTTTATCAAAAAAGCCGGATTCTCCGCCATCACAGCGGCGGGGCTGGTAAACTTGAATCCCCGGGCGCTCGGAGCCAATGAGCGCGTACTGCTGGCCCTGGTCGGCGCTCATAATCGCGGAATGCAGGTCGCCGAAGACGCCATTGAACAGGGCGCAATCATCAAAACGCTCTGTGATATCGACCTGAAAATTATCCGCGAAAAATCGGAGAAAATCACGGCGCTCCAGAAACAAGCCGTGCAGGGAACACAGAAATTCGAAGAGGTTCTCAACGACAGGGAAGTCGACGCGGTGATCCTGGCGACCCCGGACCACTGGCACGCGATTCATACCATCCAGGCGTGCCGGGCCGGAAAAGATGTGTATGTCGAGAAACCTCTCTGCCATACGATTTATGAGGGACAGCAGATGGTTGCGGCAGCCCGGAAATACAAGCGGGTGGTGCAGGTCGGAACCCAGCGTCGAAGTATGCCCTATCTGCAGTCGGCGGTGGGATACGCGGCATCCGGCAAATTGGGGAAGATTTGCCTGATGAAAGCCTGGATGTGCCAGGTTCGCGGCGACCTCGGCAATCCTCCCGATGAACCCGTGCCGGATGGGGTCGACTACGATACCTGGCTGGGTCCTGCGCCCAAACGCCCATTCAACAAACTGCGGTTTCATTACAACTGGCGGTTTTTCTGGGATTACTGCAACAGCGAAGAGGGCAACCAGGGAGTCCACATGCTGGATATATGTATGTGGGCCATGCAGAAAATCCAAAACAAGGTCAAAGTTTTTCCCACAACAGTCTCGGGCCATGCCGGGATTTACTGGTTGAAAGACGCCAAGGAAGTTCCCGATACCCAGGTTTTGACTTACGATTTCGGCGACTGGATGCTGACTTGGGAATTGCACAGCTTCCAGCGTCATGCACCCCTGGAGGGAGTCAATACCGGGATCGCCTTTCACGGCTCGGACGGTTCTTTGCTGCTTACGCGGGATGGGTGGAAAGTCGTGTTCAAGGACGGTAAAGAAGGCCCCAGCGAAAAAGCCTCAACCGGATCGCATATAAGGAGCTTCCTGGACTGCATGAAAACGCGGGGGCTGCCCAATTGCGATGTGGAGATCGGGCGGGTCAGTACTTTGATCTGCCATCTGGGAAATATCCAGTATCACGTGGGTCGGGATTTGCGGTTCGACCCGGAAACGGAGACCTTCGGAGACGACAAAGAGGCGAACGGTTATCTCAAAAAAGAATATCGAGAGCCGTTTGTGCTGCCGGAAGTGTGAGGCGGGGACATCTTGCCCTCGGACACCGGATTCCGGTGGTGGTGGTGCGGCTTGACCAAGGCGGAATCTGCCGCTCCCGTACCCCAAGGTGTCTCCGTATTAAGGTAATCGGATCCCGCTTGGCTGGCGATTTGGAGAACCACCGGACAAATGCTGATGGACCTTCTCCAAGAAGGCTCTCCAATCTTGCTCGTCATAATCATTGCAAAGCAAATTGCGCATATTCTCGACAAGTTCCTGGGTAATTTTCTGTTCGCCTGTCATACGAACAGTATTAGCTCCTTCTGAAGTTGTCAGGTTTACCTTACTGTCCTGTAACTGAATTGCCTTTACCTATTGTAACCGTGGAAGAATCAACGGCAAGGCGACCGCTCTTGAAGTAGAGTTACTCTGCGCGGACAGCCCCTGTTTCGCCACCGGCAGGCTGGTCCTTGAAGTGGACGACCCGACCGCCCCGCACATTAGCATCCCGGAAGGAAGAATCCCCATCCCCCACTCCTTCCTTGAGGACGGGGAAGGGGAGAATTTGCCTGGATTCCGGCTTCTGCCGGAATGACGGTGCAGATTCGGTTATTTGCCGGGATGACGGTGGAGATTCGGTCGTTCACCGGGATGAGGGTAAACGGTTTCTCCTCCGCCGGAAGGATTGGCATGATGGATTCTCCCTGTAGGATAGACTTCCAGCCTGTGCGCAAGATCGGAACGAAGAACAGGAAGGATGAACCATGATGGAAACGAACCTTGAACGCCGCGACTTCTTGAAGACATTGGGATTGGGATCACTGGCCCTTGGAATGCCTGGAAAAGGATTTGGAGCGGAGTCCCTGAAGAATCCTCCGAATGTCGTGTTCATCCTGGCGGACGATTTAGGGTGGAGCGACTTGGCCTGCTACGGCGCCGATCTCCACGAGACACCGAATATCGACCGTTTCGCAAGTCAATGCACACGTTTCACAAACGCTTATGCGGCAAGCCCCGTCTGCACGCCGACCCGGGCGTCAATTATGACCGGGAAGCATCCCGCACGGCTTCACATGACAGCCTGGCGCGAAAACACACTGAGCGATCCGGACCTTACGAAGAAGCTGATCCCTCCCCAGTGCGTGAGCGATCTGCCCCACGAGGAGGTCACCATCGCAGAAGTGTTCAAGAAGGCCGGGTATCAGACTGCCCATGTCGGCAAGTGGCATCTGGGCGATGCGACGCATTACCCCGAAACGCAGGGATTTGATGTCAACATCGGGGGAACCTTGTGGGGCGCTCCCAACACGTATTTCTACCCGTACAAGGGATCCGATTATTATCGCGAAAGCCGCTATGTGCCCCATCTGGAGTTCGGAGAACCGGGGGAATACCTGACCGACCGCCTGACCAGCGAGGCGCTGACCGTGATGGAGAAGATGCGCAACGGCCCGTTCTTTCTCAACCTGGCCTATCATACCGTCCACACACCAATTGAGGGGAAACCGGAGTGGGTGGAGTACTACAGACAAAGAATCAAGGAAGGAATGCGGCACCGGCATCCGGGCTATGCCGCCATGGTCCACAGTCTGGATGAAAACGCAGGCCGCGTGCTCGCCAAGCTTGATGCGCTGGGGATTACAGAAAACACCATTGTCATCTTCTTTTCAGACAACGGCGGATATATCAACAAGAAGGATGGGATTCCGGTCACAGACAATTACCCTCTCCGGTCGGGCAAAGGTTCTTTATACGAGGGCGGAATTCGTGTGCCGCTGATGGTCCGATGGCCCGGTGTTACGCAGCCGCAAAGTGTATGCCATGAGCCGGTCTGCTCCGTCGACTTCTATCCCACATTTCTTGAGATGACCGGGTTGCCCGGGGATCCGAAACACAATCGGGACATCGATGGAATCAGCCTTGTTCCGCTGCTGAAAGATCCGAACTCAAGCCTGAAACGCGAGGCTCTATATTGGCATTACCCTCACTATTATTTCTTCCCGGAGACCTCGCCGGTCGGGGCCATCCGCCAGGGAGACTGGAAACTGCTGGAGCATTTCGAGGACGGTAAACTGGAGCTGTTCAACCTCAAGGATGACTTGCAGGAGCAAAATGACTTGGCGGAGAAATTGCCTGAAAAGGTTGGTGATCTGCACAGGGCATTGAAGAGCTGGCGCGAGAAAGTGAACGCCCAGATGCCGGAACCGAATCCGAAAGAGCAGAATTGACAGGCTTTCCAGTGGGTAAAACAGGGAACACCGGTCAGCAAAGACTCCCGATGTTGTCTCCTAATCCGGGAATATGCCTGCAACACTCTCCCCCAACGATTGGGCGAGATACAGAAGGGGTTGATTCTACTCCATTTATCGACCCCGCTCTCTCCATCTCCAATCTTTGGCATGGGAATCGGTTCGGCAGGGGCCTTATACGATTGCATTACCCCTGGAAAGTCAAGTTTTCGTTGAAATACGGTCATTTTCCGGTTAAATTGACAATAATCCGCAACCTGAGTGCGTTTTATGTGGTAGGTGAGCTTCAGCTCCTGTGAGGGAATCGGTTTGCCTGCTGAAGGATTCGTGATCACTTCCGGGGCATATCCGAGAAACAAGCCCCTAACCCCCCTGTGTTAAGAGAGAACAATCCTTCAGAGAATGGGTTCCTGTTAACCTGAAAGATTCGGATGAGGCGTTTGTTTACGAACTATGGATACTTTCAGAAGAATATGTGTAGCAATCGGGTCGAGGCGCAGACCGGCAGTTTCTGCGGTCAGTCTCGTTCTGTTGCTGTCCTGTGCGACGCCGGGCGAACGTCGGGAGGGCGTTGATGCGAATGCCTATAAGATCATCAAACAGAAGCAAATGGAAGCGCTCGGAAAGACAGAGCCGTTTTCAATGGAGCCGCCTGCCGATACGTTGCGCCGTCGATTGATGCTGGACCAGAATCTTCCCTACTCCAGTCCGGCTTCCCTGAGTTCCAAGTTGGTGCCGCCGATTGAGCATTGGCCCAAGGATACCTATTTCAGTGCAGGTGAGACAGTGCAGGCTGCGACAGTGGCCTCGGCGACAGGACCTGTCCGGTTGACCCTCATGGACGCGCTTCAAATCGCCGCGCTCAACAATCGCCAGTATCAGACCAGCAAGGAGAATGTTTTTCGCGCGGCCTTGGGTCTCGATCTGGAGCGCGACTTGTTTCGCGACACGTTCACCGGCTCACTGGACAGCGAGGTGAGCGCGGACCTGAGCGGGGATGAAACCCATAGCGGCGCCGCCAACACCGGACTTGCAGGTATCTCCCGTCAGTTTCTGAACGGGATCACGCTGACCGGGCGGATTGGCCTGGATGTGGCGAAGCTCCTGTATCCATACGATGATTCGTCCTCCAGTTTGTTCGGCGATGCCTCCATTGCGATACCGCTGCTTCGCGGCGCGGGAAAGGAGATAGTGGCCGAACCTCTCACCCAGGCGGAACGCGACGCCCTCTATGTGATTTACACGTTCGAGCGATACAAGAAAACATTTGCCGTGTCCATTGCCTCGGAGTATCTGGCTGTGTTGCAGGCGCTGGATCAGATTGATAATGCAGAGGCCAATTACAGGCGGATGGTCACATCCACGCGGCTGGTTCGGCGACTGGCCGATGCCGGGAAACAATCCCCGATTCAGGTGGATCAGTCCGTCCAGGATGAGCTGAGTGCGCGAAATGGGTGGATCAGCGCGCAAATCAGTTATCAGAGTCGTTTGGATTCCCTGAAGAACCTTCTTGGCATTCCGCCGGATTCGCAGATCGAACTGGACCGGGAGGAGTTGACCCGTCTGACCGAATCGACCGGGAATGTTATAAAAATGCCTGCCTCGCAGAGAGCGGAGGAAACCGTTCCACCGGCGGATGCTCCCGTGGAACTGCTTCCATTGGGTCGGGAAGGCGCGGGACCGATGGAGTTGGTGGAGGATCAGGCGCTTCAATTGGCCCTGGAAAACCGGCTCGATCTGCGCACGGCTCTCGGCAGGGTGTATGACGCGCAACGCGGGGTCGTTGTTGCGGCGGACGGGCTGCGAACGGAGCTCTCCTTGCTGGGAAGTACCTCGGTGGGTGAGCGTCGGGGGCTGGGAACGGTCGACCAATCCGACAGCGCGGATCTCAATCTTGAAAAAGGGCGATATAATGGCTTATTGAGTCTGGATTTGCCCATCGAACGGACCCGGGAAATTGTCGCGTATCGTGAGAGCATTTTGGCATTGGAGCGGGCCGTTCGGGATTTGCAGGATGCGGAAGATTCGGTAAAACTAAATGTGCGCACCCGTTTGCGCACGTTGGAGGACTCCCGGGCAAGTTTGCAAATCCAGGCCCAAGCTGTCGAACTCGCCGAGCGCCGCGTTAGAAGTACGAACCTATCCCTGCAAGCCGGGCGGGTCATCATCCGCGATGTCTTGGAAGCCCAAAGAGCTTTGCTCTCGTCGCAAAACGCCCTCACCTCTGCCATGGTGAGATATCGTGTAGCCGAATTGGAATTGCAGCGAGACCTCGAATTGTTAGAGGTCAATGAAACCGGAATGTGGAAAGAGTATTCTCCCAAGGAGACAAAATAATGAGCGCCAATAGGAGTCAATCCAAACCCCGATTCTTCTCACGACCTGCGGTGTGGCTCGTGCTGGTCTGCATAGTAGCGGCTGCCGGTATCAGTTACGCAACCATGGGGAATCGGTTCGGTAAAGATCCGTTGCTCAATCAGCCGGTGTACGAAGTGCAGCAGGGGCCGTTGACCATCAGCGTGGTGGTTTCAGGAACCATTCAAGCCCGCGAAAAAGTCATCATCAAGAACGAACTGGAAGGGGCCAGCACCATTCTGTATCTCGTTCCCGAAGGCGCACGGGTCAAGAAAGGAGACCTCCTGGTGGAATTGGACGCGAGTGCATTGGTCGACCAGAAGGTGGAACAACAAATCAAGGTCCAGAATGCCGAAGCGGCGTACATCAACGCGCGGGAAAATCTGGCTATTGTCGAAAGCCAGGCGAAAAGCGATATCGACAAGGCCAAATTGACTTATGATTTCGCCGTCCAGGATCTGAAAAAATACCAGGAAGGGGAGTTCCCGAAACTGAAAAATGAAGCGCTCGCTATGATTAAGCAGAGGGAAGAAGAACTGAGCCTGGCGAAAGACAAAGTGAAGTGGTCGGAAATCCTGTTCAATGAGAAGTACCTTTCGCAGACCGAACTGGATAATGACAAACTGGCGGCGACCCGGGCTCAAATTCAACTCGAATTGGCAAAAGCGGATTCGGAGCTGTTAGAGAAATATACTTACAAGCGGCAAATTGCTCAGCTGACCAGCGATGTCGAACAGGCAAAAATGGCTCTGGATCGCACAGAGCGTCAGGCCAATGCCAACATTGTACAGGCTTCCGCCGACCTGCAGGCAAAGTTGTCCGAGTTCGATCAGCAGAAGAGCAAACTGGCAAAAATCGAAGATCAGATCGCAAAGGCCAAGATTTATGCGCCCATGGATGGCTTGGTTGTTTACGCGACCAGCGTACAGATGAACTTTCGCGGGAACAACGAACCGCTCCAGGAGGGACAACAGGTCCGCGAACGGCAGGAACTCATTCACCTGCCGACGACCTCGTCTTACATCGCGGAGGTAAAAGTTCCGGAGTCCAGTTTGGAGAAAATCCGTATTGGACTGCCGGTTCGGATTACGGTGGATGCACTTCCCGGCGTTGTATTCACGGGGAAAGTGATTTCGATTGCCCCGTTGCCGAACGCACAAAGCATGTTTATGAATCCCGATTTGAAGGTCTACGATACGCAAATCAGCATCGACGGAAACGGGAACGAATTGCGGAGCGGAATGGGGTGCCAGGCAGAGATCATTGTCGATTATTTTCCGGATGCTACGTATATACCGCTTCAGGCCGTGTTGCGCGTGGGCGATAAACCGACCGTATTCGTGGCAAATGGAACCAGTTGGGAACCTCGCGCAGTCGATCTGGGACTGGACAACAACCGCCTTGCACAAATCAAGAGCGGCCTCAAAAAAGGCGAGCGGGTATTGCTGACACCACCTCTTTCTTCGGCGGAGGTATCCGACGAGGAGCGATTCAAAGAGGCGACCGACATTCCAAAGATTCTGAACGAAAGTAATCAGAATCCCGCGGCCGCCTCCCAGTCTCCATCTCGTGGAGAAGTCGGACCGCCTTCTGGTGCGCAGTCGGAACGACCGGCTGCCGATATGGAGAACGCCCCACAGGAAGGACGTCCCGACGAAGGGCGGCGGAACCGGGAGAACCTGACTCCCGAACAGCGGGAACAGATGCGGCAGCGTTTCCAGAATATGTCACCGGAAGAACGAGAGGCTATGCGACGACAGTTCCGGCAGAATCGGGAGCAATCACCCGGGGAAGGCGGTCCCCGCAGGGAGCAATAAAACAATGAGTTCCTTATCCTCCAATGGCATTGCCGCGCAGCTGGAAGATGTCCACAAGGACTACCACATGGGGTCACAGGTAGTCAAAGCGCTTGCCGGCATAACAATCTCTTTCCAGACCGGTAGTTTTTGGGCCATACTCGGTCCGAGCGGTTCCGGGAAGAGTACCTTGCTCAACCTTCTGGGATGCCTCGACCGTCCGTCCAAGGGACGTTACCTGTTAAGCGGCCATGATGTCAGCACCCTGGATGACGACCGATTAAGCGATATGCGTCTGCGACACCTCGGATTCATCTTTCAGAGTTTTAATCTGCTTCCGCAATCCACGGTCGAGGAGAACATTCAACTGCCTTTGTATTACCTGGGATGGAATGCCGCCGATAGCGCGGAACGCGCCCGGGATCTGGCAAGAAAAGTCGGGCTGGAGGAACGCTTGCGCCACAGACCGATGGAATTATCCGGCGGTCAACAGCAACGCGTCGCCATCGCTCGTGCGCTCGCCAACAACCCGTCCATCCTGCTGGCTGACGAACCGACGGGGAATCTCGATTCGGCTACCGGCAAGGAAATCATGGGGATGTTGATCGACCTCAACCGGCAGGGCAAGACCATTATCATGGTCACCCATGAGCGAACCCTGGCCGAATATGCCTCCCATCGTCTTTACATGAAAGATGGAATGATCGAACGGATCGAAGGGGGGGATTCGTCATGTTGAGCAAATACGTTCGGGAAATTCGTCTCGGAATCAATAATCTTCTTCTGCATAAACTCCGCTCGTTCTTGACTATGCTCGGCGTGGTGTTCGGCGTGGGAAGTGTGATCGCCATGCTAGCCGTCGGCGAGGGAGCCAGCCAGGAAGCGTTGGAGCGGATTCGAAAACTGGGCAGCCAGAACATCCTGATCTCCTCCGCAAAGTCCATCGAAGAGGAATCGGCCACGAATGTCCGCATCCGCATGAGTGTCTATGGATTGCTCTATGAGGATGAACGTCGAATTGCCGAGAGTTTTCCCAGTGTAAAGAATACCGTCCCCGTTAAAGAGATTCGTAAACAGGCCCGACTCGGTGAACGATCCATGGAATTGCGCGTGGTGGGAACAACTCCGAAATGGTTCGATCTGGTCCAGCGTCCCATTATCAGCGGGCGTGTGCTTCTTCCACGTGATTTCGAGGCTCACGGTAATGTAGTCGTGTTAACGGAACATGGGGTGAGAACACTACTTGCCGGAGAGAACACTGTCGGGCAGACCGTGCGCCTTGGAAGTGAGTATTTCGAGGTGATCGGAATCGTGCAAAATGCCGGCAGCATCGGGGGAGATATCCAGACACCGGACCAGGAAATCGACGCCTATATTCCGATCAATGTGGCGCGTGAGCGATTCGGAGATTACTTTGTGAAAAATGTTGCCGGTTCCGAAACGCGGGAAAAGGTGGAACTACACCAAATCATTGTAGAAGTGAAGTCCGTCGATCAGGTCGAACCGACCGCGGCGGGTATCCTGGCCATGCTGAAACGCTTCCATAAAAAAGAAGACTACCGGGTCAGCGTTCCGTTAACCCTGCTTCGCCAGGCCGAGGCCACCAAACGGACGTTTAACATTGTACTGGGATCCATTGCCGGGATCAGCCTGCTGGTCGGCGGAATCGGCATTATGAACATCATGCTGGCCTCCGTTACCGAGCGTACCCGGGAAATCGGCATTCGACGCGCCATTGGAGCGAAAAAAAGACAGATTGTTCTTCAGTTCCTGATTGAAACCATTGTCCTTTCGACTACCGGCGGTCTGATCGGAATCGGCATCGGATTGTTGATCCCCTGGATGATTACTCTCCTCGCAGGGATGCCGACCGTTGTGAATGCGTACAGTTTAGTTCTCTCTCTGGGGATCAGCATGGGAGTCGGGATTATTTTCGGCCTCTATCCCGCTGTCCGCGCATCCAACCTCGACCCGATTGTCGCATTACGGCACGAATGATGCTGTGCGATAGGAATAAGCATCCGCACCGAGTCAATTGTTTCAACTTGTCCACCGATCCGTTATTTGTCGAAAAGGTCCGCGACATTGTGGGACTGTACCTGAATCCTCCCGACAACGCCCTGGTGTTATGCGTAGACGAGAAGAGCCAAATCCAAGCCTTGGAGAAGACGCAGCCTCTCTTGCCGTTGGGTGTCGGAGCGTGAACCCGCTCGTCGAGAAAATCGATCGTTCTGTGCAGACCGGCAATTCAAAAAGTTATCCGTTCGCGTGGACCGCGACGGCCGATTCCATCCTTGAGAGAATCAAGAGACTTTGTGAACATATTTCCGGGACGGGACACTCGCACAAGTTCCATAGCTTTCTGACACTCGTTTGGATTTACGGAGATTTGTATGTTCGGCCTGCCCGCCTCGGAAGCATTCCGAAACGATCGTCAGTCACCCTTGATAATCCATTCCGCATCCAGGGTCACATGTTTGATCGACTTGGCGGAGTTCGGCCCCGGGCGATAAGTATAGGTTATGTGAATCCGACCATCGCGGGTCTGAATGATAGATGGATAATGGAATGCGCCGCCGGTGGTGCGTTCGAGATGCCGTATCCATTTCCAGCTTGCGCCTTTGTCGTCCGACATTGCTAATGCCAGCGTCTCGCGTTCATTCTCGCAGTCATTATAGGCCATAACCCAGCGGCCATCCTGCAAGGCGACTGCCTCGATACTGGCATTGGGATTCGGCATATCCGTGGCGACTGCCGGTGACCAGGTTTCGCCGTCATCAGTGGACTCGCTGCGCATGATTCGTTTCTTGTAGTCACCCTCGGACCGCATATAGGCCACGAGCGTTCCGTCCTGCTTCCGGACGACACTCGGCTGATTCAGGCATGCTCCCACAATCGGCGAACTTGCGCGCCAGGTTTTGCCCTGGTCATCGGAGACCGCCATCAGGCCGACATAGAATCCGTCGGAATACAGCGGCAACAGAATCCGCCCGCTGGGGAGTACCAGCGCGTGGGTCCGTGTCATCCATCCCCGCTGGCGGTTACTCATGTTTCGCGCGGCTTCCAGCAGACTCTCCATGGGGCATGCCGCAAGCCCGCCGAAATCCGTGCCGAACCCGGGATTATCCGCCGCGATCTTCTCGTACCCACGGGCAAGCGATTCCACAAACTCCTCACCCGGCTTCAGAATGATCTCATCCTGCCAGGACCAATTCGGCGCGCCATCGCCCTGGTAGTCGGAGGCTTTGCGGTATCTCAACATAGAGTCCTCCCATCGTTCCGCAAGCACAGCAATCCAGAACAGCCATAAATCCTTGTTCGAGTCGACAAACAGGACCGGGTTGCAGTCGGGAAACTCCGGTGTATCGGCCATCGGGAAAACCGGACTCCATTCCTGCTTGCCCTTTTTCAGCCGGGAACCCTGAACCAGCACATCCGATGCCTGTCGCTCCCCGGACCCGTGGAACCAGGAGACCAACAGGTCCCCGTTCGGGCATTCCACGATGCAACTGGAATGAACGTGTTTCTCCTGCAAAGGAAAGATCAGTTGTTCCTGATAGAACGGTTCCGCGCAGGCGAATTCAACAGCGGTAAACAGGAGTGACAACATGAACCAGTTTTTTTTCACTTTATGCTCCTCACTTCGTCGGATTGATGGAATTGTGAGCAAATTATACTGCGAAAAGTGGCGACATTAAAATGATGAATAAATGTGACCTTAATCGAACTATGGAAGACTTGTCAAGAGATTCTATATGTATTATGATATGAATCGTATGATGATTCAGGCCAGGAGAGAATCCGATGACACGAGAACGTTTAAGTAAAGAGACTTTGGCAAAACGAATTGCGGACGAGATGTGTACGCAGATAGTGGCCTCAGGGCTGGAAGAAGGGGAGCGATTTATGACCCTGGAACAGGCCACAAAACGATACGGGGTCTCGCGGACGATTGTTCGAGAGGCTGTGAGCCGTCTTGCTGCACTGGGAATACTGAAGAGTCGGCAACGGGTCGGGCTGGTGGTTGACCGTCCAAGCCTTGTGGAATTGGTCACACAATGGGGGATATTGCACACACACCCTGCGCATGGCGAAGATTTGAGAGCCTTGGCGGAATTGCGGTATGTGCTGGAGCTGGGTGCGGTGGATTTTGCGGTGGCGAATGCGACCGGGGAGGAAATTAATCGTCTGGCTGAATTGGCGGAGGAGTTCGAGCAGGTCACTCGGCAATCCGGACAGAATGAGAAGTCGGATCAAATCGAACTGGAGTATCACAGTACATTCCTGGCGATGACCCGGAATCCGTTGGTGACCGGGATGCACCGTGTTCTGTCGGAGTATTTTTGCGTTTCTGTCTTGATGAATCCCCACTGGAGGGAAATCTCGCTGAACACGGTTTGGGAACATCGCGCCATTGCGGGCGCAGTAGAAAGACGGGATACGGAATACGTCAGGGGAATGCTGAGACGCCATCTGGAGAGAGCATTGGACGAACTGGGTGTGGCGGCGGAAACCTCGTCCTATCTTTCACAAGCCCCGGCAGATCGGGCGGACAATGGGGATCGGATAGGCGGATATTTGGAGAACAAGTCCGCAGGGGAAACGGCAATGGCGACATCTGCGTTCAAGCGAGAATCCACAATCCGCGATTGAATCAACGGGCTTCCAGGACAACCGGTCCTAACAAGCCCGATGGTCCGGGAGACAGAGCCATTTCATTCGGGCGGGAATTGCTCACAACAAACTCGAATCGGTTTTTGCCGAATTGCACGGTTTCTGTGACCTCGATCTCCCAGGGTGGCGAAGACATCATTCGGACTGAGTTCCCGTTGATTCGAATTTCAACCGCATCCGCAACCGACTCGAATTTCAGAAAGAACCGGCGATACCGCATTGTTTCGGGAATCATGATAATCTGACGATAGGCCGCCGAACCGAAGAAGTACGGATATCCCTGGATTGTCCAGGAACCGGTAAACAGATAGTCCGGCGGTGGAAACAGCGCTTCATCCTCACCAAATTGCCGCACGATGAAATCCCCCTCGATTCGGAATTTCATCGGCGCTCCGCTTGTCCGTATGCGGATTTCGTTTTGCCCCGGTTGCGCCACGCGGCTCACATCGGCCCACAGGAACGCGCGATTCTCTTCCTGTATCGAATCCCAGACCCCGATTTGTTGACCGTTCAAGAAGACTTCCGCGTCGGGGGAACGCAACATGCTCTCTTGCGCGGCGCAGAGGAACAACGGTGAGATCGGGTAGTTGGCAAGAAGGAACCCGGATTGATAGACAGGCTTCTCAGTCGGGCCGATGTCCAATACCCAATGACGCAATGGAAAGAGATTTCCAGAGAGCGGTACGAAGATGTACCGGTCATCGAACTCCACATGGGTTACAACCTTGGATAGATGCGCTTTGTTCATTTTCTTTAACACCGAATCTGATTCTTGCAGATTTCGGGTGTATGTTCGATGGGAGTCTTGCGTTTGCCCCCATCAACAGGCACAGAGGCCTGTCCCACCAGTTCTTCCCGGGCCTGTCCCACCAGTGGGCCAGGCGTCCCTGCCTGGAAGCGACCGGAAGGGATTGACCTGTGGACGGTGTTGGCGTAGCTTGGCGAAACACAGTCAGATGCTCGGAGGTCCCTCTGGGAGGACGGTTTTGTCATCGAGGGACCTCCTCTATGATCGGCCATGGATTCTCTTGAACAACAGCGTGCCGTTGAACAGCGGGTGAGCAACCTGTTGGCCGAACGGGAACACGAAACCGATCCGGGTCGACGGGCCGGTTTTTCTGCGGCTATCGGGGACTGCTATGAGTTTTTGGGGCAACCGAATATGGCGCTGGAGTACCTTCGCCTTGCTCTGCAGGAGAATCCTAACCATCCTGAGAAAGGCGAAATTCTGTCCCATATCGCGCTGTTCGAAGATCCATCCCGCAAGACGCCGTGGGATGTGGAAGGCGCGGTTCTTCCCTACGATGATTTTGCCGATATCGAGAAACACAAATATCTTCCGTACGAGGATTTCCTGAGATCCACTGTCCGGGGCGGTATTCGAAAGACAATCCTGGATGCCATTCTCAAACTGTACCGTCCCGGAATGCGTGTGCTGGAAGCGGGCTGCGCGATGGCGGGCTATTATGGGATGCTGCGTCTTTTTGCGGAGATACCGGATTATTGCGGAATCGACTTAACCCCGATGATGCTCGAGAAAGCGCACGGGTTCTATCCCAAAGCCTCTTTTGCACGGATGGATGTCCGTCGGCTCGGATTTCGTACCGATGCGTTCGACCTGGTTTTTTCAACCGATGTTACCATGCACATCGTGGAGTGGAAGCAGGTGATTGCGGAACTGTATCGAGTGACAAAGAATTACCTGATCCTGCGGCTGCGGCTCGGAATCGACAACACCTATCCCACTCTGGTGGCGCATGTTGGCGCGGGCGAATTTGAGATTCCTTATGTGATTCACAACTGGCCGGAACTGGCCCGCGAACTGGGGATGCTGGAGCCGCCGCTGGAGGAAGCCATTGTGCTGGCGGATAACGCCGAGACCATGTACGGCCACTTGTGGCAAATCTATCGCGAGCATCCCGACCTTCCCACTGTCGAGAAGAACGGCCAAATCGGTATCAACCGCCGATTCGACGTACTGCTGGTGAAGAGGAAGGTTTTAGAGAGGGTGCGGGGGTGATGGCTCCGAGTTCTTGACCAAATCAAGCTTTTCCAAAAACGATGCAGCCTTGTCGATCATCTTATCATCGATTTCCCAGCCAAATTTCTCAGCGACTTCCTTAATCTTGGGAGGAGTCATGGGCTGATTTTGTGTTAACAACACATAGTGCACTTTCGCGGCGATGGACAGGCTCACGTAATTCCCGTCGTCCCCGGCGTTCTTCATGCGCTGAAGATGGACTTGGATTTGGCTCCATTCAGCCGGATATTTATTCTTGAGATCTTCGGCGATGATACTCCCGTCATTATTGATTCTATAATCATAACGGCGGACTTCGAATCCGACAGCATTCATTATGCCAAAGCCTTCGCTGTGTTCATCAACAAATCCGAGAGCCTTCACTCTTCCGAGAGCGTCGTCAACTTCCGGCGAATACGGGCCATAATAATGCGCACGGTAACCCAAATTGTAGTCCATGAAATGTGACAAAAAATAGCACCTTTTTTGTAACAGAGTCTTTCCACGAATCTGACCACCGGATGCCGCGATCACGAGCATAACAAATTCATCTGGCTGAATCATTTTTGTTCCTCCGTTATTCCATCCTTTTCAATACTTTTCATAATGTCAAGCGATGATTTGATTGTTTCAGAACAACGATCTCTTACTATATCTCGCTGCTTTCTATCTTGAAAGCGGACGGGCGCATAAACCTCAAGAAACAGATTTTCTTCTTCTACGCTGATCGATTTGAATAAAAAGGATTCTTCCTCAAACTTCCTTGGAACGCCATTTGATAGAATGATTATTGAGCCTTCGTTACCTCCCGACTTCTCTCTGACGGATTTGATCGGAAACGAATGGACGATAACATAATTGGGATCAATTTTCTCTTCAGTCAGCGGTGATAAGGACTCGGAAATCCTCGATTCCAGCTTCTTGCGGATATCTGGATTCTTATCGATTTTGGATAGGATTTCGCGAAGCCTGGGATCAGGGATTTCTCTGAGTTTCTTACTATAGATTCTTTTGACCCTCTATGCCAACATTCCCTGAGACAACCTCCTGTGAGAAATTAGTGTAGAAACGGAGGTTAAAGATGAAGATGATAAGAAGACGAAAAGAAAGGTC
>Ga0209201_1001975_pt1 | contig 21520 bp, 26 predicted proteins | sample AD_UKC055_MetaG_FD_184411 | JGI IMG/M metagenome (GOLD analysis project Ga0209201, IMG submission 184411) | Active sludge microbial communities of municipal wastewater-treating anaerobic digesters from USA - AD_UKC055_MetaG (SPAdes) (version 2) | ecosystem: Engineered > Bioreactor > Anaerobic >...
GAAAGTTCTTCGGCTTCAATAAAATTTATGTTTTTTCTATTTCTCAACTGTATTTGTAATATTCTATCGCCAACATTATATGGCGATAATGTTGGTATTATATGATAAAAAATTGCTTGATATTCGCCACGATAATCTTCATCACCAGTACCAATACAATTACTTAATATTAACCCTGTTTTGTGTATCGAACTTCTTGGTCTTAAATCGAGTTGTGTAAATTCAGGCAATTCCAATGCAAACCCAAGTCCATATTTAATCCTGCCATCACCCATATCTTCTCGACTTACAGCAAAAACATCATAGCACGCATCTGTTTCAATTGTTTTTATTGGTGTCTTTGCGTTGGGGTGCACATATTTGATTTTAACAATTTCTGTATCCAATTTCTTTTTGTTTTATAATATTTAATGTTAATAATTTTTTTGCTTTTTCGGGATTTTTACACCATGCACATAAATCCTCTAATGAAATTTTATTGTTACAAAATGCCCATAATGTTGCATTTCCAAAATTTTTATGTAACCATCTATGGTCACTCCATGTAATCAATACTAAATTTTCTTCTGAATTATTATTAATCTCACAATCTCTATGATGAACACAATAATTATTCGGTATTTCGTTAATGTTAAGATACTCAAAGACTACCTTATGATGTAATTTAATTCTTCCAAACTTAGGCAATCTATCCAATAAATATCCATTGTTTCTTTCAGCATTTCTGAAATTTGGATTATTTTCACCCAAATATGCTTTTCTTCTATATTCCGCAACGCATTTCGTTGAACAGAAATAACCTTGTGTCCTTTTATATCTTCTTTTTGATGATTCTTTTAAATGAAATGTTTTACCACATTCGGTGCAAACGGTATTTTTTTCACCACACAATTTGACATTAGCACATGCTTTTGAGCAATATTTTGCTTTATCACCACGACTATCAATTACTTGAAATGGCGTTCCGCAAGTTAAACAAGTTTTATTTGTCATTGTATTATCATTTTTAGAATAAATACTCGGTGTTATTGAAAATAACAATAAACCCAATAATATTTTTCTAAAAATCCTCATTATCTATTATCTCCACTTCCATGTAATGTACCTCTATCCCTTCTGGACTTTAATTTTTCAATATTTGCATCAGCAACGTCTTCCATCTTGATGCCAAGATTATCGCACATTGAAGATATATACCACAAAATATCACCAAGCTCCTTTTTAATTTCTTCAATATGCTCTGGCGTAATAAAACCACCTGCATCACGGATAATTTTTTTGATTTTTCCTTGAACTTCACCCGCTTCACCAAGACCCAAACCATCATATGCTACTGCAAGCAATAATTTAACGTCTTCAGGCGTGTCTGGATGCTCTTCGAGAAATTTATCTAACGATATTTTAAGAAAATTTGCTTCTTTTTGGTATTCGCTAAATGTAGTTATCTTCATTCTCCCAATTTTTTAAAATCCTCAATCATTCCCATTATTTTATCTGCTTCATCGCCTCTTTCAATAGCACTTGTGACGTTTTTTACAAATTCATCTTCAATTGTTTTGGATAAATTTTCTAATTCCTCTGCTTTTTCAAGTGCAAATCTGGCTTGTGCGCCATTATCCATTTCAATTTGGGAGAATAGTGTGTTATTAATTGGATGTTTTGCATCATAATTACTTTTTTCAGCATAAAATTTCAATGCTTGTCTGAATAATTCAACAACATTTTGATTTTCTTCAAAATTATTCATCTTCCTCAATTTTATTTTCTTCGATTATTTGTTTTGCTTCAGCAATTTCTGTCGGGTAAAGAGTAAATTCTTTACGATAAGGATATTTTGAGTTGTTCCTTATGTTTTGATGAAAGAATTTGCCTTGAGATTCGGCATTTTCAAATTGCTGATACATGTCAGGGGAAACATTCTCATATGAATACGTACCACCCCTATTAAAAGCAATATAAAGTCGCTGTGCTTGATGAAAATATGTTGTTTTTAGGATGTTGTCTGAATCAAAGATGGCTTCAATATACCCCACGCTACCATCTTCATTTAAAACTTCTTTACGCTCTACTAACATTTTAAATCAATTAAGTAGGCAAATATAATGAATTAAGATTTAAAGTGCAAGAGTATTTATAGAAAAATGATTATATGTCACTTCCGAAAAAAGTTAAATTGACACTTGATACCAATCCCCCAAAGGTTGGTACTGAATATCTTAAATACGGCATGGACAGAATTGAAGAGTTAATGCGCCAAACAGATACCAAAACAAAGTATTTGCCAAGAACTATTGAACTCGAAGATTTAGACCAAGCACTTTTTGATTATGTCAATCGTGACGGAATGCAATTAACAATTGACAATAAATTAGTTCCAACATTTTATCTTGATAATGACCGTTGGGGAGAATTTTCTAAGACTTGGAAGTTTATGGATAACGATAAAAACGTTCCCACTCCATACATTACAGTTAGACGTATTGACAAACAACCCGGCACACGTATTGGTAACAAATATCGTATTCCACAACCACGTAAGTTCAGATATATGAACGTTCCAATATTGGATAATGGTGAAGTAATATACTTACAGTTTAAAATGCCCGAACCCGTGAACGTTGATTTAATCTATGAAGTAGCATTGTTTACCAAATACCGTGTTGATGTTAATCAATATGATGAACAAGTGTTGAGAAATTTTGCGTCCCGTCAAGAATATCTTTTCATTAAAGGTTCACCAATGCCATTGCATTTTGAAGGTTTTGCTGAAGCCAATCCAATTGAAAATATTGATGGTGACAGATTTTTTGTATCAAAATATGCTCTCAAAATCCTTGGTTTTATTCAGGATGAAAAAGAATTCGAAATAGTTAAAACAACAAGACAACCAAAAATTGGTTATATTGTGTAATATTTTCCATTAAGATAGTTGAATGTGTTACCGCTTGGATAATCTTGGGTAAGATTCTCAAAGTTTTCAATCGTATCATTAACCCTATCAGTATATTGTTGATATGTGGTATATTTCAACTCTTTTGCATTTAATGTAAGCGATGATGCAAATGACGGTGTTTGGATTTCCCAAGTATTGTTTGCTAAATTCAACTTTGTCTTAAAATACATTCTTAGCGAAGTTCCCTCTGATTCATTATCTTGATTGTAGAAGACATGAAGCTTGCCAATCTTTGCATTATAAAAACTGAATTTAGTATATCCTGTTACAGTAATGCCAGTTTGTGAATTAATATATGATATTGGAATATACCAACGATAAAGTTCGCTATTGGATGTGGGACTTATTAGGTAAGTTGGACTGTTACCGATTTTTGCCAAATATGTTGTAAATATTTTATTTTGTTCATAAATATCAAATGAATCATAGTATTCTAAGATAAAAAAACTGTTCTGTGCACTGAGAGATTTATTTATAACTTCAACACTTGTAAATCCCGGAATTGTAAAATTAATGCCATATGAATCCAAAGCACTATTATAAAACGAAAAATTAAGCGTGGTTGCATCATTAATTGCATGCTTAAATCTACGAACCTCACTATCAGTAACAGGATTTACCAGATTATTTGTGGTGATAGTAGTTAAATTATCAATCTCCTGTTGGAAACCAGTAAATGCATCATGTAAACCTAACCTAACCTTTAAGCTTATCTCCTGATTCTTGAGTCTTATGGTTTCTTTCATTAACGGCATGGCTTTCCAATATTATTTATATTATCTACAACTGGTGTTGTATTAATTTCAGTAGGTGCTCCGAATTTAATTTGACTGAACACTGCGAGAGTATTTGCATCATTTAAATCAGGGATTATATCTAACACCATTGTTGAAAACAAATATCTTCTTTTATTTACAAATGGATAGTCAACGCCTATTTCACTTAACGGGTCAATATATCCTTGTTCTAAGATGTCTCTCCAAACATAATTACCCGTTCCGACAGGATATTCAGTCGCATAGTTCGGAATTGATGATACCTGTTCGTATGATGTTCCACTCACGTTTGCAGTATATATTTGTTCAGTAAAATATCTTAGTCTTAACGGAATAAATGGATTATACTTCCAACTAAGTCTTTTAATGGTGTATCCATCCAAATATGGTGTTGAGATGTAATACGTTTGTGGTGAAAATTGCTCCTGTAAGAATAATGCTTTTGAGTATTCAATTAAATCACCAATGTTTTCATTAATACTTGTTCTTACAAAATCTCCAATGTTAAATGTTATTGGTGTGAATGCGACTTTACTTGGAACACCAGTCACCGACCATCTTGTAAATGAAAAGTTTTCAGTTGGAATCGAAGCATTCTTATATTGTGCATATAAAAATAGCTCTGTTGCAGGGAAACCAAACTCATCAAAATAATCAGAAACATCGAAATCAACATTAAAATTAAATGAATATGCCTGTTCACCATACACATTATTCGCAAAACCTATTGGGAATAGTTCAAATTCATTTGGTGTGGCGATTACTTGAAAATACCTGACATGCTCGATATCGTTACCAACGATTTTAGTGTAGCCACTAACTGCTGGTCTAACCAAATAGAAATCAAATGAATTTAATATCGATTTTGAATTTCCGGTAAATATGGGTGAAAAGTAATGCTCAAGCTTCGTGTAATTATTTCTCAATCCATTTAAAAGAGAGAGGTATTCGATTTTACCATAAATTCGATAAATGGCATTTGCTTCTCTTTCAACATTGAATTGCTCAGTCGCACTCAATACGTTTCTTGCATCATATTCATGAACTAATGAACGCTTATTGGATAATTCTACTTTTTGAAAAGTATCAACGTCAACTGTCCTGATATTTTGCGCACTATGTAGTAATATTTGCGTTTTTTCATCCATATACTATAAATACCTTGAAAATTTTTTCTATTTTTTGTAACATTTTTAAATTCCTTTCGTATAAGTAGAAAATGTTTAACTTAAAAACTGTAAAAAAATGAAAAAAGTAGCTTATTTAACAATGATGTTTGTCGCACTGACTCTTATGAGTTTCAGTTGCAGTAAAGACGATGATGACCCGATTGTTCCTGATTTTACCGCACAGGATTTGCTTGGTAACTGGAATTTTGTTTCTCTGGATTTCAATGGCACTGTCTATGACACTCCTGATGAACTCACAGCACTGAATGTGAATTACGACCTTGTTGCTCTGAATTTCAATTTTACCGCATCTGAGGTAACGTATTCAACAACATATGTCGATGCAGGTGATGAAAATCCGTTTATAAGAACTTACGACTACACATTTTCCAATAACATTATAAACTGTGATGACCAGCTTAAATTTCAGGTGGTAAATACCAGCACATTTAATAACACGGTGCTTAAACTGAAGCTCACCTATTGCTCACAAAGCGGAACGGTTCTAAATGGAACATATACATTAGAAAGGTAAATAAAAAACCCTCAACCGAGGGTTTTTTTGTTTTAAATAATTCCCAATTCACTAAGAAATTGAATGCAATCAGCACTATCAAATCCCTTATAAAAATATGTTTTAGTATCGTTCGTATTGGTTGGAACACCATCAACTTTCCCGCCATCAATTGGACACGGTGCTGTCCATCCCGGTGGAGTGTATGCCCCATTACGATATTTTCCTTTCAAAGTATATGTGGGTAATTCATTTCCATTAACACCTGTTGCTTTAAATCCCTTTTCCATCTTTCTCATTTCTAAAATATCTTCTTTTGGGATATAAATGAAATCAGTCCAGTTTAAGTCAGAACGTGCCATAAATTGAGTGTTTAACACACCAGCAGCAATTGGGTCACTATTTGCACTGTAAAAATGAACATTAAATGAACTATTATTTTCAAGCTGTCTTGTAAAGTGGTCGGCAGAACGCACACTTCTAATTTGTGACCAACCTTGTGTCATATAACCAACCTGTGGCAAATGAATTGCAATATTCATCCAGTTTGCACCAAAACACGGTGCAATCACACCACTAATATTGGTTGAAGAATTGCTTGGAAATTGAAATTCGCTATTATTGTACGCATATTCACCAGTATCTGGGTCAATAGGACCGTAACTACCATTAATTATAATTCCGACATTATTAAATGCGCCATAATCTTTAGCATTATTTATGTAATCACCTTTGAAAAATCCGCTTGTTAATCCAAACTGGTCAGGGTCGCTTGTATTTTTATTATATGTTAATCCATGAAATTTAGCAAAACTATAAAAACTTCCACCCGAAAAAGTATAGTGTTGTTTTCTCCATCTTATATTATATGCGTCATTTGTACCTGCATAAGATGTCCCCGGTTTTGAAAAAGTTTCATTTCTTGGTGCATGCTGTGGAAATTTTAACTTATATCTGAAAGGAGTTACAGTTGTATTGTCTCCAATTGAACTACTGAATTGCATTGGTATTGTTTCTGGGGTAATTTCCAAAATAACAAATCCTCTAAATTTGGTAAACACACCCACAGATGAATTATTATCAACAGGCGTTTTATTGCCCTGCTCGTCAGTTACTATTTTATTTCTATTACAACTAATAATAAAGACAAAATCACCATCTCTTTTATAAAACGAATATTCAGAGGGGTCTAATAATAGCATATCACTACCATCGTCAGCAACATCACCATTATCAATATCTTCATCGCTAATAGTTGCAGGATAGTAAAATATTTTTTCACTTATTTTGCCGATTCTTTTCGATGCCATACCAACAGTGACATTTTCATTTGACCTTGCATGAAACAATTCTTCAATTCGTTTCGTGCCACTGTCATCTTCGTCACCCCACATAGCACCATCGCCATCGGTAAAAACGCTTCCGAACATTACAAACGTACTTGTCAACACTGAACGTATTCTAAAATCTTGACGGGTAATTCCAATCTCGAAATTAGTGCTGTCACCCCAGAACGGAATTATATCAACACTAATTTCCTGTGTTTCAATATGTGGTAAGTCGCCTAAATCATTGCTTGGTTTGATTTTACTGTTATTTTCTGTAAATAAATTTGGAGAATATCCTAAGTTTGTTACCATAGCAGCAGGTGTCATTGAATATTCACCGATGTCAGTAATATCAACGCTTAGATGAACGGTTTGCGTACCAACCGGAACACCAAAAATCATATAATCACCAGAACTATTGGTCAGTGCAGTATATTTATAATATTTTTTATATACTTTGAGATAATTACTGTTTGTTACAATTTCCTCTTTGATTGGAAACGAACCAAATGGTTGCTTTGGTGAAGACACGCCAGTATTTGGGTCAACCTTCGCAACACGTGGCAATAAGTTATATCTTTTACCATCATTGTTCTTATCTCTGGGTGTTTTATATGGATAAATGCTAACAATATCTCCGTCTTCCGCATCATTGTCATCTAATGGAATAAAGATACTAACTTTAGCGTTTGGAATACCAATACCACCATTTGCTATTACTCTACCCACCAAAACGCCATAGTCTGCATTAAAATCTCTGTACACGTCAGTAGTGTCAATGCTCATCGTAAGAAATTCAAGCTGGTTTATGTCCTGTTCGAGTTTTACCTTGACATATTTATCCGTGTTGGGATTATCAACATCCAAATAAATTCGCTGTGACTTATTCATGCAAAATTTGTTTTTCATAAATACTAACAATGAGAAATCCTTACTGTTGTAAAAAAATTTTTAAAAAAAAATGAACTTTTTTTTTCGGGAAATTTGTGGGTAAAAATTCCAAAAAATTAAAAATCTGGAAAAATTTGGAATTAAAAAATCCAAAAAAGTCAAAATTTGAATTTATGGACAAGAATGACAGGGAGATAATAATTGTACGAAATCGCCTTTTCAAATCTTTTTTAGTATTTATTTGAAAAAGATTGAACATCGAAAAAATAATAAAAATTAAAATAATTAAATAAAATGGCAGAATTCGTATTTACCTCACCGGGTGTAAAATTCAGAGAAAGAGACCTTACATTTGTTACACGTAATATAGGTATAACAACTTTGGGTCTTGTTGGTGAAACATTAAAAGGACCTGCGTTTGAACCTGTATTCGTTCAGGATAAAACTCAGTTCGCACAGAGATTTGGTGCACAAAGTACAAAGAGATTTTCGAGTGGTTTGCTTCAATATCAACTACCTTATGTAGCCAATGCTTACCTTGAAGAATCTAATCAATTATATGTAACCAGAGTATTGGGATTGTCAGGATATGATGCTGGTACTGCATGGAATGTTGTTCTTGAAGCGGGTGTTGACCCAAATACAGTTAAATTTGTATCATCTGGAACTACATTAGAACCGTTTACCGATGGAGAGTACTTTGATGTCTCATTAGGTCATACCGGGCAAACAGGGGTGGCTTTTCTTGGATTTCATAAAGTATCAGACACTTTATTTACTGGTACATCGCACATATTTACAGTAGTATCATACACTCCCGCTACACGTAGTGGTGTTGTTAGTGACATACAAAGCATATTTACTGGTAGTTCATATACTCAATATGAAGATATGGTGCTTGCTGTTATAAGAAGCAGGGGTTATGTTAAAGATAATGTGAATGCTATACCAACCACAATATTTGACACATATCAAGACCCCACAGACGATGGCTTGATTATCGTCCCTTCAGCTAACACTACTATTGAAGGACTCACTGGCTTTTATGGTGATATGTTTGGCACATTTAAATTGACCGCAACTAATAGGGGATTAAAAGTACCCCCACCAACATCGCCTTCAGAAGACCCATATAGTGGTAGTACTGAGTCATATATTGTATCATTAAATCCAAATTCAACAAGTTTTATCCCATATGTTGTTGGTTCAGAGCCAAAAGATAAAAATACGAAAATTTGGGTGCAAGCAGTATATCCAGATTTAATTAAATGGTTAGATTCTGCTGGTGATACGTATCCAACAGGCTTAACAAAGTATGGTATTGGCGGTACTGCTCCATATGGTTACGGTGTTAAATCAGAACTATTGCATTCTGAAACCGATGTGTTTATTGATTATAAAACTCAGTTTAAAACACCTGAAACTCCTTGGGTTGTATCACAAATTAAAGGTAGTAGCGTTGACAGATTGTTTAAATTCATTAGCATTTCTGACGGTGATGCTGCAAACCAAGAAATAAAAATCAGTATTACAAACATCAAGCCTGACACATTAGAATTTGATGTGGTAATTCGTGATTTCAATGATACTGATGATAATCCAGTAATTCTTGAACAATTCTCAAGATGTAATTTAACTGTTGGTACAACTGGCTATATTGCACAGCGTATCGGTACTTCTGATGGTGAATATGACCTTCAGAGCAGATATGTGATGATTGAATTGGCTGATTCAATTGAACCCGGTGTATTTCCAGCAGGTTTTGAAGGTTACATGTTTAATAGATATGATACTATTGTTACCGAAGGAAACTTTGATGCAGTAGCACCTGAAATACGTTATAAAACTAAATATGATGATGATGAAAGACCAAGAAAAGTATATCTTGGCATTTCAGAAAAAGCATATAGTACTGGCAGTGTTGCTGGAACTGGAATTAATCAGAATTTTTTCAATTTTAACAATTCTAATGCAAGCTTTAATTCAACTGGTTTCACTAAAACTAAGGGTTTTCATATGGATGTTGACGCAAGTGTAGTAACATCATTTGGATACTCATTTGAATCTGGTGACGGTAAATTCCAAACAATTGAAGACATTGTTGAACCAGATAGTCCATATTATGAATTGATTTCAAGGAAATTTACCTTAGTTCCTGCAGGTGGTTTTGATGGTTGGAATGTTCACAGAACAGAACGTTCATACGGTGACAACTTCTCATTAAATAAAATTTATGATGGCGTTGTTCCTAACGGAAATCCAACAAATGACTTCCAAGCATGGCAGACTGCAATCAATACTTTTGCAAACCCAGAAGAAATAACAATTAACTTGTTTGCAACACCGGGTATCAATTGGAGTGCACAGAACATATTGGTTCAAGATACAATTGATATGATTGAAGAACAAAGAACTGATAGCTTGTATGTTATTGATGCTCCTGATAGCTCAATTCAGCAAATAATTGGTGAGCCTAAAGTTGACGTTATTGCAGCACAGGATATCGCTGATTTGCTTGATGCAGCAGAAATTGATAGCAACTATGCTTGCACATATTTCCCTTGGATTCAGATGAGGGACACACAGAATAACGTTAATGTTTATCTTCCACCGACTGGTGAAGTTGTAAAAGCAATGGCATTCACCGATAACACTAAATTCCCTTGGTTTGCACCTGCTGGTTTAACACGTGGTGTAACTGATGCAAGGAAATCTAAGTATAAATTATCTCAGGAAGCATGTGATGTTCTTTATGAGAATAGAATTAACCCGTTGAAAGACTTTGCAGATGCTGGTACAGCAATCTTCGGTCAGAAAACATTACAGGTTAAGGAAAGTGCTCTTGACAGGGTTAACGTTCGTAGGTTATTGCTTCAGATTAAGGTTCTTATTGCAAATATCGCAATCAGACTTGTATTCGAACAGAATGACCAGACTACAATTGACCAGTTCTTACAGAAAGCAACTCCAATTCTTGACAATATTAAGAGAGAAAGAGGCTTGTATGAATTCAGAATTAAAATGGATGACAGCAATAATACACCGGAGTCACGTGACAGGAATGAATTGTATGGTGAAATTTTCTTGAAACCTACACGTGCAGTTGAATTTATTGGTATTACATTCACTATTACTCCTACTGGTGCATCTTTTGCTGACGTTGGTGCATAATGTGATTTTTTTAAAGGGAAAACCCACTAAGTCAGTGGGTTTTCTTTTTTCGAGTATTTATGAAAAAATAATTTTATTTTAAAAGTATAAAAATGGCAAGAAGAATTAATAAAAGAAGGGAACTTGATTCACTTGAAGAAACAACAAAAAGCGAAAATATTGTTGAAAAAGAGCCAATTAATGTCAATTTAAACATGGGAATTCCAGAGGTTGATAGTGAAGGTAATATAATACATGAAATGTCAACACCTGTTGACGAATCAGCAGAATTATCATCAATCGAATTATCATCTGCACCTGAAGAAGATGAAGAAGAAAAAATTGTTGCAACTATTACGGAAGAAGAAGTAAAAGACCTTGACGAAAAATTTGGTATTGATGCGGAAGAAGAAATTGAAAAAATCTTTACTGAAAAGGAAGTTGAAGTAAAAATATTACCAAAACAGCCAAGAAGCATAGCAGGTTTATCACGTTCTCAATTAAGAATCTTCGAAAGAACTGGCAGATTACCAAATTAATTTTAATTACGGAAGTATTTATGATAAAATAACAAAAAAAATAATTTACAACTTAATAAACAAATAACATGGCAGGAGAAATGATTAGGGGTATCCCTTTCGAATATGAACCAAAACGTGTAAACAGGTTCTTCGCTGAATTTGCAGACGAATTGGGCATTGAAGTTTGGAAAGTTCAAAAGTTTAAAAGACCTTCAATGAAAATCAACTCAGTTCCGATTCAATATATGAACGAACAAAACTATGTAGCAGGTAGATATACTTGGGACGAAATGCAATTAGTATTCCTTGACCCGATAGGTCCATCTACATCACAACAGCTTATGGAATGGGTTCGTTTACATGCTGAATCATTAACTGGTCGTATGGGTTATGCAGCAGGTTATAAGAAAAATATTCTTCTTAAAGCACTTGACCCAACAGGTGTTGAAGTTGAAAAATGGTTCTTGGAGCAGTGTATGATTACATCAATTGACTTTGGTGATAATGACTACTCAAATGATGAATTAACAAACATCACGCTGAACATACAACCGTGGAGATGTATTCTTAACCTTTAAGAAATACCAAGAAAAAATATCAAAACTCGCATCATTGGTGCGAGTTTTGATATAAACATTATTGGGAAACTAATACAAATTTAAATGAAAAATAGAATAAATTTAAATTTATTTAAAAACATTAAAGATAAAGAAATTGCATATATTTTAGGGTTGTTGTGGGCAGACGGTCATGTTACATTTGCGAACAATAATGCAAAAACACCAATAATAAAACATTCTGCAAAAGATTCTGACAATACAACATTTAAAGAAATATTAAAATTTTCGGGTGAGTGGAATTCATTTACTTGTAAAAATATTGGCTCGTATGCAAAAAAGCCAAAAACAATATCAGTTAATTGGATATCGAACAGGGAATTTGGTGAATTTTTAATTCAAAATCAATATCGTAATAAAGTTCAATCACCAGAAATGATTTTAGGGAAAATTCCACATGAATTGAAATCATATTGGTTTAGAGGATATTTTGATGGCGATGGGTCGGTCACAATAAAAAATAAGGGGCATCATTCGATTGCATTCACTGCAAATGAAAAGCAGGATTGGAAGTTTGTTGTTGATTTATTTCACGACCTAAATATCATCAACTATAAGATTAGGATAGTTAACAGTAGAGGGGGTACGTCTTCACAGATAAGAATTACAAATAAAAAGGATTTATTAAAATTTGAAGATTTTATATATTCCGATTATGATACAAATCGCTTGGGATTAGAAAGAAAACGTATTCAATTTAAAAACCTTTAAGTTCCGCAATACGATTCTCAACAATTTTTTCGGCATAATATGACCTATCTTTTGTTTTAATTAATTGATAACTATCATTATTATGTGAAAACCAAACAAGATATGATTGCCCCAACTTAATTCCAGTATTCTTTTCGATAATATATTTATATAAGTCAAGTTGTAAAGAATATAACTCCAAATCACAATCTTCGAGCATAAATAAATCACCAAGCAGATGACGGCTTTTCATTTCAAATGTGAAATCTTTATTCGTTTTCCAATCATAAAGTTGCAGTACTTTATATTTGACGTTCCAAAACAGCATATCAAGCATACCCGCAATTAAAGATTCCTTGTCATAGACAACAAATTCAGTTCGAATTGGTATTAATTTACCATGAGAAGCTTTATAAAATCTATCAACATGTTTTTTTGTTATTTCATATTCTCTCTGAACCGGGTCAAATCCAAATTCATTTAAAATAAGCTGTTTTGGATATTCGTATTTTTTATTTTGAAAGAGATTTTCAGCATAATCGTGTATTGCAGAACCTTTTATTGTACCTTTCTTGTTAATAAACTCCCATGCTCTAAGAATTTCCTTCTGGTCAATGCTAAATTGTTCGCTTTTATAGTTTGACCAATACTCTTCGTTAAATTCTTCTTGATATTTATGAATGATTGTGGTTACTGAAATAAGTTCCTTTCCATCAACAAAATATTTGTGTGGCTCATCAAAAAATGTGACATCATTAAATGTCGTAAACAATTCAGGCGGTATAATAATTTCTGAATTCATATGAGGCAAATATACGAAAATTTTAATTAGTTACAATATTGTTTTGTAAAATTGCCTCAAAATTAATGCTTTCCAAATCCTTAATGATTGAATTTTTATCTGCTGGAAGTCCAGAATATCCATGAATGTGGTTAATAATTGCCCTTCTGATAATTTCCAACGCTTCAGCTAATACATCTGCTCTGGCAATTGGATGTCCTTCATCGAAAATTCTTTTTCTATCCTCTGGTTTTAATCTGGCTGCTTTAAATTGTGGATTACCACTGTGTGAAATAATGGCAATCTTATCTGCCATCATTATTGCATTACTATAATATTCGTCAGTATCGTCTTTTGTTTCATACACAAGACTTATCTGTGCAGGGTTTTTGGTGTTTAGTTTTAAAATGTTGTCGTTTTCATGTTTACCAGCACGAATGTGTACTTCATTAATACGCAAAATTACATCTGTATTAATTTTACCCACAAGTGCCACATCATTCATCAATGGAAATACGCCATCGGCATCCGGGTATGTTGATGGTGCTGGTTCTGGGTTAGTTAAACCAATGTTTGTGGTTGATAATGCAGTATATACTGAATCAAATCCAATTTTTTGCATTTGAGATACAACGCTACCCATCCAGAATCTGCTTCTTTGCGGAAACCTAATGTCTTCAATAAACACTCTCACAATTTCACCCACTTGTGGATAAATGTGAAAGAATTTTGGAAGCATTGGATAGCACCAAGGCAAATCAGATAATGCAGTTCTATTATCCAAATCAGCTATTTTTACCTTAATCCTTCCACCTTCAGTAGCGTCATCAATAGATATTACTTCACCATAATAGATTGTTCTTGTGGTACTATTATCACCCTCTTTTTTATAGGGATTGCTTGTTTGTAATATGGGTTTATCGAATGACATTATCTTCTACTCATTTCTTCCATTAGTTCAACATAATTTTTTTCAAGTTCTTCTAATATGACAAGTCTTTCATTTATTTTTTTTTCAATAACTTCAGATTCAAAAGTGAGGTCAATGACTTCCTTTTTCAATAAGTCATATCTTGCTTTAACATCATTAACCATTTTAAGTAGTTGAGTTGCAGTATGTCCTGATAAATTTTCCATTATTGTATAACTCCATATCCTTTAGAATAAGTAATTGTTGCACCAAACACGGTAACAGGACCTGTTGGTGAAATACCCGCAGCATTAAGTGTAATTCCCGGTGGAATTGCCACACTAATAATAGCGTCCTGTTGAAGTGCTTTTACAATTTCTTCAATTCTTATCCTTTCCATAATTTCATCAGGAGAATTACCACCTGATGGTAGTGCACCAACAGGCAATCCAGCCTCACTTTTTCTGGCAATAATACGTGAAGCAATCTTGGTCGGTGATAATCCCGGACGTTTCGGAACACCCACTAATATAAGGGGTGTTGGAATCGGGGGAGAACCGCCAACAGACGATAGTTTCAATATCTTATCGAAACCACCGATGATTGATTCTATGCTATTGAAATTAATAGCCATATTATTTTGCTACTTTTAACGCTTCTTGCATTAATTTCAATTGAGGTATTGATACCCATTTCCAACCCAAAAACATTTTAGTTGCAAGTCTTCTGAACCAATTTGGTCTAACGGTTGTTGCGAGTTGTGTGCCGTCTATGCTACCATCGATAAGGTAAACGCCAACGAACTGTTTGTTTAATTTCTGGTCTACTATCATAATTTTATGTAATTAAGCTTTTTAATATACCTACGTACTGATTTATTTTTTCTTGTATTATTCTTTTCACTATTGGAACAAGCATTGCGATTAAAAACGATACTATTAATTCAAATATAAATTGATTTATCATTCTCATCAAGTCATTCAACATACATTTAATGAAAATTTTAAATTTTTTCATGTCAGTCCTTGGGTCTCCAATTTTCGGTGTTCCTGTTGGACTTTCAAATGCACTAATAATTGCCTGAAGCATTCTAACTTGAGGCGATGATGTCATCAATTGTGCCAATATTTGTTGCACCATTTTTATTATTCTCTGAAAGAAGCCATCTTTTATAGTTTCTTTATTTTCTTGTTGCGTTTCTTGTATGTTAGCCGTACTTTGTTCAATAGTGCCTTCAACCAAATTTCCCACCGCAAACGTATCGGTTGAACCAGATACTTGTTGAATTAAATCAATCATATCGCCTAATGGAAGTTCTGCACCAATAATACCACATCCCATATCGTAATAAACCACGCCATCAATCAATGCTTGTGCTTGCTCAAGTAATGCATCATAATCGCTTTGTGAAATCTCAAAACTATCGTCATCTTGAAGTAGTTGGTCAATTAATTTTGAAACCTGCAATTCATTATATACCTGTTCAACTGTTTTATTTTGATTTGAAGTAACACTTCCGTAAACAGCATTCATCACATTGGTTAAGAACTCTTTCTTTTCAATAATAACTGTATCTTCAATGTAGTTTCCAAGCCATTGACCAATGTTTTGTGACGATGATGCGTTAGTAGCTTTAAAATTAAATTTATCGGTTGCAGAATTGTAAGTTATTGACACATTCTTATATACGACAGGAGTTCCGTCAAGAGTAATTGCCTCATATGCTTTACTATCAAAAGTATCGGTTGAACCATACAGCAAACTACCTGCACTTGAAGTTGGATTAGTCTTTAACTTTCCAAAAACATCAATATCCTTAACAGGCACATCAATACCACTACCCGTACTTTTAAAATAACTTGGAAGCTGAGAACCTGAATTATGTTGAATTAATTGTTTTTTTAATGTTTCTTTTATTTGCGGTTCAGCGATGTCGGTAAATTTTACAAATAAATCACCTGTTAATTGCTTCAGTGCATCACTACCAACAACAACTTTAAGTACATCAAGTAAATATGGAACAACATCCTTTTTATTGTTGATTGACGGAAATAAATTAGTGCCATCATTCTTCTGGTTTTTGCTTCTTTCCATGAATGATGTGTATGCACCAATTGTGGTGAAAACATTTTTCTTGTCGTCAATAAGTCCCATTACTCTTTATTTTCCTTTTGTCTTCTTTCAACTTCTTGCTGAACAAAATCCAATAAATTATTTCTTTCTTCTGTGGTTACTTCACGTTCATCAGATTTTTCTTTATTAGTTTTTTGCCCTGAAGAAGCTGGTGGAGCAGCACCTGTTTTATTATCAAAGACAACTTCCTTTAAATATCTAAGAAGCATGATTTTTTGTTCTTGGTTCTTAGCTTCTGCAGCAATGAGTTTTACGATTTGGTCTCCAATTGCAGCAATTTCACCGCCTTCTTTTACTTTTTGTTCCCATTTGGTAAACAAGCGGTTTAATTTTGCTTTAATGTTATGTGTTTCATCGTAAATTTCTTGAAGTAGTTTATTTACACTTTCTTCATCGAATGACAATCTTCTTCTTGGGGGTCTTGGCATGGCAATATAGTTTTAGTACATATAAATACACATTATTTTATTTTATTGTTAATCTTCCAAGTAGTCGATTTTTTCAATGAAATAGATTTCTTTGAATGGTTTTATTGCAATTCTAATTTCTTTGGTAGACAATCCGGTTTGTTCCTTTAAAAAGAGCAACACTTTATTTTTTGCAAATTTATTTGTTACTCTTTTTCCGTACTTTCCTTCCGGTGTGTCTTCCATAAACAAGACGTGCCAGTTTTTCAATACATTAACTATTGCATCGCCAACAACAACTTCGTTTCTCTTCATTGCCGGGTCATTGTTAATTCTGTCTTCAATTTTATTTACAACACAATTAATTAATTCTTCAAGTTGGTTTTGCTTATCAGTTTCCATTTCATATGCATATTCCACATTTTCATTAATTTCATCAATATGGTCATCGTATGAAAGATTGATTTTCTTCTCAGTATAACTTTTTTTGCCGTGGTCTTTATAATAGTTACGTATAATCGTTTGACAATAGCTATACGCTTTGGTTTTATTTCCCGATTTTGTAATTTTATTCGGGTTGAACTTAACCATATGCTCAATTAAATGAGTCAAAGCGTTTTCTTCAACTTCTCCCATATCATAGTTTCCAATATGTATTGGATAACGTCTTAATATGGACTGTATCATCTTTCGAAAAGGTTCAATCAGAATTTCATTATAGATTCGATTTTTTTCCTCACTTGAAGTTGAATTTATATAGTCAATAACGGCTTGCTCTTCCCTTTCTGCGAAGTACGGTGCGTTATTTTCATTTTCTTTCATTTTTCATGAATACAAAAAATATAAATTATTTTTCAAGTCTTGTGAGGTCAATGATTCTATCATTCATAAAATTGGATTCTTTACCTGCAGTTTCAAACCAGAACTTTCTTTCATTCATCGGCATTGTTTTCTGATATGTATCAAATAAACTGCCCGGTCTGGTTGCAAGATGCTTATATCCAATCTTAGGAATGGAATATATCTTACTTGCATTATTTAATGCTCTGAGTAAGAATTCATACATGAACGTTAACTTAATGTTTGATTTATATTTGCCAAGATTTTTAAATTCACTGAGCTTAATCACAGCACCCGATAGTTTAAAATCAGTGTACTGCTTGAGTGCTTTTGCGTTCAAAAATCCCATTTCACCGTTTTCTCCAACAAATTGCTGTGACCAAACCGTTTCATTCGTGAGTTTGAAACCTTCGTTCTTCTCGTTTGTTTCAACCATCATTGTCATGAAAACATCTACTTCAGGATATGCCTGAATGTATTTGGTTGCATTTTTAAAGAAAGTTGTGCTGTATTCATCATCAAATTCAAGTACCGAAAAATACTCGGTAGTTACTGATTCAACAGCAAGATTTACTTGTGATTGATAGTCGGTTTTACCCTCATTCTTTACAAGAGTAAATTTGGTGTACGGAAATTTATCTTGATATTTACGGATAGTGCCTTCTTTAAACCCTTCAATTGCTGCTTCAAGTTCCGGTGGAAACACTAAAACTAATTGAGGTAGTTCATCAACACTTTCTTGTTTTGCAATTGATTCTACTGCTTTATCTAAGTATAATGATAATTCGTCATTATACTCGTGAATTGGAATTATTACAGATATATTCATTTTAATTGTATTTTTATTTAAAATTATTTTTCTTCAACAACAGGGGGTTCGGTTGTGCTAATTTCTGGAATTACTGCCTGTGGCTGCGGTTGAATTGCATTATTGAACAATGCAATTCTCTGGTCAATAAGTCCCTGATATATTTCAGTCAATTCCTTTTGTGATGTTTCTTGACTGTATTTTGCAGCAATATTTGCCATTCTGCTATATAATTCAGGAGATATTGCATCATCCAAAAATTTAACAAGAACTTCACCTGCCAAAAGAGGTAAATCATAGAAATTTTCAGTCCACGCACCAGCATCATCAATTGCCTTAATTGCATTACCAGCCTCATCCCTTTCAATCATATATTCGGGCATGATGTCGGGTCTTAAACAGATTGGTATTACCCCGGATTTCATACATTCAAGTGGGAAAGTACCAAAAGATGCAATTCTGTCAATCCAAACTGCTGCGAAGTTTTCTTGTAATCTTTTTGCAAAGTCAACCCTTCTCATTGTCTGAGGCGGTTTACTCTTGGTAAGCATTGGGTCAAATGTCATCCAGTTGTATTGCGGATATTTTGCAAAGAATAGCTTCACAAATTTTGAAATTTCATTCGGATTCCTGCCAACAATTGAAATTATTGGTTTTTGTGGTTTCTTTGAAGGTTCAAAATAATCCGGGATACCAACAGTATATGTTTTTATGTTAAGTCTGTTTTTACCATAAAATGTTTCAAAGGTTTCTTTGAGTGATAGTGAAGTGGTAATCATATCACGAATACCAAAAGAAGTCCAATCTGTTCCCGGAATCAAAGCACTTTCCATATAATCAAGCGATTGAAGCAATCCAACCCTTAAACATGGAAGATTTTTTGTTTGTTCCATAATATTCGAATACACTTCGGGTATTACCATAACATCTTCCGGTCCTACCGTAAGTTTTGGGTCGGTCATTGGAACATGTTTGAATTCGGTGAGTTCTTTTTCAATCCATGTCGGAACAACATAGTCGCCTCTTTCAACCATCATTATTACTTCATAACCCATACTTTTCACAACGGTTGCGTGAAAATAAATTTCATATACTGATGCAATGGGATTTGGTGCATCTGGAACACAGAATAAGAATTTTGATTTCTTATTTGCAATTCTATCTAATGATATTTTAATCTTTTCGATTTTTTCTAATTCAGCTTGCTGTGCTGCATCATTTAATACGTCTGCCATTTTACTTATTTTTTATATTTAATTATTTTTTCGAATGTTGGATTCTCAATCAAATCATTGATTTGGAGAATTTCTAATGAACCTGCTTTAATGTCTTCGTTGTATGGTCTTCTCACCTTAATAAGTTTCTTACCCCAAGGTTCACCAAGCTTTAATATTTCAGGGTCTGATGTGATAAGCACATCAACATTTTTCCACATATCAAGTGAATTATCAACAAATTTATATTCTTTGAATCTGCTGGTCATTTTACTTAAAAAGAAAAGTGTTGGTGGTATGCTGAAATGATTTTCAACTGACATCACAACAAAATCAACTGCCTTATCATACATCAAAGAGAAGTTTTTAACATGTAAATCCATTCCCTTATACATAATTGGTGCGCTTCCATGTATTTCAAGACAATAATCTTCATACATGAAACGATTATACACTTCTTTTGCCGATAATTTAACTTCTTCAGGTTTTTTAAATAAAAATGTGTCAGCATCGGCTTCACCTGTTTTTTCGTCTACCTGATAATGTACTGGATTAATATCATCTGGCATATCTTCAGGTTCTTTTAATTCTTTAATTACTTCGGTAGTATCTTCCCAACGATATGTTTTAAAAAAATCATATGTATATGCCAGTGGAGTTTCGCTTGGAATTCCTTCTTCGCCAAATTCCTGCGCATAAAACCTATCAAACTGAAGCCATCTGGCTCTTAATACCTCATTAATGTCAATTCCTACTTTCAGTTTTTTACTCATCTTTGTTTTTCTTTAATAAATCTGCCTGAAATTGCAGTTCCTCTTGTAATTTTTTCATCATGTCGGTGTGTTGACGAACAAGTTCTTCGTCAGTAATGTATTTTGGATTAATACATTCAATTTTTGTATCAGTTGATTGAACCGGGATAACAATTAATTCCCCTTCAAATGAAGGAGCAATTCTATTTGTCACCTTTTGTACATATTCTGGAATGTCTTCAGAACGAATTCCAACAACCCCAATATACATTACAATTATTAATTTTTCTTCCATTTTATTCTAAATATAAAATCATATTATTAATATCATCATTAATATATCCTAAAAATTTGTTACAAGTGTGACATAATAATCCCCTCACTTCCATTGTTTTATGGTTATGGTCAACACATAATCTTTGTTTGAACAGTGATTGATGCCTTCCACATATTTTACAACACCCCTTTTGATTTTCAAACATTTTATTATATTCTTCTATTGAAATACCGTAATCTCTTTTATAAAAATATTTACGTAAAATTCCTTTATATTTATCCTTATTATTTTTTCGATACTCTCTCATATATGAATTTCTTTTATCCTTATTATTTTTTCGATACTCTCTCATATATAAAATTCTTTCGTCTTTATTCATAAAGTTTTACTTTAGATAATATTATTCATTTAAAAATGTATTAACTACATATACTAATACGACATACAATTAAAAATCTTGAATTTTGGTAAAAAATTTTTTTTGTAGTATTTATCGAAAACAATAATAAAGTATAAAATTTTATAAAATATGGCAAGAGAAGGAGAAATACCACAGAAAGAATCAATCGCTGATGTATTGAAGAAGTATAAAGAAACTCAAACTACTCAAACAAAAGCACCGACTGCAGTTGGAAATGCGATTCCAAATGCGCCTGTTTTCAATCAGCAGGAATTTGAAAAAGCGATGTCAAAGGAAACCGACCCGGATTTAATGACATCGTATGAAATTGTTAAATTACCATCAAAAGGCGTTTTTTATTCACACAAAATTTCCGAAGTTGCTGTTGA
>Ga0209201_1001989_pt1 | contig 21387 bp, 11 predicted proteins | sample AD_UKC055_MetaG_FD_184411 | JGI IMG/M metagenome (GOLD analysis project Ga0209201, IMG submission 184411) | Active sludge microbial communities of municipal wastewater-treating anaerobic digesters from USA - AD_UKC055_MetaG (SPAdes) (version 2) | ecosystem: Engineered > Bioreactor > Anaerobic >...
CCGGGCCAGTCCTGGACGCAGACTGGCTTTCGCAATCTGAGTGCCTTGGACGAGGCGCGACGAAATAATCACTGGGACGAACTCTGGGGGAGCACCTAAAACCCGGTGGTAGTGGCAAGATGCGCTCGCCCGAGGCCCGGGCGCATCTGAGCTTTGGAGCGGTGTTCTCCTGGCAAAGGCGCCAGCGCAGCGGCTCAGCAACCACAGTGTGGCATTGACCCCTCCCGACCCCATCTTCCAAGTACAGCCATCCCCCCCGCCAGGGATGGGCAGGCCCGCCGTCCCCTCCCCATCCCAATACCGTAGTACCTCTAACCCTGGGTTAGAGGTACTACGGTATTGGGACGGGGGGCGGACGATGAGCGGAGGGTGGGGCGCGGGGATGGAGAATGGGCGGAAGTGCCGTGCGGACAGGCGGTTACCCAGGTTCGGGGCGCCGGGAACCGTTGTCGCAGGCCCCCCAAGCCTTGGGAAGTTGCCAGAAACCGAGATGCGCCCGCCCGAGACGACTTTCGGACGGACGAATGCCCCCACGCGCATCCGGGTTCAAGACGTTGTAAGTATGTGTAAAATCAAGCGCATAGAACCCGTCAAGCCCGGTGTCAGGCGCCCGCCCGGGTTTTCCACCTCGCCCCGCCCGCCAAGGGCTCAGCTCGCGAGAATGCGGTCCAGTTTCTCGGAGATTTGGCTCAGGCGAGCCACAGGGTCCACCCCCGGCGGCCTCCATGCCGGTTCGACCGTAGCCCAGCCCTCGTAGCCGGTTTCGTCCACCGCTTTCATGACGGACGGCCAGTCGTTGTCGCCTTCGAGGAATTCGACCGCGAAGCCTTTCCAGAGGCCCTCGTTGTCCCGCTTCTTGCGGCTGAATTCCTTGATATGGAGCGCCTGGATGCGCCGCCCGAGAATGCGAATCCACTGTTCCGGCCAGCCCTGATAAACCGCGTTGCCGACATCGAACTGCCAGCGCACGGCCGGGCTCTTGAACTCGTCCACAAAGCGCGCCGCTTCGAGCGGGCTGAGCAGGAAGTGATTCCAGACATTCTCGAAAGCGAGCTTCACGCCCAGCTCTTCGGCCAGCGGCACCACCTTCCGGACTTCCTGCTGCACGCGCGTGTAAGCCTCCGCGTAGGTGACCTGCTCGGTCACGCCGCCCGCCACGACCAGGACGGAGGCCGCCCCGTAGCACTTGGCGTCGCGCAACCCCTGCCTGAGACTCTCGACCGCTGCGGCGCGCCTGGGAGCGTCGGGATGAGAAAGCTCGCGTGAGTAACCGCCGCAAGTGACGCTTGCGACGGCCAGGCCGGTCGCGTCGCGCGCGCGCGGGATTTCCTCCTGGGCGAGGTGGCTGGGCGGCTCGACGCCATCGAAGCCGGCGGCTTTGGCCGCCCGGAACTTCTCCATGATCGTGTCCCCCGGCACGGAGGCGTACCAAATGCCCTTCTTGAGGTTGCGTTTCATGGGAGGTTCAGGAGGCCAGTATTTTGCCCAGGCGATCGGCGAGGTCCTTGAGTCCTTCCGGGCGGTCGCCGCCGCCCTGTTCGGTGATCGCCCAGCCGCGATAGCCGATATCGTCCAGGGCCTTCATGACCGCGGGCCAGTTGACGTCGCCTTCGAGCAGCTTGACCTCGAAGCCCTTCCAGAGGCCCTCGTTATCGCGCTTCTTGCGGCTGAATTCCTTTACATGGAACATCTTGATGCGCGGGCCGAGGATGCGAATCCACTGTTCGGGCCAGCCGAAGTTGAGGATGTTCCCGGCGTCGAAATGCCAGCCGACGGACGGGCTCTTGAACTCGTCCACGTAGCGGGCGGCTTCGAGCGGGCTGAGCAGGAAGTGGTTCCAGACGTTCTCGATGGAGATGCTGACTCCCAGCTCGCGGGCCAGCGGAATGGCCTTGCTGATCTCCGCCTGCGAGCGTTGGTAGGCCTCGTCGTAGGTGACTTCCTTGCTGACTGTGGCCGGCACCAGCAGCACCGACGACGCTCCATAACGCTTGGCGTCGCGCAGCGCCTGCTTGAGGGATTCGAGCCCTTCGGCGCGGACCTTGGGGTCGGGATGCGAGAGCGGTTTGCTCCAGTGGTCGCGTCCGCAGACGCTCGGGATGGCCAGGCCGGTCGCGTCGCGCGCCCGCAGCACCTCGTCTGCGTCCATGTGGCTCATCATCTCGACGCCGTCGAAGCCGGCTTCCTTGATGGCCTTCATTTTGTCCAGCACGGACCCGTTTACGCCCACCGTGCCCCACATGATGCCCTTCTTGAGAAGGCGCTTTGCGGGAGCGGTTGCGGGGCTGGTTTCAGCGCCCGCAAGAGCATGCGGGGCGAGCGCTGCCACCGCCAGCGCGCCGGCGCCGGCCTTGAGGAATTCGCGACGATGCATAACCAGTGATGTGCAACGGTGAGGGGGTCTAGATGAATTTCGTGACGCCGGGCATAGCCATCGGCGGGAAGTCCAGCTTCATCTTCCAGTCGAGCTGGTCCGGCACCAGCTTCTCCTGCGAATTCATGGCCTGGTCCCAGGTGATTTCCAGGCCGGTGTAGGCGGCCATGCGGCCCATGATGCCCATGAGGGTGCTGTGCGTCATCCAGACGCCGTCGTTGATCGGCTTGCCGCTGCGGATGCTGGCAAACAGTTCGTTGTGCTCGTTTTGGTACATGTCGCTCTTGGGCCCCTTGTAGCGCCAATCCTCTTTGCCTTTCAGGTAAGGTGCCGCCCAGCCCTGGATCTTGCCGAAACCGGCGGCGCCCATCAGGTAATCCGAATTGTCAGTGTGCGTGTTGCCCACCTGCCGCTGGCCCACAAAAGCGCGCACCTCCTCGGGATATTCGTACACCACAAACATGTGGTCGAAGATGTTGCCCTGGTGGTTGGGCGTTTGGCGGCCGCCGACGGCCACCGCTTTGAGCGGCGGTTGGTCCTTGAGCGCCCAGGCCACCTTGTCCACGCTGTGGCAGGCCTGCTCGACGTAGCCGTCGCCGGAGAGCCAGGTGAAATTGTACCAGTTGCGCATCTGCCATTCCAAGTCGCCCATGCCGGCCGGGCGCTCGCTCGGCGCGGGCATCGGCTTGACCGGTCCGGCGTAGTAGGTGGCATAGACGGCGCGGAGGTCTCCAATGGCGCCGTCATGAACCCGCTGGTAGAACTCCCGGCGCGCCGTTTCATAGCGCCAGCAGAATCCGGCTACCAGGGAGAGGTTCCTGGCTTTGGCGGCCTTGACCGACTCCAGCACCGAGCGCACGCCCGGCGCATCGGTGGCCATGGGCTTTTCGCAGAAAATGTGCTTGCCCGCGTCCACCGCGGCCTTGAGGTGGACCGGGCGGAAGCCCGGCGGCGCGGCCAGCAGCACCACATCCACCCCGCTGTCAATGACCTTCTGATAGGCGTCCAGGCCCGCGAAGCACTTTTCCGGAGTGACCTTCACCTTGTCAGGATGCTGCGCCCGGAGGCTTTCCAGGCTTCGTCGGGCCTGATCCTCGAAGGCATCACCCACCGCGGTGAGAACGACATTGGGGTCGGCGTTGATGGCCTGGCTGGCGGCGCCGGAACCGCGTCCGCCGCAGCCAATCAGGCCCACCCGCAGCATGTCTTTGTTTTCCCCGGCATAGAGTCCTTGGGGCAGAAGCGCCGGCGCGGCCAGCGCGCCACCCACCAGCGCAGAAGTTTTCAGAAAGTCCCGCCGTGACGTTAAATTGTTGGATGTTGTGTTCATCATAGAATCGTTGGACTGTGATTGAGCCCGAAAACCTGGCCCAAGTAAACCCCCAAATGGCCTGGGCCTGACCGATTGCCGGTCCGGGGCGCGGACCTTTCCGCTCCGCGGCAGGACTGGCGCAAGTTGACTCTGCAGCGGCGTTCTGCAACGCTTTGGCCAGTTTGCACAACAACGCAAAGGCCTGACCGTGGAAATCAAGAAAGCCATCATCACCGCCGCTAGCCAGACTCAGCGGACCCTTCCCCTGCAAACCCTGGTGGACCGGGACGGCGCCACCAAGACCGCGCTGCGCATCCTGATCGAGGAAGTGCTGGCAGCGGGCGTCGAGGAGGTGTGCGTGGTGACCTGTCCCGGCGACCAACCGGCTTACGCCGCGGCTGCCGGCGGGCAGGGCGGGCGGCTGCACTTCGTCGAGCAAAGCGCGGCCAGGGGTTACGGCCATGCGGTGTTTTGCGCGCGCGAGTTCGTTGGCGAAGCGCCCTTCCTGCTGCTGGTGGGCGATCACCTCTACGTCAGCGGCGGCAAGAAGCGCGCCGCGCAGCAACTGGTGGAAATCGCGGGCGCTGAGAACTGCGCCGTCTCGGCGGTGCAGGCGACGCACGAGAGCAAGCTGCCGTATTACGGGGCGGTAGGCGGCCGCCTGGTCGCCGGGCGCAAGGGGCTGTACGAGATTTCGGAAGTGATCGAGAAGCCCACGCCCACCGAGGCCGAGCAACGGCTGATCGTCCCCGGGCTGCGGGCGGGCCATTACCTGTGCTTCTTCGGGATGCACGTGCTCACGCCGGCGGTGATGAGCCTGCTCGGCAAGGAAGTCGCGCGGGCCGCCGGCGGGAGCGTGAACCTTTCCACGATCCTGGCCCAGCTCGCCAAACGCGAGCGCTACCTGGCCGGCGAGCTGGAGGGGCGCCGCTATGATATCGGCGTCCGTTACGGCCTGCTGACGGCCCAACTGGCGCTGGCGCTGGACGGGCAGGACCGGGACGAGGTGCTGAGCGGGCTGGTCGAGCTTTTGGCGCGGCGGGGAATGAAGTGATATGCCCGACCTGGTCCAGATCATCACCGCCGCCGAGCCCGGCCTCCGCAATCAGCCGCTCGAAGCGGCCTGCGCCGGCCTGGCGACGGAGGACTTGCTGCACCAGTGCGCGCGGCTGGACGACTTCCGCCGGCACAGCGATAACCTCTACGAGCGCGTGCGCGCGTTGTTCTTCCTCTACGCGATCCACCGGTTTCATTTGCCGGACAGGCTGAGGCAGGCCGCAGCGCCGGCGGGCCGCCGATCGCTCATTCCCTTCACCGGTTACGAGCATTTGCTCCAGCGCAGGTTCGAGGAGGCCATTGACCATTTCCTGGCCGTGCAGCAGGCGGAAGGCCCGAGCGATGCCATTTCGAGCGCCCTGGCGGCGGCCTACCATCGGCTCGGCTTTCAGACGCTCGCCGACCAGGTGCGCCGCAGCGTGCGCTCGGTGCGCGGCAACCAATGGATGTTCCGCATGGGCCACCCGGCCGACCATCCCCTGCGCCTGCGGCCCGAGCTGCTGCGGCCCAACCCGGCCGACGGCACCTGCCCGATCTTGCGCGAGTGCACCCCGGTGCGCATGGACCTCACCCATTGCGGGTGGAGCGATATCTTCTTCCTGGGCATGGATTTCCCGGAGGGAGCCAAGGTGCTCAATGTCTCGATTGACCTGGGCATCCACGGGCGAGACCCGGCGCCGCGCCCGCCGGTGGAGGCCTACCTGCGCGTGATCGAGGAGCCGCTGCTGCGGCTGGTCAGCGTTGACCTGGGCGCGACGGCGGACATTACGAACCTGGCGGAGGTGTTCGACTTTGCGAAGGATTACCTCGGCCTGCTCAAGGCGGCGGTGATTGCCGCGGGCATTGTGCCGCCCGGCATCGAGGGTTCGGGCCAGAGTCTCGCGGAATTGCTGGCGCGCCTGGCCGGGCGGGGCCGCGGCCTGGAAATCGCCAGCAGCGTGAATAGCATCCCGAAGGGCTCGCGCCTGGCGGTCTCGACGACGCTGCTGGCCGCGCTGGTGAGCGTCTGCATGCGGGCGACGGGGCAAGCGGCCTCGCTCACCGGGCCGTTGCAGGAGCACGAGCGCCGGCTGGTGCTGGCGCGGGCGCTGCTGGGGGAATGGCTCGGCGGCTCCGGCGGCGGCTGGCAGGACTCGGGCGGCGTCTGGCCGGGAATGAAGCTGATTGAAGGCGTGCTGGCCGGCGAAGGGGACCCGGAACTGGGCGTCAGCCGGGGCCGGCTGATGCCGCGGCACCGCATCCTGGATCAGAAGGATGCCGCTGCGGAAACACGCCGCAAGCTCCAGGAGAGCCTCGTGCTCGTCCACGGCGGCATGGCCCAGAATGTGGGGCCGATCCTGGAGATGGTGACGGAGAAGTACCTGCTGCGCTGTGACGCGGAATGGCAGGCGCGACAGAGCATGCTGGGCATCCTCGACGAGATCCTCGCCGCCCTGCGCGAAGGGGACGTGCGCCGGATCGGCGCCGCGACGACCCGCAACTTCCAGCAGCCCATCCAAGCCATCATTCCGTGGGCCACCAACTACTTCACCGAAACGCTGATCCGGCAGGTGCGGGCGGAGTTCGGCGAGGCTTTCTGGGGCTTCTGGATGCTGGGCGGCATGTCGGGCGGCGGGATGGGATTTATCTTCGCGCCGGAGCAGAAGGCGCGCGCGCAGCAGCGCCTGCAGGAGATCATGTCGGCCAACAAGCGCGAGTTGCAGAGCGCGCTGCCGTTTGCGATGGAGCCCGTGGTCTATGACTTCGCGATTAACGAGCGGGGCACCTTCGCTGAACTGCTGGAGGGGGGGGCGGCGCTGATGCCGCCAGCGTATTACACCCTGCTCGCGCCGGCATTGCTGCGGCAGGACCGCCATGCCCTCTCACCGGCGCGGCGCGCGGAGTGGGACAACTTCGGCGCCGCCTGCCGCACCCGGCCCGAACTGCGTGGGGTGGTGCAGACGCTCTTCGATGTCATGCTGCCGCGCGGCCGGGCGGAATCGGCCGCCGGTCAATCCCTCGCGGCGCTGCTCGATCAGCACGGTTTTGACCGCATTCAGCACGAGCAAATCCGCGCCGACCTCAAGGAGGGCCGCATTGGGCTGGCCCAGAACCGGCTGCCTGCCAGCGCGGTCATCGAGGAGGTGCAGGAGGGAGATGTTGCCGACCTCTCCCGGCTCCAAAGGGAGACCGCGGATTTCGCATCGCTTGGCCAGTCCGCCTTGAAGAACGGCGAGTTGGCAGTGGTGACGCTGGCCGCCGGCGCCGGGAGCCGCTGGACGCAGGGCGCGGGAGTTGTGAAAGCCCTGCATCCCTTCTGCAAACTGGCCGGGCGCCATCGCACGTTCATGGAGACGCACCTGGCCAAGAGCCGGCGCGTCTCGCGCGAAGTCGGCACGGCCATCCCGCACATCTTCACCACCAGTTACCTGACCCACGCGCCTACCGAGGAATTCCTGGCCCGGCAGGACTATTATGGCTGCGAAGAGCGGCTGTTTCTGTCGCCCGGCAAGTCCGTTGGGCTGCGCATGGTCCCCACCGTCCGGGACCTGCGGTTCGCCTGGGAGGAAATGCCGCAGCAGATTCTCGACGAGCAGCAGCAGAAAGTGCGCGACAGCCTGCGCCATGCGCTCATCAACTGGGCTTCGGCGGCGGGTGAAGCCAGCGATTACACAGACAATCTGCCGCTCCAGTGCCTGCATCCGGTCGGGCATTGGTACGAGGTGCCCAACCTGCTGCGAAACGGCGTCCTGGCCCGGCTGCTGGCGGAGCGACCGGGGCTGAAGTATCTGCTGCTGCATAACATTGACACGTTGGGGGCGGATGCGGACCCGGCCCTGCTGGGCTGGCACATTGGCAGCGGCGCGTGCCTCACCTTCGAGGTTACCACCCGCCGCCTCGAAGACCGCGGCGGCGGCCTGGCACGCGTCAACGGCCAGGTCCGCCTGGTCGAGGGGCTGGCGATGCCGCGCGAGGAAACCGAATTCGCGCTGAGCTATTACAACTCGAACACCTGCTGGATTCACCTCGACAAGCTGCTCGCCGCGTTCGGCCTCGGGCGCGCCGACCTCGCGGACACGGAGAAAGTCGCCGCGACCATTCGCAGCCTTGCGGCGAAGATGCCCACGTATATCACCCTCAAGGAGGTTAAGAAGCGGTGGGGACACGGGCAGGAGGACATATTCCCGGTGACCCAGTTCGAGAAGTTATGGGTGGACATGACGGCGCTGCCGGAGGTGGACTCGCGCTTCGTGGTGGTGCCACGCCTTCGGGGTCAGCAGCTCAAGGACCAGGCACAGCTTGACGGCTGGCTGCGCGACGGCTCGGCGGCGTATGTCGAGAGCCTGTGCGACTACCAGGCCCGAGGCTGATTCGGGCCGGCCCTGCTAACTGGCCGCGCCTTTCGCAGTCGCCGCCCGCCTCTCCGACTCCGGCCGCACATAGACCGTCTGCGTGGGGAAGGCGAAGTCAATCCCCTCCGCGTCAAAGCGGCGTTTCAGCTCCAGGTTCAACTGCTGGAAACCACTCAAGTATTCGGCGTAATCCGTAGATTTCCAGTGGTGCACGACCAGGATGTTCAGGGATGAAGCCTCGAACTTGTTGAAACTGATCACCAGTTCCGCAGTCTTGGGGTGCGGACGGAAGATTTCCTCGATGATCCGCACGGCGCGCTCCACCCGCTCGGCCGGGGTGTCATAGGTCAGGCCGATGTTCATGACGGTCTTGATGTTGGGCCGCTTGCTCACGTTCACGATGTTGGCATTGGCCAGAGTCCGGTTGGGGATGGTTACCAGGTGCCCGTCCAGATTCCGCACCCGCGTGCTGCGCAGGCCGATCGCCTCGACTGTACCGTCCACGGTGTCCAGTTGAATGCGATCCCCGACCCGGAAGGGCTTGTCCGCAAAAATGGCCACGGCCCCGAAAAGATTGGAGAGCGTGTCCTGGGCGGCCAGGCCCACTGCCAGCCCGCCGATGGACAAGGACGCCAGCAGGCCGGTGACGTTCATGCCCAGGTTCTGGGTTGTCACCAGCACCGCGACCACCACCACGAATATCTTCAGGGTCTTCCTGATGATGGGGAACAGTTGGTTGTCCACGATTCCTTCCTGGGCTGCCGCCCGCTGGTGCCACAAGCCGACCAGCAAGTCCACGAACTTGACCGCGATGTAGGTCAGCGAGCAGGCCACGATGATCTTGAGGCCGTTGGAGATGAAATTCGAGGTCCAGTCCGGCCAGTTGAAGAGCCGCAGCCCGACGTGCAGGAACACCACGAAGGCGATCACCTTGATCGGCCCCCGGAGCAACTCGAGAATCAGGTCGTCCAGATTCGTGGCCGTCTTGGCCGCCCACCTCTGCAACTGCGCCTGAATCACCCAGTCCAGCAGCTTCGAGATATAGAACGCCAGCACCACATAAATCAGGAAGGCCAGGTATTGCCACAACGGGTTGCCCAGCACCTCGACGCCCAGGCCGGGCACGTGATCCAGCCCGAAAGTCAGCCAAACGCGGGACGCCGCATTTTCGCCTCTCGCGCTCTCCAGGGCCGGTTCCGCGGCGCTCAAGAGCGCCTGTGGCCAGACCAGCAAGGCAAGCGTCAGGCCAGCCAGTTTGGCGATCCAGCCCTGTGCCGATTTGTGGTTCCGTTTCATGCGGTCAGTACTATTCATACCCGGGCCTGCGGGCAAGTCCCATAAGCAGGGTGAAGTCCGCCTTATGCGGCACCTTCGCGCACTGGGCCTGCGGTGCCGGCACGCGCGGATGCCCTTCGGACAGGTCAAGGAAGCCCTCGCCAGGTTCAGCCTCGGCGCGCTGCTGCCGTGCGGCCGCTGAGATGGGTGCGTGCCACCCGTCCAACCCCCGGCGGTGTGCCGCCGGTGGAGCGAACTCCAGCCGCTTACTGCTGCTGTATCTTCCTCAAGTCAAACCCCGGCGGCCGTTCGTAGGCCGGCGCAACGGCAGCGAACGAATCCAGGCCGAGGTAATACCCGGTGGAATGGTCCGCCTTGCCTTTGCACTCCATGCGGAGGACATGCTCGCCGGCGCTGAGCTTGCGCACGCCCCAGTGGTCTGACCGACGTTTGGTCTCCGGGCTGTAAAGGTCCACCACGGCCAACTCCTGGCCGTCGAGGGTCACCCGGTAGATGCCGTAATCAAATGAATGAATGAACTTGCCCCACAGATGCGCCGTGATGTCCTTGTCCAGCTTGAAGGAGCATTCGACCCAGCCCCGGTCGTCCTTCGGCGTGAAGAACAGTTGCTTGCCCTCCTTGGCGATGCCGGGCAGGTCCTGCACCTCGATCGGGTGGTCGGAGTGTCTGGCGGTCGCCACGGCTTTCCAGCCGTTGACCAATAGCAGAGTCTGCTCCGCCAGCCGTTCCGGTCCGGACGGCAACGCCGCCCACGCCTTGTGCGGCTCGGTCTGATACCAGAACGCCACGGAGGACATCAGGTCATCGCGCTCGATAAAGCCGCTGCCCGTCTGGTCCGGAAACTCCTGCGACCCCTTGTGTTCAATCTCCACGCGCAGTGATTTCCTGAAGGGCACCGGGTCCGTGAGATGGAAGCGATAGACCGAGCCGCGGTTCCCCGGAGCATAGCCCTCCCAGAGCGGCACGCCGTAGAATGGGCCGTCATGCTGGCGGAATCCCCAGCCGTCGCAGAAGTAATCCTCGGTGCCGGTGCCCCGCAAGCGGGGTTCTTTCTCGCCGTCTATAAAGAAGAAGTCATCCCCCTCCCCGTACCAGCCCGAGGACATGTTCTGGACACTCTGCACGGTGCCCACGTAATGCCCCCGGCCCTCGATCTCGGCGAGGAGGTAGTTGCGCCCCATCACGCACGGGTATTCCTGCCGATACATCGCGTGGAAGTAAGCCGAGTCCTCTGGCAATGACTCGTGCTTCTGCCAGTCCAGGTAGTAGTAAAACGCGTCGCAGCGCCTGTCGCTTTCGTTGGTCACCGTGATGCGGGCGGACTTGCGGAACGGCATCGGCCAGTAGCAGTTCCGGCCGCGGCCGTCCGAAGATACCTTGATCGGCAGCGACACAAATGACTTGTCCAACCCGTGGCCGATGCCGAAGAAATCGCCGATCGGGCACTCGACGCTCGGGTGCTGCTCGCCGTCCCAGTACATCCGCAAGGTCAGCAGCCGCGAATAGAACGGCGCGGAATGGGCGATGGTATTCCAGAAATGCATGATCATGCCGGGACCTTTCATCTCCGCCAACACGAGCGTGGCGCCGGGCTCGATCGGGCGGGCGTCGGCGTTGCCATTGCGCCAGTCCTCGGCACAGGAGGAGTCTCGCATGGCCTCGAAGTCTTTGAGCTTTTCGAGCCCCGCCAGCGGGCTGCCGAGTGAGAGTTGAGCCAGCGCCTGCCCGCAAAAGGCCAGCGCGAGTCCGAATCCAAGTAAGGGTGTCTTCATTGCAGTCTTCAGGTTGGTGTTAACGTTTGCTGTCTCCGCATATACGCAGTTTTCCTGCTGAATGCAACCGGCGAATACGCAAGAGACCGGCGGCCGCGAGTGCAGGTGGAGATTCCGTGGAGGATAACCACGAATTGTGCAAACGATCCGGATGATGGCAGCAGGAGTAAAACCCTCGACTTCCGTGCGATCCGCGGTCAAAGCCTCTGCGATTTTGCTAGTCCACGTTGCCACCGGACCGTTACGCTGCCGCCCAGCCCTATGAATACCGAGCAACTCTACCAACAGCGCCTCAACAGGTACATCACCGCCATGCGCAACGAGAAGCCGGACATGGTGCCGCTTCGGCCGTTCGTCGCCGAGTTCACCGCCAAGTACGCCGGCTACACCTGCCAGGAGGTGGCCCATGACTACACCAAGGCATTCGAGGCGGCCATCAAGACCGCCAAGGACTTTGGCTGGGAGGCGGTGGTGCCGAACATGGTCTATGTCTGGACCGGCCTGGCCCAAGCGGTGGGGCTGCGCTACTACGGCATCCCCGGCATCGGCATCCCTCACACGACCGGTTTCAACTATATCGAGCCGCCGGAGGACCAGGCCTGGATGCGCGCTGACGAATACGACGCGCTCATCGCCGACCCGACCGCCTTCCTTTACAACGTCTGGCTCCCGCGCGTCTCCACCGAGGTCAGCCCGCCCGGCGCGCCCTCCACCTACCGCAACAACCTCTCCTTCGTGAAGGGCGCGATGGCCATGCTCTCCTACTTTTACGCCTTCGGCCCCGCAGTCGCCCGCCTGCGAACCGAGTGCGGCACAGCCTCCGCCATCGCCGGCATATTCAAGGCGCCTTTTGACATTCTGGCCGACAAGCTGCGCGGCTACATCGGCCTGACGATGGACATGCACACCCAGCCCCATAAAGTCCTCAAGGCCTGCGAAGCGTTGGCTCCCCATCTGTGCGCGGTGGGCCTGGGCACTGCCGACCCGGGCAAGCAAGTGCCCATCGGCTTTTGGATGCACCGCGGCTGCGTGCCCTTCATCAGTCCAAGGACCTTCGCCTCGCACAACTGGCCCACGCTCCGGCCGATCATCGAGGAGTTCTGGAAGCACGGACACCAGACGCTCTTCTACGCCGAAGGCAAGTGGCACCACCACTTCGACGCCTTCCGCGAGCTGCCGGACCGCAGCATCGTGTTTCACTGCGACCACGACGACATCTTCCTCGCTCACCGCAAGCTCCACGACAAGTTCGCCCTGAGCGGCGGCATCCCCAACGCGCTGCTCAGCTACGGCCAGCCCGATGAAGTGCGCGCCTTCTGCAGGCGTGTCATTGACGAAGTCGCCCGCGACGGCGGCTACATAATGGACGCCGGAGCCATCATGCAGGACGATACCAGCATCGAGAACATCCGCGTCATGACCGACACAACGCGCCAGCACGGCGTGTATTCCGCCGGCACCTGGCAGCCGCCTGCCTCCACGCCGCCCTGCGATCTCCCCTCAGCGGTCGCGGATCGCCAGAAGCTCAACGGCATGACGGGCCGGCCCCAGCCGCGCGTGCGGCCGGGCGTCTGCTTTCCCTGGGAGGACCGCGTCAAGGACCTGCCGCAAATCACCGGCAGCCCGGAGCTGGTCCGCAAGATCTGGGAGGACATTGACGCCTTCGGCAGTATGTACATCTGGCAGCTTCTCCTGAGCTTCTAATTCTGGCGGGCTGCCGCAGTGTTGCGTTTTGGATGGCGGAACGGCGCGGCCGAGGACAGTTCAAGACGCTGCCGTGCTTCTGCACACGCTGTTCTTTCCGCCAACTTCTGGCGCGAGCCCGGCTACCGAAGTCTGACACCGCCCGGCGCAGCGAGTTCTGCCGGGCGAGGTGCTACTTGTCGGCGGCGGGCGCCGAGGCCGCCGCGGGGGCGGGCAGGTAGATGTAGCGGGTCGGCTGGGTCGGCAAGTAGGCGTTGCGCAGCGGAATGGCCGCGCGGTCGAATGCCTTGTAGTCCTTGATGGCCCCGACGCGCGCGATGCGCAGGGACTTGCGCAGCAGTCCCCGCCCGTTGGCGTTGGCGTCGCTGAACCGGCCCGAGCCGTAGCCCACGCCGTGCGAGCCCGAGAGGTTGGACGAGAAGTACTTCATCCCCACGATCTTGTTCTGGTCGTCGCGAATCCAGTCAATGAAGATTACAGAATGGCCGCCCGCCGGGGTGGTGCTGTAGCTGAGGAAGTCGCCGGGCCGCGCGTCTTCCAGGTTGGTGATGGCGCGGCCGAGGCCGTAGCCCACAATGCCGCGCTGTTCGCAGTCGCCGGGGCCTTCGATGTACCAAAGCTGGAGCAGGTTGAACAGGTCGCCAAAGGTCATGCCGTTAAAGTCGTCCGGGTCGAGGCCCTTCTGCACATTGCGCAGTTTCATGGCCCGCACGAACGCCTCGAACGTGAAGCCGCAGCAATAGCTGCAGCGCGAGCCGTCCGGGTAGGCCTTGGCGACCACCATGCCCTGGTACCAGAGGTCCTGGGTCACGCCGTTGTAGATGTCGTACTCCCGCGGCGTCCAGCCGCAATGGTAGGGGTAGGAGCCGTCCAGCGGGTAGGCGGAAATGACTTTCAGCACGTAGGGATTGAGGGCGCCTTCGGCATCGTCGGCGACCATGTCCTCGCGGGCGTAGGCCTTGGCGAGGGCCTTGTCCACAGGCGAAAAGCCGCGCTCGTCCACTGGATAAACCCGCGGGGTATAGCTATAGCGTTTGGGCGTCGCGGCGGGTTTGTTGGTTGAGGGGCTGACGGCAGCGGGCTGCTGGTTTGTGGAAGCGAGCGCCGCGATTGCGGCCTCAGGCTTGCAGGAGGCAGTCTCGGTGTGGCGGCAGCCAATGAGTCCGATGCTGAGCACCGCGAGTGCGGTGGCGGCGAGGCACAACGGGAGCCGTCGGGAAACAGAAGGCGAGGAATACGGAGTGGCCATATTTAAATTCACCTGCTCAGGGTAGCAGCGGCGTCAAATGAACTCAAGCTCAACCGCCGTGCGGCCGACGCGCGCGCACGGAATGCGGCCGTTCCTATCCTGGAAACTCATGTCCCGCACGGAATGCCAACAGACCGGCGCGCGGGCATCTTGCCCGCTTTGGCCGTTCGTATCGTGCAAGCGGGCAAGATGCCCGCGCGCCTTCATGCATACGCGCTGTCCGGGTCACTTGGCGGCCGGCTGGAGGCGAATATCACCGGTGTCGAGCACCTGCTTGCCCTTCCAAGTGTTAGTGCCGAGGTTGAGGTAGGAGTAGTTGGTGAGGAAGCGCTCGTAGCCGGCCTGGTCAATGAAAAGCTGCACGGAAAACCAGCCGGACCCGCCAAACGGGGCCAACACCCGCTCGCTCTCCAGGACGAACCGGCCGTCCCGATCTGTCCGCGCGACGGGTTTACTCTTGAGGAGTTGGCCGCCTTTGGGTGGCGCCGCCAGGTTGTAGTCCTCGGCCTGCCCGCTGGTGATAATCTTCACGTCGGCCAGCGGCTGGCCAGTGTCAGCGGCCACCACACGTCCGATTACGCGGGGCGACACGCAGGGCGAAAGCGGTCGCGACTTGCACCCTCCCAAGACCAGCACAGCCAGACACAGCGCAAAGACTTTCTTCATGGCCGAACTATAACAATCGCCGGCGCCGAAAGCAAAGCTTCCGGGAGGGGCAGAGGTCCGCCGGGCAAGTTCTGCCGGTTATGGCCGCGAAACGCGCAGCCGGATGAACCCGGCATCAGAACTGGCGACCGGCTCGTTGGCGCGCACCTGGAGCAGGGTCGCAGTATTGACCTCCACCGTCGTGCCGTTGGTGGTCCAAGCCGCCATGAGGTCGGCGGTCATTTCCACATGGTAGGTGATGTCGGTTGCGTCCGGATTCTTCGGCACGGTGAGACGCAGGTAACCGCTGGTGATGTCGCCCGCGACGGGGTCGGTGCTGGCCACCAGCGGGTTGAGGCTAAGGGCATACTTCAGCAGGTTGGGCAGGCCGTCGCTGGTGGCCACAGCCGTGTCCGCGGCGGGGCCGCTGTTGGCGGTGGTGCCAAACCAGTGCAGCCGCCACAGCTCGATGGGGGCCAGGGCAACAATGGTCGTCGGGGCGCTCGCGGCATTGTTCGCGGTATTGGTTTCCCCTCCGCCCGCAACGACGGCAACATTAGTGATGCTGGCTGGCGCGTTGGTGGCCACGTCCACGGTCACGGTAATCGGCGGGTAAATCGCGCCCGCTGCCAGCGCGTCGGAGCGCGTGCAAGTCAGCGTGCCCAGATCGGCCGCCCAGCCGCTGCCCCCGATGGCGGTGGCGGCAAGCCCGGCTGGCAACAAATTCGTGACCATTACCGCGCCGGCGGTGGCCGCCGTGCCGCGGTTTGTGACGGTAATGGTATAGGTCTGGCCGATGTCACCCTGGGTGAAACTGCCGGCGTGCGCCAGGCTGATGGACAGGTCGGCAACCGGCACAATCGCCGGCGCGACGATGCCTTGGACCGCAAAGTCGAGGGCGGTCGAGTTCGCCGCGTCAAACACATACCATGTGCCTGCGGAGGAGGTGCCTCCCCAGTTGACGATCCGGAAGGTGACGTTGGTGCCGGCCCCCACGCTTTGCAGCGCCGGGACCCCGGACAGATCAATGGGACTCATAGCCGCGCCGCCGCTGGAGCTTGAAGGGTAGGTTAGCGCGGCAACGTCGGTGAATGGCCCTGAACCGAGCTGATACTGCAGCAGTCCGTTGGTCGCGCCCGTTGCCGAGCGCCGGTAATCGAACCGGCTGATCGAGGTGAATGACGCGGTGTAGCCATTGCTGGCCGCGACACTGAATGTGGCGAAGCGATTGGAGCTGATCGCCGACGCCGCGGAGGCACTGGTCCAGGTGGCGCCGCCCCAGGCGCGCGCCGCTGAGGTCCCGCCCGTGCCGACGCCCGAGCCGCGCGTCAAACCGCCCACAGTCAGATTGGCCGCGTTGGTCGTGGATCCCAGCGGCGAAGGTCCATAGTTGGTCGTGCCGCCGGTCAGTGTACTCACATCCCACCCGGCCAGAATGGTCACGCCTTCCCCAATGCCCGCGGGGTTAATGGTCGTCGGGTCGCTGGCCGTGTTGTTGGCCAGGTTGGCTTCGCCGCCCCCGGAAACCGCCACGAGGTTGGTGACGCTGGCGGGCGCATTGGTGGCCACGTTCGCGCTCACGGTAATCACCGGATAGGCTGCGCCGGCGGCCAGACTGTCCGAGCGGGTGCAGGTGAGCGTGCCCAGATCGGTCACCCAGCCATCGCCACTGATGCCAATGGCGGTGAGGCCAGCCGGCAGCGCACCCGTGACCGTAACCGAGCCCAGCGAAGCCCCGTTGCCGAGGTTGGTTACTGTAATGGCATAGCTGCAGATATGGCCCTGGATGAAGTCTCCGTAGTGAGCCGCTGAGACCGCCAGGTCCGGAACGCCCGTGGTGAACGCCTGGTCAGCACCCGCGGTCGAGCCGAGGACATTGGTGGCAACCACCCGGTAATGATAAGTTGTCCCGGCAATCAACCCCGTGAGGTTTGTGCTCACGACCTGCGGCGTCGTGCCGCTGAGACCTTCGGCGAAGGACACTGTCGAACCGTAGTTGGTGGTCAGGCCGTACTCGAAACGCGCCCACGCCGGCTGGCCGTTGGGATTAATCGTGCCGTTCAGGGTTGCCGTGGTCGTGTCCACACCGGTGGCGAGCTCCGTCACCACCGTCGGCGCCGCTGCCGGGTTGATTACAGTGACGTCAATGGCGGCGTTGTTGGCCGCATTGGTGTCACCCCCGCCGTAGACGATCGCCACATTGGTGACGCTCGGAGGGGCGCTCGCCGAGACATTCACCGTGAGCGTGACCGGCGGGTAAGCGGCGCCGGGCAGCAGGCTGTCCGAGCGCGTGCAGGTGAGCTCGCCGAGATCGGCGGTCCAACCCGGGCCGCTGAACCCGACGGCAGTCAGGCCAGCCGGCAGTATGTTCGTGACGGCCACGGCGCCGCTGGAGACCGCCGTGCCGATGTTCGTGACGGTGATGGTGTAGGTATCGCCTGAATCGCCCTGGGTGAAGGTGCCGGTATGGGTGACGGCAATAGCCAGGTCCGGCATGCCATCGGTGCCGACGATAAAGCTGCCGGGGCTGGTGGCGCTGCCGCCGAGGGTCGTGGCAACGATCGGCCCCGAGCTCGCACCCGCCGGAACGATGGCGATAAGGTTGGTGCACGAATTGATAATGAAAGACGCGCTGGCGCCGCCGAAGGTCACGTTGGTGGTGAAGTTGAGATTCGTGCCGCCGATGCTGACGCTGACGCCCACGTTGCCGCTGGTCGGCCAGAACCCGGCAATGGCCGGGGCCGGAGGCGCCTGGCCGTCCACTTTGCTCCGCAGCACCGCGGCGAGGTTCGGCGGCAGCGCCGTGAAAAACGTGAACCCAGTCTCGGTTTGCAGCTCGTTGACCGAGGTAATGAAATTCGTCCAGGGCGTGCTGGCCACGGAGTTCGAGTTGGGAATGGTCACGGCGATGACGCGCGTCAGGTAGTCAATCCGGTCCAGCGCGCTGCCGCCGCCCAGGGGAACCACGACGGCGATCTTCCAAGTGTGGCCCGGCACGGCGACGCGACCCGATGCGAAGGTCTGACCCGTGAACCGGCTGGGGCCGCAGATCATCAGCATTTCGTTGTTGGTACCCGCGATGCTGCGGCATTCGTTCTCGAGCTGCGCCCAGACGCCGGAGTTCTGGTTATCCGCCTGCGGCATGATGTTCGACATCAGGAACACCATGTCGTTGTTCGTCCGGTAGTTGAGGCGATCGGCCGAGGGGCACAGATGGCCACGGCTCCACCCCGAGCCGGTATAATCGTCGTAGGTGACCCGGTAGAAATTGGGCGGCAGGTTGGTGTCGGTGAAATACCTGGTCGAACGTTCGACCGCGTTGTTCGTATCAGCCGAGGTGAAGTTCCAACTCACCCAGTTGGGCTGGCCGCGGGTCGCGTTGTAATCCATCGCCTCGACCGGGCGCTCGATCAGGTAATGGCTATAGTCATTGGTGTCGGCGGTGGCGCCGCTCGGGTTGCCTAGCTGCATCTGCAGCGCGGCGTCAATAATAGCGTGGGCGGGGACGACAGCGAACCAGAGCGCCAGCGCGCTGAGCAGGATCGCCGGGCACTCCATCGGCCAGGACTTATGAAAGGTTGCTTTCACTGGGCGGAGATGACTGGCGGAAATTCCGAAACGCTTTCATTCGTGCTGCTCAAGGTGGCCACGCGGCTAGTCATAACCATGTATATGCCGCCTGGAACGGTTTTGCAAGGCCGGCCTGGCAGAATGCGAAAGCCGCATCTGAGCTTTGGCCCGCCCGGGAGTTTTCACTTTCCGCGGCCGCGCCCCTTGCTACCCTCCGCCCATGCCGCTCTCCTGGAACGAGATTCGCCACCGCGCCATCGCCTTCAGCAAGGAATGGCAGGGCGAAACCCGCGAAGCCGCCGAGCGCCAGTCCTTCTGGAACGACTTCTTCAACGTCTTCGGCGTCCGCCGCCGCACCGTGGCCAGCTTCGAGGAGCCGGTCAAAAAGCTCTCCGGCGACTGGGGCTTCATTGACCTGTTCTGGCCCGGCAAGCTCATTGTCGAACACAAGTCCGCCGGCGAAGACCTCGGCAAGGCCCATTCCCAGGCCATGCTCTACATCCGCGGCCTCAAAGATTCCGGGCGCGACCGCGAGATTCCCCGCTGGCTGATTCTCTCCGACTTCACCCGCATCGCCCTGCACGACCTGGAGCCCGAGCAGGACCCCGAGGCGCCGCTCCTCCAGCGTCTGCCGCCCAGCATCACGTTCCCGCTGGCCGATCTGCATAAGCACATCCGCCACTTCGCCTTCATCGCCGGTTACACCCACCACCGGCTCGATCCCGAGGACCCCGCCAACATCCAGGCCACCGAGCTCATGTGCCGGCTCCACGACGCCCTCGAGGCCGGCGGCTACACCGGCCACGAGCTCAAACGGTTCCTCGTCCGCGTCCTGTTCTGCCTCTTTGCCGAGGACAACGGCATCTTCCCCCAACGCGGCTTCGAGCTGTTCCTGCGCGACCGCACCGCCGCGGACGGCTCGGACCTGGGCCTGCGCCTGGAACAGCTCTTTCGCGTCCTCAACACCGACGCGCCCCAGCGCCAGAAGCACCTGGACGAGGACCTCCAGCAGTTCCCCTACGTCAATGGCGACCTCTTTGCCGAGCGCCTGGAGTTTGCCGAGTTCAACGCCGACATGCGCAACAGCCTGCTGGCCTGCTGCGCCTTCCGCTGGGAGACCATCTCGCCCGCCGTCTTCGGCTCGCTCTTCCAGGCGGTCATGGAAAGCAAGGACCGCCGCCAGATCGGCGCCCATTACACGGCGGAGAAGAACATCCTCAAGCTCATCCGCTCCCTGTTCCTGGACGAGCTGCGCGCCGAGTTCGACAGCATCAAGACCGACCGCTCGACCCGCCGCGCCGCCCGCCTCCAGGACTTCCACGAGAAGCTCGCCCGGCTCCGCTTCCTCGACCCCGCCTGTGGCTGCGGCAACTTCCTGGTCATCACCTACCGCGAGCTGCGCAAGCTGGAGCTGGAAGTCCTGCTGGCCCTCCACGGCCGGCAGCACGAAATGCCGCTGGACGACGTGAACCGGCTCTCCAAGCTCGACGTCCACCAGTTCTACGGCATTGAGATCGAGGAATTCCCCGCCCGCATCGCCGAGGTCGCCCTCTGGCTCACCGACCACCAGGCCAACGTCGCCCTCTCCGAAGCCTTCGGCCAATTCTACCAACGCCTCCCCCTCCGCGCCTCGCCCCACATCCACGTCGGCAACGCCCTGCGCCTGGACTGGAAAGAAGTCATCCCGCCCGGCGAGTGCTCCTACATACTAGGTAATCCGCCGTTTGTGGGGAAGCAGTTCATGACTGGCGAGCAGAAGGCTGACATGCAGCTTATCTGTGGCCGTGTGAATGGCGGCGGCGTTCTTGATTACGTCACCGGTTGGTATTTCAAGGCGGCCCAGTACTTACAAGGTTGCGGAACTCGCTGTGCCTTCGTTTCCACGAATTCGATTAGCCAAGGGGAGCAGCCCGGCATTCTCTGGGGCGAACTATACGCGCGGTATCACCTGAAGATCCTGTTTGCCCATCGCACCTTCCCCTGGGAAAGCGAGGCGCGCGGCAGAGCCCACGTCCATGTCGTCATCATCGGCTTTGGTAAAGGAGATGGCCCTGCCAAGTTCATCACTGATTACGACACGGACGTTGACCACCCCACCCGCACGCAGGTGCCCAACATCAACCCGTATCTAGTAGGAGGCAGTGACACCGTCCTCGCCAAACGCTCTCGGCCATTGTGCGGAGTGCCCGAGATGGCATTTGGCTCAATGCCCAATGACGGGGGACACTTACTCTTGGACCGTGATGCCAAGGACGAATTGCTGCGGCTCGAACCGGGAGCAGGCAAGTTCATCCGCCCATTTCTCGGTGCTGAAGAGTTCATCAACGGCGTTGACCGCTGGTGCCTCTGGCTCGTGGATGCGCCGCCGTCTGAGTTGCGGGCAATGCCGGAAGTCATGCGGCGCGTTGAAGCCGTGAAGGCCCATCGCCTTGCCAGTAACAGGGACACAACGCGCCAGCTCGCTGCCACACCAGCGCTCTTTGGCGAGAACCGCCAGCCACGCTCCAAATACCTTTTAGTGCCGGGCGTATCCTCTGAACGCCGCGCATACGTCCCTGTCGGGTTCCTGCCTCCCAAAACCATTGCCAGCAACCTGCTTTATACCGTTCCCGATGCCTCACTGTTCATCTTCGGGGTTGTCTCCTCGCAGATGCACATGGCGTGGATGCGGCAGGTCGCGGGCCGGCTGGAAAGTCGTTATCGGTATTCTGCTGGCTTGGTCTATAACAACTACCCCTGGCCGCAGTCGGTGACACCCAAGCAGCGCACGGCGGTGGAGACGGCGGCGCAGGCGGTGCTGGACGCGCGGGCGAAATACCCGACCTCGACGCTGGCCGATCTGTATGATCCGTTGACGATGCCCGCGCCGCTGCTCCAGGCACACCAGGCCTTGGACCGCGCGGTGGACCGCTGCTATCGCCCCGAGCCCTTCCCCAGTGACCGGCACCGCGTGGAATACCTCTTTGCCCTCTACGAACAGCTCACCGCCCCGCTGGTCGCCGCCGCCAAACCGGCGCGGAGAGGCCGTAAGACGCAACCCGCGCCACAACCTGCCGAGGGAAACCCCATCCCGAAGG